>Ga0247723_1001660_pt1 | contig 12660 bp, 6 predicted proteins | sample MSEWelMarce5H_FC_FD_189079 | JGI IMG/M metagenome (GOLD analysis project Ga0247723, IMG submission 189079) | Subsurface sediment microbial communities from gas well in West Virginia, United States - MSEEL Well Study Marcellus 5H_FC | ecosystem: Environmental > Terrestrial > Deep subsurface > Rock...
AATAATTTCATAAACACTTAGCCCACTTCCCTATACAGGGGGTGGGTTTTGTGCTATAATTTTAATGAGTCTTAAGGAGGCTTGAATGGCAACAAGTGTATTTGAACCAGTAGAAATTGAACTACAAAATGGAACAAAAATTACTATGGCTCCTTTAAAAATTACTCTATTAAGAGAATTTATGAAAGAGTTTCAAAAAATTTCCGATCCAAAAATTGCAGAAGATAATATCAAATCAATGGATTTATTAGTAAGTTGTGCAGCAATTGCGATGAAGCAATATAATGTAGAACTATCTGATCCAGCAAAATTTGAAGAAGTTATTGATCTTCCAACAGTTTACAAGATCATCGAAGTGGCGGCGGGTATTAAGTTGAACGACCCAAACGCACTAGCGGCGGCTCTAGTTGGGACGAACTAGATCTAGCCGAGATAGAGTCTAAAGTATTTCTTCTGGGATTCTGGAAGAATTATAAAGATATGGAAGACTCTATATCAATGCCTGAGTTAGTAGCAATACTAAATGCAAAGGGCAAACAAGAACATGAAGATAGAAAGTTCTTTGCTGCTCTTCAAGGTGTAGATATGGATAAAGATAATTCGTCCGAAGGTCAAGAGGCTTGGGAAAGAATCAAAGCCAAAGCCTTTAGTGGTGGAAAGACCACTGACCCTAACGATATAGTATCTCTGCAAGGTGCTTCCGCAAGGAAGGCAGGATTCGGTATTGGTGAGGGATTAGACTACGAGGTGATTGATTAGTGGCTGAAGTTGTCAAGGGTATAGTTGATATTGAAATCAACACTGGCAATGCTGCAAGAGAATTAAAAGCGTTACAACAACAAATTAATGCTTTCAATCTTGCAATTAATAAAGGTAACACTTTTCAAACTGCTGCTGCTGCAAAATATTCATCTGAATTAAAAGATGTAATTAATGCAAGTAGATTCTTTACTGCCGAAACAGTAAAGATGCAAACTGCTGCAGGAGCACTTGACTCAACACTTAAAAAAGGTCAAGCAACTCTAGGTAGTTTCTTTAATGCAAAATTCAGCCGTAATAGTGCCTTATTCGCTGAAACAATGGGTCTTGCTGCAGAACGTGCAAGAACCATGCAAACTCAGTTTATTGCCACTTCTGGGTCCGCTAAGGGCATGCAAGAGGCACTTGCTATCAGACCACTTGCTGCATTTAATTCTGAAATGGCTGTTGCAGCCCAAAGATCTCAAATCCTTAGCACAATGTTTCGTCAAGGAACTACACAATTAATTAACTTTGGTAAGAACGTTCAATGGGCTGGCCGTCAACTTATGGTTGGCTTTACATTGCCACTCGTCTCATTTGGAGTAGTTGCTGGAAAAACATTTAGAGATTTAGAAAAACAAACAGTTGCATTTAAAAAAGTTTATGGAGATATATTTACAACTCCAGGAGAATTACAAGGAAATCTAGATGCCGTAATGGGACTAGCAAAAGAATATACAAAATATGGAATTGCAGTAAAAGATACAGTTGCATTAGGTGCTCAAGCAGCAGCCGCTGGTAGAAGAAATAAAGATTTAACAGATGCAGTTTCAGAATCAACAAGGTTAGCAACACTTGGCCAAATGGATCAGAACGAAGCACTAAAGACAACCATCGCATTGCAGAGTGCTTTTAGATTATCTGGCGAAGACTTGTCAAATGCAATTAACTTTTTAAACATTGTAGAAAACCAAACAGTTGTAAGTCTACAAGACTTGGCTGCAGCAATTCCAAAAGTTGCACCAGTAATTGTAGGTTTGGGTGGTGACGTAAAAGATTTGTCAGTATTCTTGGCTGCTATGCAAGAAGGTGGTGTATCGGCAGAACAAGGTGCTAACGCATTAAAGTCTGGTCTTGCATCTTTGATTAACCCTTCTAGGGCAGCAAAGGAAACATTAGGTCAACTAGGAATTAACATGGATTATATTGTTAATCAAAATAGAGGCGACTTAATGGGTACTGTAATGGCATTCAGTAGAGCGTTAGGAACACTTGATGATTTTTCAAGACAACAAGCATTAGAAAAAATATTTGGTAAATATCAATACGCAAGACTTGGTGCATTGTTTGATAACTTAACACGTCAAGGATCTCAGGCACAACAAGTAATGGATGCAGCAGGATTCTCAGTAGAACAAATGGCAGCATCTGCAGATAAAGAATTAAAAACAATTGAGCAATCATTCGGTGTTCAACTTACTGCGGCTATTGAAAAATTTAAATTAGCAGTCGCACCACTTGGTCAAATGTTCTTGCAAATGGCAATACCAGTGGTAAACTTCTTTACAAAAATAGTGGAAGGATTTAATAACTTACCAGACTTTACTAAAAGATTTGCAGCATTAGCAACTATTATTACAGGACTTGTAATTCCAGCAGGAACAATGTTCTTTGGTTTATTAATGAATTTAAGCGGTACCCTTGCTAAATTAATGCAAGGTGTTGGAATATTTACTAAGGGAACACTTAAGGGAGGAATTCTTGGTGGTATTCAAGCCGTAAGCCAATCAATGAAGTATATGTCACTTCAAGAATTAGATTCAGCACTTGCTGCTAAACAATTAGGTACAGCAACTATGTCAGTTAATGATGCATTACTTGCTCAAGTAAACTCAGCACAGGGTGCTCGTCAAGCAATTAATGGACTAGCAGACACATATGGAATATTAATTACTAGAATGGCAGAAGCCGCATCAATATCTAAATTTACACTTGGAACACCAGGTGCAGCAATGCAAATGGCACAAACAAGAAATATTAAAGGTGGTTTTCCAACAAAGAAATTTGCAAGCGGTGGAGTTGTTCCAGGAACTGGTAATGAAGATACAGTTCCAGCAATGCTTACACCAGGTGAATTTGTTGTAACCAAAAAGGCTACTAATTCAATTGGTACAAACTTCTTAAAAATGTTAAATGGTGGAAAAGTTGGTGGGTACAATGATGGTGGATTCCAAACTGATTATGACAATATGGCAAGTGAACAGTCTGGTGTAAATAAATATTCTAACGTTATAAGTGGCACTTCATCTTACGGACCACCAAGTCAGTCATATGGTGCTGGTAAACAAAAATATCAAGTAAGTCATTTAGTAGGATCAAAACGTTCATTTACTAGACCAGGTGGAGATTATAGAAGAATAGATGCAAAGTTAGGTGCAGACTATGCAGAAGTGCAACAAGGTTTTACTGCAATTTTTTCAGAAGATATAAATCAAGGATTAAAAGAAAATTCAAAAAAAGGTATAAAGATAAGCAAGTTTTTAAACTTTTTAAAAAGTCATAATGCTCAAGATGTTTTTCAACCTCTTGATGAGGCTAATGCAAAACTAGGATTACCTCCTGGATCAAATGTAGCAAAAAGTGAAATGATTAAAAGATTAGAAAAAATGCAACAAATTAAAGGAGATATAGGAATTAGAGATGCTGATATTGGACCAATGTATAGATCAATAATTAAAAGAAACTATCCAAAAACATTTAAACTTTTAAGTCAGCCTTTTCAATATAGAGCAGATACAACACGAATTAATGAAAGACTTGGTCTGCCTAAAGGTGCAAAAATATCAGATCCTAGATACTTAAAGTTTTTGCAAAATTCTGGATATACCGTACTTAACGAAGGAAAAAATTTATCTGGAAAGTTTAATGCTGCTAAAGATCTTGCAAATGTTTCTTCTGACAAAATGGTTATTTATGCTAGCAAATCGGGTAAATTAAACATAGTAGATCCATCAAATAGAGCAAGAGTAGAATCATCATTCACTATGGCTAAGGGTCCAGTTCCTTCTCTTCTTTCTTCAGTAAGTGGAATGTTTACAACAAAGGGTGGTTCCATGAGTGGTTTATCACGTAAAAATCCACTATTAAATATTTTTAAGAAAAATAAAATGGCTAAAGGTGGATCTGTTCCATCATTATTAACACCAGGAGAATTTGTAGTAGGAAAAGAAGCAGCAGCAAAAAATAGACCATTCTTAGAAGCATTAAATGGTGGAATGGTAAATAAGTATGCAGTTGGTGGAGATGTTATGCTTGGTCCACAAACAAAGCGTCAAGCAGCAATGACATCATTTAGAGGTGGACTTGGAACTGCAGGAACAGTTGCAGCAGGTGCATCAATTCCATTAATGTTTGCTGGACAGATGATGGCACAAAGTTCAAATCAATTTGCTTCATCAATAGGAAGTTTTGTAAATTCAATGACTCCAGCACTATTTGGATTACAACTTCTTGGACCACTTCTTCCTAAATTAGCAAATCCAATTGGTCTTGCAATTGGTGCTACCGCAGCACTTGCTTACGGAACTTACAAAGTAGTAGCACAAATTAAAAAACTAGAAGACTCTGGTGCTGCATTAACTAGAGCAATGTATGGATCATCTAAAACAGTTGATCAAATGGCTGCGGCATTTGGAAGACAAACTTCAACTCAGCAAGTTACATCTACATTAGCACAAAGAGTTGGTGGTGCAGTAGGTCAACCAGCAGCAGAGGCTGCTAATCAATTTGTTGGAACAGATGCAGGAAAACAATTAATTGCAGATGTTGAATTAGTTAAGAAGGCTGGTGGAGACGCTGTTGCAGCATTAAAGAATCAATTAGCAAGAAGCGTTGTTTCTGGTGCTATTACAGCAGAAGAAGCCAGGGGTGTAGCAATTGAAATTGGAAAAACTCTTAATGATCAACAATTAGCAGTAAATGTATCTGCTCAATTAACACAACTAATAGGACAAAATGGTGAATTAATTAAGGGTAATGAAATAAACATTATTGGTAAAATAACTCCTACAGTAGATATGACACAGGTAAATGCAATTACTGAACAAATGTTTGCTCAAAATACTTCTGGATTCTGGGGTGGTATTGCAAAAATATTTACTGATGATGATGTAGCAAAGAATAAGATTGCTGTTAATTTAATTGCTGAAAGCACAATTCAAGCATTTAAAACATCAGAAGAATCAGTTTCAAACTTTAAACTTGCAGTTTTAGATGGTTCTATGAGCCTTGAAGAATACAATAGAAAAACAAATGAATTAGGAAGAACAAGTCAGCAAACAGCACAAGGTGGACTTGATGCAATTGCAAATAAACTTAAAACTACCAAAGGTGAATTAAACAATCTTGCAAATCAAAAAAGTGTAGTTGGCGGAAAAGGTGGATCTGCACTTGTTCCAACTGGAACTGCTAAGTTATTAGAAGCAGAATTAAAGAAAACAAAAACAGCAGCACAATCAGCATTAAAGAATATGGGCCTTACAGACACCATGGTTGAACAAATTAGCAAAGGTCTTTCTTCTGAAAACTTTGTAACTCAAATGGAACAGTTTGGAATGCTTGCTGGTGGAGCATTGACTGATGAAATGGAAATTAAACTTGCAGCAATGCTTGGAAAAGGACAATATTATTTTGACAATTTATTAAATCCAGGAGGAAAGGGTGGTACACCAGGAGCAGATCTTGGACCAAATGATCTAGGAGATCCTAATGCTGGAGAAAAATCTGCACTTCAATTATTACTAGAGCGTATTGCCTTGACAAAACAACAAACTGCTGCAGTATCTGGATTAGTTGCTAATGGATTAAATCCAGAAGCAGCCGCTACACTAACCGCTGAAGAAGCAACACAACTTTACAATAAAGCCAAAAGAGATCAAAAAGATATTATTAAAACAATTAACGATGATTCAGTTAGACAAAGAGTGTTGACAGCAGCAGGATTAACTCAAGATCAAAAATCAATTAATTTAAATAATCTTAAAATTCAAGGTATGAATTTGGAAATTGCACAAAATCAAAAACAAATTGATCAAGTTGCTAGATTAAATGAATTAGATACTAGACAAGTTTCTATTAGACAAAAAGCATTAGACGTATTAGGAAAGAAAGAAAAGTCAGTTAATGATTTATATAATAATAGAACAAAGGCTTTAGATGCAGTTGCTCAAGCAAATGAAAGAGCAAATCAACAACAAAGAAATTCTATTGCACTTGCTAGTGCTTTAACTAGTGGAGACTTTGGTGCCGCTGCTTCAGCCGCTGCACAGATGACATCTGATTCAGCATCAAATCAAATACAAGATACAAAAACAGCATTAGAAGCACAACGTCAAGCAGAAATTAGTGCACTTACTACAGATATCAATGGTAAGTTAATGACAAGGGCAGAAATAGAAGCACAAATAGATACATATAACGAAAATATTTATCAAAGAACACAAAGCACACTTCAATACGAAGATACTATCTATACTATTAAATCTAATATAGCAACACTTGAAAGAGAAAACGATTTAATTCAACAAAAAGTTGCTGCGGCACAAGTTGTTGCAGAAGCATCAATGGCTAATCAAGCAAAGTATTCTAAGAGTATTAGAGATTATTATCAAGAAGTTTTAAATATTATGAACAGTTTTCCTAAAGGATCTCCAATACCAGGTCGTAAATATGGTGGATCAATTCAAAAACTTATGTATGGAGGACTACCTAAAGGATCTACACAAAGCCCTCCTCCTCTTAAATTTGCTAATGGTAACATAGTTCCAGGAACTGGAATGACAGATAAAGTCCCAGCATTATTAACACCAGGAGAGTTTGTTGTTAGAAAATCTGTAGCGGAAGCAAACATGCCATTATTAAAATCATTAAACAGCAATGTCTTTGGTGCAGGAATGAGCGTTGGATCTCCAAACATATCTCCAATTGATGCAACAACATCTGTTTCAAATGTATCGGCACCAGTGTATAATTATAATGTAAACGTTAATGTTGCAGATACAAATGCATCTCCAAATGAAATTGCAGATGTAGTAATGAATAAAATTAGAATGACAAAAGATAGAAGCGTCAGAGGAAACAGATACTAATGGCTACAAGCACTTATATTCAAAATAGATGGACTTACGCTAGGCCACAGGCTATTGCCTGGGCTAACAATAGCGGCAGTGTTAGCAATGGCCTACTTGTTCCTAATGGTACTGAGTTAGAAGACTTTATTATATTATCAGATCACAATCGTGGAGAAATATCAATAGGTCAAAATAGAATTGAAAATAGAAAGAGAATGATTAATGGAACAATGCGTTCATATCATATTGCAGATAAATTAAATATATCTTTAGATTGGGAAATGCTTCCATCTAGATCACATAGTGATAATCCAAACTTTAATGCATATGGCAATGCCGCATCTGGACTAACTGAGTATACTGCTGACGGTGGTGCAGGGGGTGTAGATATAGTATCGTGGTATGAATCTAATCCTGGATCATTTTATATGTTTATGTCTTATGATAGACATGATAAGTTTAGTGGACAGAATGATAGATTTGATCATTTGCATCAATACAATGATGTCATAGAAGTTTATTTTTCTTCATTTTCTTTTAACGTAGTAAAACGTGGTGGATCTAATCATGACTTTTGGAATGTTTCATTATCTCTTGAGGAAGTATAATGTTTGTAGATTCCGATTTAAATACACATCTTAAAACTAATAACACTTTAAAATCAGAATCATTGGTAATTGCAGAATGGAATCTTAATGATTTTGAAAATATATTAAATTTTGGTAACTACCGATATAGGGCTAATGATGCAGCATCTTCTATTTATGCTAATTTACCTAATTCATACGACCCCGATGATTTAGGAGATTACTATACAGATGCACTTGTTTCAAGTATACAATCAGAAACACTTGTTGATGAAAATGATGCATCATTAATTTTTACTACACCAGAAGTAGATAGACAACTTTATTATGATTTAAAACAATGTTTTAATTCTTTCCGACCTAGATCTGGTATTAACAAGCCATTGTTTTTTGAAACAGGTAAATACATAGATGATATTAAGTCAGCAAGAAGACCAAGATACTACATGGCCTCTAGAAATGATTATTTTAAATATTGGAATTCATTTAGAATTGAAGACAGTATTGAACGAGGACGATCAGAAAGACTAGATCCAAATGCAATTGGATATGTAATCACAGACGCATGCCCATTTGTTGTATATAAAGAACAGGTAGCATCTAATAGAATTGTTGTTAAGTTACAAACCAACCTTGCAGAAAGTGTGGGGGTAACAATAAAAGATGTAAATAATAATCTTATTACAGACCCACTTAATGATATAACAAAGTCTAGCATTCCTAAAAGATGGTCTGTTCAATACCTAGATAACAATAATAATTGGACAACAGCAATTGAATTTAACGAAGACTCATTAAGAAGAGATGGATCAAGCATTGTTAAATGGGATGGATATGTAGAATTATTCTATGGCATTAATATTCCAGATAAATATAAAGGCTCATTTTACTATGTTGATAAACTAAATGGCGTAGGAGATCTTCCATCAGCACAAGCAGTAAACGGAGAAGCATACCTTGTCGGCTCTTCAGCAACATCTGCTGGAACTGTTTATGTTTGGAACTCATCAAATATTGAGTGGGAATCTTTTGCAGCAGAATACAAATTTCAATTACTAGAAGATGATGACACAAAAAGAATTGGCGTTGTATCTTCTTTAACAGATCCAGACTATTTTATTAGTGGTGGCAAAACAACATTTAGAGAAATTGTAATGCTAAAAGGACTAAGAGTAAAGGTTGAAACCTTATATGGACCAGATAATACATTTGACTTGATTGAACTAAGTCCAAGACTTACAGCAAATATATCAGACTACGTACTTGGCTTTGATGTAACGAAGGCAATTCCAAACGATACCTCTGGCATTCCAGTAGGAAGCCTTGTAGCATCTAATGGAACCATGACTTTAATGAATCACGACTTTGCATTTAGCGAACAGAATGTATTTGAAAATAACCAGGGTAGTATTATAGCCAATATATTAAATCCTAATACAAGAGTAGACTTCTATGATGTTATAAAGAATGTAAATGAATTTGATAAGTTTATACCAATTAAAAGTATGTATATTGAAGACTTTCCAAAAGGCGGAAGTGCTTTAGTTGATATATCAGTAAATACCAGAGATTCATTTTTTAGATTAGAAACACAATCTTGCCCACCATTGTTCTTACAGAATGTCTCGCTTACATATGCAGTAGCAGTATTATTAGACAATATTGGATTTAGCAACTATGTCTTTAAAAACATAACAGGAAAGAATGATCCAATCATCCCATACCTTTTTGTTGAGCCAGATGCTAACATTGCAGAAGTTTTACAAAGACTAGCACTAGCAACTCAGTCAGCAATGTTTTTTGATGAATACAATAACTTTGTCGTAATGTCAAAAGAATACATGCTGCCATCTACTGGAGAAAGACCTACCGACATTACACTATACGGTCAAAAAACAGATAACAATCTTCCAAACATTATTGAAGTTAAAAGTGGTGAAACAAAAGTTATTAATGACGGAAAGATTAATTACATAACTAGATATATTCAAAGAGCAGCAGCATCACTAAAGCAAGCCACATATATAGATGAAGACAGAGTTTATGGATATCAACCAGTTGTATTGTGGGAAGTTCCAAGTCAAACTAATAACAAAACAATTAACGAAAAATCTAAGACTGGATCATTTACATTAGGAGCCGTTGCTCTAAACACAACACTTAACAACCTGGCCCCATATGTAGAGAACAACTCCTTAGTTAACAACATTATTGATATAGGAGAAAATGTTTACTGGCTTCCTAGAATGCAGGGGTACTTATATGCAAACGGTGAAATAATTAAATATGACGCTGTTCAATATACAGTTCCAGCAATAGGAAATGTTTGGGTATCCGATGAAATAGAATATCAAAAATACTTTAGTCAATTACCATTTAATGGAAAGATGTATCCTACAGGATTAGTAAGAATTTATGCAGAGCCATACTATGAAGATAATATAAATAACTTAGGAACATATACTACTTTATATAAGAATGGAGCAGTAAAGAAAAGTGGAAGAGCACAATTTGGAACTTCTATAACAGAGCATGCTGCTGGCTTAAATGATTTTTGGTCAAACAATAGCAATGTTGATGGCTACGCAATGGACTCTAGTTATTTGTTTACAACAACACCAACAGATAGTATTGTTAGACCAGCACTTGGTAATGCTGGAGAAAAACTTTGGCAATTAGGAAAAGCAAACGCTCCTCAGTCAAGTCGCAACGGAATCATATCAAACTTTTTAAGAGAGACAATTCCATCTGATGACATTTTAAAAACACAAAAAACAACTTCAAAGGGAACTGTTCAATCATCTGCATTAGTATTTACAGGACCATCAACTACGATAGATAAAAATCAAATTACACATGTTAAAAAATCTTTAGATTCAGACTACAAACATTTTGGAACTAGGATGAGAATTATAGGAAAGAAAGAAGCAAGTACTAGAATTCAAACACCTACAAACGCAACAGAGTATTATGTAGTTTCTTCACAGACTGGAGATCAGACAACAACGCTTACTGGTGGATCTGGTGGTATATCCATTATGCTAGATTCAGACGGTGTAACTGGCTACTACTTTGAAATATGTTCTTTAAGTTCTGATAATTTAGAAAACTACAATACTGTAGATTCTAATACAGGAGTAGAGAGTTCAGTATTACACAACGTCTTATTTTATAAAGTAGTTAATGCAGTAAAAGACGGAAAAGAAATTGCTCTTCCTGTTAAACTTTGGGGCGGGTTATCAAAAATTTTAGTAGACGAAGGAAGATTTGTTGGACAAGATAGACTTTCTAATGAGGCAAATCCAACGGTATACGATATATCAATAGAATATAAAGAGATAGGTTCAACAAGAAGATTCTATCTATATATAAATGGAATTCAAATTGCAACAGTAGACGACACAAGTCCTTTGTCACAGAAGTATAACAACATGGCATTGTTTGTAAGAGGTGGATCAAAGTGTATGTTTGAAAATGTGTATGCTTTGAAAAATCAATACTCTCAAGAAACACAAAGTACAGTCGTAGAAAATGTTTCAAATGCTTTTGGAAAGAAAGAGATTAACTCTTCAGATGCTTTAAGAAAATACGCAGTGTCTGGATTTGTTCAAGCAACATACCTATCTGGAATAGGTGCACAAAATGCACCAAAATACGCAATGTACTACGAAGAGTTTGGAACTATTTTTAGAGAGTGTGCATATTTTAATGTCAAATACGATAAGGCATATCCAGCATTTAGAGCAATGCTAAAGCCTACATTTAATAATGAAAAGACATATACATCATCAGGATTTTACGCAGACGCCTATGGTGCAGAGTTTTTAGTATTTAACGCAACAGATAAACTTATCACACTTGATGAGACATCTGGTAACTACTTGCAGATTATAGGAATTACCTTTACTCAAAATACATCTAATACTCTTACTGCAGATAAGTTTTATCAAGATAGATCAAACTTTGCAGATCCAATAATTGTTAATAATGCAATACTTTCACCATCTAAACAAGATAAAATATATCAAGATGTAAAGATTAGTAGATCAAAATATGGAAGAAGAGACTTTACTTTAGACTCAATATATATTCAAAGCGAAGACCAAGCAAACGGATTAATGGACTGGATACTTTCTAAAACAATAAGACCTAGAAAGATTATAATGCTAGAAGTATTTGGAGTTCCACATATTCAACTTGGAGATATAATTACAATAGACTATACAATGCCAAGCGATGATAAATTTATTGAAACAGATAAACAGTTTGTTGTTAGTGAAATTCAATACGGAAGATCTGAACAAGGTCCATCTAGTATAATTAAGGTGGTAGAGGTATAATGGCAAAAAAAGATAAAGAAAAGTCTGTAGCGTCTAAAGCAATTGCTGCTGCCCCCCTTACAGAAAAACAAAGAACAACCCTTAACAAAGATTTAAAAAAATATGCTAGTTCTGGAAAAAACGTTACCAAAGCAGAACTTGCTAAAATTCAAACAAAGATAAGTAAATATACAAAGGCACTTACAGCAGAGGCAACAGTTTCAGTGCCATCACTTCCTTCATTTCCAGATAGTCCATCTACTAGTACAACCTCAATAAAACTTCCAGAAAAAGATAACGTTCTTTCTCTCACTAGCAACAACATAGATGAAGCAACAATCATAGCCATGGTATTTGAAAAATTAGGTGCTGTAGAGTTAACTAAGTTTACAAGAACCGACACGGTAGAAGGAATAAATCCTTACTACAATATAATATCTAATCTAAGTACTATTAAGAAAGAATTTGATCCTTCAAACCTTGTTGCATCTCAAAAATCAGATACATCTTTATATAATGCATTTTCTATTAAACTATCTAATAAGATACCTGGAGATCAGTATTTAGAAGATAGAGGATTGGACAACTATATTTATGTAGATACTAATGGGGATTTAATTATTGAATTAGATAATATAACCCCCGATGAACTGGTAGAAGTAGAAATAGACACAAATGGTACAATTGTAGAGGTGAGATAATGATAACTAATGATGGCAAACAAATTGTAGCAAAGTTCATGCTTGGTCAAGCACCTACCTTTGCCTCCTATATCGCAGCAGGATGCGGCCCAGAGCCACTAACTACAGGAGAGTCAGCATCTGTATCTCTTACAAAAAAATCATTGGATTTTGAGGTTTTTAGAGTTCCCATATTATCAAAAGG
>Ga0247723_1001662_pt1 | contig 12657 bp, 16 predicted proteins | sample MSEWelMarce5H_FC_FD_189079 | JGI IMG/M metagenome (GOLD analysis project Ga0247723, IMG submission 189079) | Subsurface sediment microbial communities from gas well in West Virginia, United States - MSEEL Well Study Marcellus 5H_FC | ecosystem: Environmental > Terrestrial > Deep subsurface >...
AATAGCGCAAGCTATTCCACTTGCAGCAACAACAAAACCTAAACACACGGCTGATAAATATTTGTTTGCCATGTTTGCCATTCGAAGTCTCCATATGGGGTGATGGGTGTGTGGTGCCTGTGTGTGGAACCTGTGAGTGTATTCCCATATGGATCTTAGCATTTTTAGCATTTAGAAAGGGACATCTTCAAATCTTGAAAAGGCAACTTCTGTCTTAGCTTTTTGTATGTCAGTCAAAGGGTTGTGGCTATAGCCTGTTGCTTTGGCTTTGGCAGCAGCATCTTGTTTTGCAATCTTAGCGTCACGGGCAATAATCGCCTTTTTACATAAAGCTTCATTGCTTGTGAGTGTTTCTGTGCTAACTGGAGCTATGACTGTATCGTCATATCTGTGTATGCCTTCATGTTCACCCCGTCCAAAGTAGGCACCGATATCTGCACGCAGCTCTTGTTTAACCTTATCCATCTTGTGATAAACTTGAATATAAATTTGTTTATCTATGACAAATAGGGGTAAGTCCCTTTCTAAGTCTCCCATCTTGGTATCTATATGCGAGCCGCAGGCAACAAGAATATCTGCCATAGTCTTATGGGCTATCTCCATCACTGTTTCTCTAGGGTGTGAGATCATGAGCGTATTCCATAGCCGTCTGCCTGCAAACGGGCAAGCGGCATATTGTGCTTGTGCTTCAATAGCAAACTCAAAGTTAAAGTAAGGATATCCTGCATTGGATGTTGTGACTTCACATTTGTTTATCTTAGCCGCAAATGTCCCTTCAGGGAGCAGGCCACGGTCTTGTGCTGTGTTTATTTGAGTTTTTCCGATTGCTTTAAGATTAAGTACAAATGCCATGTGGGTTAGATCTCCGTTTTGTTGGTAGCATTGTTAGTTGTATTGATAGCGTTAGCGTTAGCATCGAATATACTTGTAAAGACTTTATAAGTGGGGTTGCTTATAACAGGCTTGATAAAATCAAATCTATTCTTTGCCATAATACCCCCCTCTTGAGTTGTTATAAGCTTCCTACCTCTAGTTGCACTTAGCTTCTCTTTGGTCATTCCTAGCTGTTCTTCTTTAACGATAATGTCGAACGTATAATAAAAAATAAAATCACATTGAACATTGAGCCAGCTCACCATTCCTTTATATAAGCTAGGGAATGTGGAGTGCATGAGTTTGCTATCTCCAATATTATCTATTTTTTCCTTTTCGTGTCCGATTAAAATCAAGTTGCAGTCCATAACTTTGAGATAGTGCATAATGCCACTCTTAGCCGTTTGCCCACCGAGAAACTCTTTAATAAGTGAGTTGAGCTTGTCATAATCTCTCCCGAAGTCAGCGTCTAGCGCAGTCTTTTGGTTCTCAATTAAATACTGTTTCTCGAACAGGCTTGCTAGGCTTGTTATGGAATCAATAATAATAGTCGTGAAGCCTTGTTTTACTGCAAAAGCCACAGCCCGTTTGATCTTAGTTATAGTTTCTCTAGGTGTTTCCTGATCTTCAATGGTTATTCTCGTGCAGTCTAGCCCATCACCACCCCGTTCTAGGTCGATAACTATGGAGCCCGGAATACTTGAGCACAGCGTGGTTTTCCCAACTCCAGGGCATCCATAGACAAGGCCAACGTAGGGCCTAAGCACCTTGCTAGTTTTGATGACAAATTCAGGTGCTTTAGGAGTACCAGCTTGGGGTGAACCCTCTTGAGGTGGTGTGTTTTGGGAGTGGGGTGGGGAAGTGTCTTGGGGAGAGGAATTGGGGGTATCTTGAGGCAGTGCCTCTATTTGGGAAACCATTTGGGAAACCATTTCGGAAACCATGTCACTTATGAGATTTTCGGGACTTTTTATCATCTTGATTTCTGCCTTCCTTTAGCTTTTAGCTTTATTTATCTTGGTTCGCTCACCTAAGTTTTGTCTTAATCCAATTTAGTGGGTATGTAAACACAAAAGTGATTCCACATATAGCGTGTGTGTTGGGGTTTTGACGCTATATATAGCGTCATAGCAAAGTTGTCTAGTGCTAGTGTAGAGTTTTTATTCTCAGCAGCCAACTATTAGAGGAGCAGGCTTATGGGTTATGAGTTGGATTATGGATGGGAAAGCTATATGGTGTGTTTTACAAAAATAGAAGACTACAAGTCCGAGGGGGAGTTGCAGTCTATGTCCTTAAACTTTCACCAGCTCAAAGGAGTCTTATGAATATATCACAGAATGAACCAAGTCAACAGTCTTTTAAGGCCATCAAAAATCCTTTACAGCTCACAAATTCCTATAAGCAATCGGAAAGTCAGATTAAATTAACGACTGATCTATCTGTCATTATAGAAGGTGCGTTTAAGGATCTCTATTTGGGGGCTATGGAGCTTTTTTCAGGAAGCGAAACTGATTTATCACAGTTTCAGCAACAATCTTTATATGTTGCAACATCTGTTATGGGTTGTGTCACCCAAGATTATTTAAATTTGTTTTGTAATCACTGGTTTATTTGTGTTGGGGAAAGTGGTAGTCGTAAAACAATTGCAAACCAAATAATTAAAAACACAATTATTAGAACAAAGAATAAATGCTATCCAATAAATATGCCTGCTAGTCGGGAGGGTCTTTATAGCCGCTTAGGAGTTGAAGGTGGGATACCAAAGCCAAATGTATTTATAGAGTTTGATGAAGGTTTGAACAAGCTTTATAAATTGTGGGCAAACCAAAAGCCTGAATCAAACAGCGCATTAAACGGGCTTATGAGTACGCTTATTGAATCTTATGGGCCTGTGCAGGAATTGTCAGAAATAACAAATAAAGACCTCACAAAAAGTTCAAAAGCCGTCTTAAGTCCACGTATTGCTTTGACTTTAAATGGTCAAGGCCTTTCTTTTGCTAAGGCTGTCACGTCAGATTCTTTTTTAAACAATGGGTTTTATCACAGATGCTTAGTCTTTGATTTTGTAGTCAAAGAGACAGATGACAGCCAAGATAACTATCTCAACGAAGATTATGATTCTGACTTATTGATTAACAATAAATATTTAGATTATTTAAATTGGCTTATTAAACATGAAGGAAATTTGCCTTCAAAGCCTTGTATAAAATATAGAATAAAGGGTGCCTCACCACGTTCTGATTATGATTTTAAACAGGATTATTATGAGCTACTCGAATATTTAAATAGCAACTGCCCACCGGTCCACACTTTAGCAATCGTGGATCAACACAATAGCCGTATGAAGGAACGCATAAAAACTTTGGCTTGGCTGCATGCTTGGGGTAGGGGTGCAGAAAAATGGGACACCATTGATGTCACTTTTGCCTATATGCTGGGTGGGCTCCACTATCAAAACATATTAAACCGCTTGAAAAACGCTCCTTTAGATGCACGAAACGATTACCATCTCATGAAATATATTTATGGCCATGTGGCCAGAAAAAAGACTGTTCTGCGACAACGTATTCAAAGTGCATGTGGGAATCATAATGATTACAAACAGTTTAGTTCAACTCAGGTCTCCTATGCCATCAAAGAATTGATAGCAGAGGGCTACATTGTTGCAAGAAAGCAAGGTAAATCAACGTATTATGATATTGGAGCTGAAAAATTTCACGATCCTCTTTACAAATAGCTCTAGTCAGTCTAAACTAATTAAAGTTGAATAAAATCAACTAGGTTGTCAAAAAAGTTTAGTCGAGTTTAGTCGAGTTTAGTCTTGTTTAGTCAAGTTTAGTCTACTAAAAACAGTCTTTATCTTAATGATGACCGAGTCTTAAGCGGTAAAACTGGAAAAAAGTTTAGTTTCCCTTAAGAACACCCAATTAGCTTACCTATACCTTAAAAATTTTAACATTGTTTAAGGATAGCGAAGCGTTGGCTAAAATTAAATATATATACGCTTAGCATATTAAGAAGGGCTAAAGGGCGATAATATTGCCAAAAGTAAACTTTTAGCCTTTTCGGAGACAGAAAACAAAAGGAATTAAAAGTTTAGGCTGCCAGTCCAAACCCCATTCCTTTCTCTCAAGACCTTCCCTCTTCCCACTTAAAAGTTTAGGTCAAGCTCTTGAGGGTTCACCCTAGCAAAGCCTCTTAGGATACCCTTCCTTGGCTTTTTGGGCTTTGAGGCGTGTAAAGATACCCCCATGCTTTTTGCTTTCAAATTTACCCCGTTTCCCAAGGTTTTTTCTCCAGCTCGAAATTTTGTCCCAGCCTTTTAATTGGCCAATGGGCCAAATAATTCCCTCTAAGTACTTGATAGGAATTGTTCTAATTCCAAATCATTTCAATACGTTGAGCGCAAGTTGATATTATTTTCATTAATCAAAAAATAATAGTTGACACTTAATTCAATTCATGTTATTATATAAATAGAAGTGAAGCTTTGGGGAGCTGAAATGACTAAGAGAATTCCAAAAAGTCAAGGTTTTTCTGAAAATGGTTTTGAGTTGACTTGGTTAACCGTTAATTACAAAACCCAAAGAGCTAGCTGGCATCAAGCTTACTACAAAGATGAGCAGACTGCTCAATTGGCTCTCGAAATTGCCTCTAGCCACAAAACCAAAGAATCTGTTAAGCTATATAAATTAGTCTCTTGCCCTGATAGCCTTGAGGTTCAGCAGTTCAAAATGAGAGATAGTGGAGCTGAATGGGATCACCGGTGTGGACGGTATATGTATTCAGCCTCTTATTAAAATCAAAAATAACTCTTGACAATAAAACTAAAATGTTCTATTATATAAATAGAAGTGAAGCTTTGGGGAGCTGAGATGGAAAACCTATCTGTATTCCAAATAGACATATTAAAACAAGAAATTGCATGGCAGCTAGAAAACGATGTGTTGGATATCACTATCCAAACCCATAAAAAGGGTTACTTAGCTTATCTGAATCTTAGCCGTTACAAAGGCTATGCTCTTGACAACTTTGGTTATCAAGGAAAAACAATTCCTGAAGCAGTCAATGGACTCATGGCTGCAATCGAGAAAGTGAAGGCCTTTTGAAACAACCATTTAAGCTCCAATACCTCATTGCCCAATCCATAGTGAACAGAGCTATAGCTCATGCCAAGGCTGCACCCCCTCTAGACCTTAATGGGCCTATGGAAGACTGGGAGCGTCCAAACCCCAATGAACCCCTTCCCCATTGGAACTTATGGGGAGATGCAGGCCTCTTAACCCGCCCCAATATCTATGCACCCTATGCTAAACAAGATGCACTAAGCCCGATTCACACAGACACCCAATGAAAAATGAGGCGTATACATGACACCGCAAGAATTGATTAAAAGTGTCCATCTTTTAAAAAGCATCCAAGCCAATGCAGATAACCTATACAATTCATTAAAAGATGCTGCATATAAGCTCATACCTTTCATGATGGCAGAGGCTTTTAATCGTGGAAAGGAGCTGGCCACCCATGAGGCCACCCATGAGGCCACGGATACCATGCCTAATCTTGTGTCGAGTATAGATAAGCATGCAGAATTTAAAAAGTATGTGACTCTAATTGGTGAGATTTGTAAAGTTTTTCATATTGATATGGAAGATCAGATGAAAGAATTAGAAAGTTTTTTAGGATGAGCATTGACTTGGATACAAATAGACTTGATGAGGATGGTTATTTTAAAACAACGCAATCATTTTACATACGCAAACCTTTTCATGCTTTTTCTGTGGCACAGTCCTGTATTGAACTGTTAATAGACTTAAAAGATTCAGATATACATAAAGATTTTATGGTAGAGCTTTTACAAGACTTAAAAACCCAGTTAGATGAAGCATTAGAAACAGAGACCTAGCCTGACCTTTTTCGACACCCCACCTTTGCTATCTCTCACTCTTATCCTTTATGCTGATGGAAATCCCAAGCAAGAGGAAAAACATGGCTACTCAAAATGGACTAGGTGGCGATCTCTTAAAAGCTAAACTTAAAGAAAAAGATGTCAGAAAAATTATAGACTTAGTTATTAATGGCAAGTCTGGGACTTTTGTTGCTCAAAAGTTTGGTGTTAGCCAAGGCCATGTCAGCTCTATTCTTTACCTTAGGTCATGGAGAGACTTAGAGCACGATACACAGACAATTGAAAAATGGAGAGACTGGCTATCATCTCCTGTTGCCAATACAACAACACGTCAAGCTGGCACGCGAGCAAGTGTGCTCAAGACTTTTGATAGAAACATAAAAACTCTAGGTCAATTTAATTCAGACAGAATTAAAAAAACTAAAAAAACTAACATGAGGGTAAACTGATGGATAGCTTTATAGAGCTTGTTATTGTCATGTTACAAAAAGGTATCAGCGTGGAGCTTAAATTTACCCCATCCAATGCCAATTCCAATGCCATTAAGGCTATTGAATCTAGTCCAGCCCAGCCAAGCCAACCGATTCCATCGGAAGACCTGAAACCCCTTTCCAAAGTGCTGACAGAAAAAGAACTGAATGATAAAGATTTTAAAGAGCTAGATGAATTATTATATCCTGAAAGCATTGATGGTTAATAGTTAACTGCAATTTCAGGAGATAAAAAAAGTTTATGATTAAAAAAAAATCAGATAGCAATACAGGCTATAAAGTCAAGCCTGCTATGCAAATGTTAGCAAGCTCACCTAACTCAAGTCTGTGGTGGACGATACCAGAGGACAGTCCTAAAGAGTTTGGAACAGCTGTATACAACACAGCTAAAACTATAGAGGAACGCAATCAGCTTATCTTTGATTCCAATTTAAGGCATTTGAGGCTTTATAGTGGAAGCCCACAAATGAGTTTGACTTTAAACCAATACTCCACTTCAGCGCCCAGCAGTTGGGCTTTAAACCAATACAGACCTGCATTAAATTTGAATGTTATTCAAAGCTGTGTTGACACAAACGTGAATACTCTATGTGAAACCAGAATAAGGCCTATGGTAGTCACTAAGGGTGGCAGCATGAAGTTACAAAAGCGTGCCATGCTGATGAATAAGTTTAGTGACGGGATTATGCTCAAAAAAGATGTGCATAAAACCACTACAGCGTGTGTAAAGAATGGTGGTATTTTTGGAACTGGAGTTGTGAAGGTTGTGGCCGATGGTGGGGACATAAACATTGAAAGCATCTTGCCCACAGAAATAATAGTGTGTCCCGGTGATTCCATCTATGGAAGACCACGCTCACTTTATCAGACCAGGTTTGTTGCTAAGTATACGTTAATGGAAGCTTATCCAGAGCATGCTGATGCCTTGCAGTCCATCAAATCCCAAACTCTAAACATGGGTGGTGGACATTTGGTTACTGATTGCATTAAGGTGGTGGAAGCGTGGCATCTATCATCACAACCTTGTCTGGGTGTTGAGAATGGATTAACGGGTTGCCACGCTCTTGTCGCCGATGGGTTAACTCTATTCAGAGAACCTTACCACAAAGACCACTTCCCTTTTGCTTTTTACCGTCACACAACACTTCCCATAGGGTTTTATGGTCGTGGGATAAGTGAAGAGCTGCTTCCTATTCAAGCTGAAATCAACACGCTCATGACACGCTGCCAACAGGCGTTAAAGTTAATTGCAATACCTAGAATCTTTTTAGAAGAAGGCTCTCAAGTTAACGAAAACCAGCTCAATTCACAAATTGGAGCTATACACAAATACCGTGGCACACCCCCCATATTTAGCTCTCCACCTGCAATGCCAACAGAGGTGTATCAGCAGATTGAACGCCTTTACCAAAAAGCTTTTGAGATACAAGGCATTCCTTTATTGCAGGCAGCAGGGAAAAAGCCAGCAGGTGTGGATAGTGGTAAAGCTTTAAGGGAATATGCAGACCAAGCCAGCACACGGTTTATAACGCTAAGTCAGGAGAGGGAAAGGCTTCACATTGATATAGCCAATCTTTACTTTGAAGCGTGTGACGATCTAGTGAAACAATATGGCACAGACTATAAAGTTATTTCGTATGACAAAAAAGATGGAATCGAGCCCTTAAAATATAGCCAAGTTTCCATAAAGCCAGACCAGTATATTGTGCAAGTCTGGCCTACTAATTTCTTTTCCCAGACTCCTTCAGCCAAATTGCAAGAGGTTCAAGAGCTTTCACAAGCTGGCTTTATTCCACCTGATGCAGCACTAGAAATATTAGACTTCCCTGACTTAGCTAAATACACGGATAGAGCACTTTCAGGACGTAGGCTTATTGAAAGTCAGATTGAAAAAATGATTGAAACGGGCGAATACATTCCACCAGAGGAAACTGATGATTTAAAATCTGCATATATTTTATGCTTACAGTATCTGTCTAAGTTTAAGATGCAGGAAGATAGTGAAGATGCAGAGCAGCTTATAAGACAATACATGGACGATGTGGACAGCCTTATAGAGCAAGCCAAAGCGGAAAGCCAGCCACCACCTCAAGGCCCTATGGCACCGCCATTAGATCCAGGAGCAGCAGCAGGAGCAGGTGCAGGAGTTCCTTTAGCAACACCTGAAGCACCGCCTGTGAGTGACTTGCTACCTAATATTCCGATGCCAGCGTGAACGTTCCCTCCCCTGAAGGGGTAGGCTTCTAGGGTCTTGCACCCAAGCAATGCATCCCCATTGCTATCTGCTTATTGGTTTAGCGAGAATAGCAATGGGGATGGTCAAGATCGAAAGTCGTCCTGAAGGACGGGATTTTAAACCCAGTTTTTCTGATAAAAATTTAAATTCAACTTGTAACAAGGAAAAAAAATTATGGTAGATTTTAATGGGCCTGTGAGTGAAGTGGAACTTGAGGGTGCACCTAACAGCGGCGTAATACAACCCCCTCAAGAGCCTAAAACTGACAGGTTTTCCACAGCTTTTAGTAAGCTTGCTCGCAAAGAGCAGGCTTTGCGTAAAGAAAAAGAGAGCTTCTCAAAAGAGCGAGAAGAGGCCCAAACGCTCAAAGAACAGATACAGGCTTGGGAGTCAGCTAAGCGCAATGCAAAGCTAGATCCTAAGGCAGCATTGGAACAACTGGGGCTTAATTTTGAAGAGATACAAGAGTACTTTTTGAATGGTGCTCAGCCTTCAGCCAACACTTTAGTTGAGCAGTTGAGACGGGAACTCGAAGAGACTAAAAGTGAGTTCCAGAAACGGTTAGAGGAAAAAGAATTAGAAGCCAACCGTGCGCAAATTGAGCGGCAGAAACAAGAGTTTAAGTTTACTGTGCAAAAAGAAATTGAATCGAGCGATGCTGATTTTTTGAAAGCAAGCGACGATCCATCAGACACTGTGTATCGACTTATTGAGGGTTGGTATGAAAAAAATGGTGAAATGCTTTCCACAAAAGAAGCCATTGAGTTGATAGAAAAAGAATTAGAAGCAGATTTTAACAAACGATTTGGCAAACTGAATAAAGTGGCCAGCATGTTTAAAGCAAACTTAGGCCCACCTATGCAGCAGCCAGCGTACCGTTCTATACCACAAGGGCCAGTAGGCCAGCCCGGTGTTGAGCGTCGAATGAGCGAAAGGGAAAGGCAGGAAGCAGCGGCAAGGTTACTGTCAGGCAGTTAGTGTTAACAAATAAAACACTATTTAATGAATTGAATTATTGAAGGAGTTATCCGCAATGGCATTAGACTTTAACGCATTTCAGTCAGCATTAAAAACGCTCTACCCGGAGTGGGCGTTACAGAACATGGTGTTTCAGAATAATCCTCTGGTCGCCTTACTAGGAAAAGAAAGTGACTTTGGTGGGGACTATAAAAAGATCCCCGTGATTATTGGAGCACCGCAGAATACAAGTGCTAGCTTTGCAGTAGCTAGTAACAGTGGTGCGGCTCTAGGCACCCAATCCACAATGAAAGCCTTTCTATTAAGCCGTGTGCGCAAATATGCCATGGCTGAAATTTCTAACGAAATACTCAAGGCCAGTGAATCGAATAAAGATGCTTTTATTTCTGCTGTAAAATTGGAAACCGATGGAGCTATACGTTCTATTTCTAACCAGCTTGGCCTTGATGTATTTCGTAGCGGTTCGGGTGTCGTAGGTCAATTGTCTGCCACTTCAGGCGTAACAACTTCCATAACCTTTGCAGATCCCACACAAACCACCACGTTAGAAGTTGGCACTTATCTCAACTTTTCAACTCTAGACACCGGTGGTTCTATAAAAACTGGAACCCTACAAATAACAGCACTGAATAGAAACACAGGCGTTGCTACCCTTTCTGCATCAGGAGCGACTCTAAGTCCTGTTCTCGCAGTGAATGATTATGTTTACATTGCAGGTAACCAAGCTGCGTGTTTGAGCGGTTTGGATGCTTGGATCCCCACAGTGGCACCCACAGCCGGTGACAGCTTTTTCACAGTGGATCGCTCAACCGATAGTCGGCTTTACGGGGCTTATTACGACAAGCGTGGATTCCCTATTGAAGAGGCTTTGCTAGACATTGACTCAGCTGTTTACACCGCTGGTGGTAAAGCCAGCCACATTATTATGAGTCCAGTGCAATATGTAAATCTGGCCAAGTCTTTAGGCTCTAGGGTTATTTACCAAGAGTTGAAAGTTGGAGATGTCGGTTTCCAGACTTATGAAATTCAGGGCATGAGTGGGCCTATTAAAGTATTGGCGGATAGAAGTTGCCCTAAAAATATGGCTTATGTGTTGCAGCTCGACACTTGGAAACTGTCTACTTTGGGCCAAATGGTAGAAATTTACACAGGTGACGGGCTATCCATGCTGCGCTCCACAACTGCGGATAGCGTTAGATTGCAAATTGCCATGTACGGAAATATAAGTTGTAGTGCTCCCGGATGGAACGCAAAAGTCCTCTTAGGTTAAAGATTCCATGAGACAAGGCTAACGGGGGTTAGTCTTGTGTTAGCTCCGTCCCAATAAAGGAGATTTTTAATGTCTAATAGAATGTTTTACCCTTTGCGTGGTTCTTTAAACCGTGAGGTTGTGACTCTTTATGGCACTGTTACAACAAGTACGGGTGGAGCCATAGCAAGCCAAGCCTGCAAAGGTTTTTCGGTCAGTCGCACAGGAACTGGGGTGTATGCTATAGCCCTTCAGGATGCTTATGCAGCTCTTTTAAATGCTGATGTGACTTTATCTGTATCAGCGATAACTGCTGGCAAAGGTCAGCTGTTTGTGGTGACAACCGATGCTCCTTCATCTTTAGCCTTAGTGATTAAAGTGTATCGCCCAGACACCCAAGTGCCAGCAGATGTGGACGATGGAGCACTGTTGAAGTTTGCGTTAACCCTTAGCCGTGTTGCTATAAGCTAAGGAGTGTAACTTATGTTAATGCGTAAAAATGAAACAGAAGGTATACCATCCGTCAAAAAGCCTGTTAAGGACATGACAGAATCAGCAGGCATGACAGAGGACATTAAAGAGAAGGGTGGCATAAAGAGTGAAGCCGAGGCAGCTGCTCAGGACTTTATTGATGCTATTTCTGCTAATGATCCTGCTGCACTTGTGGATGCTTTTGTCGCACTAGACATGGCCTGTGATGAAATGACCGGTGATGAAGATGAGGGAGATGAAGAAGAAGGAGAAGAAGAAGAATCAGGAGAACCTAAAAAGAGTCCAAAGGATTTAGTCAGCATCATACTGGCAAAGAAGAAGGCTTAAGTTAATCAGAAGAACTGGGTTTAAAATCCCGTCCTTTAGGACGGCTTTTCTGTATTGACATTTCAAATTTCTCGTGGTAAATTCCAAAAACCGTTGAGATTGAGCAATAGCCTCCAGCGGTATTAGACTTTTGAAGTTCCTTCCGCAAGGCGACTAAGGGACTTCAGAATAAGAGACTTAGGTCTCCGATTCGGGCATGAATCGCTGAGGGCTTAAAAACCCAAGGGAATCCTACCCTTTCAAGGGTAAGGAGGATGTCAATAGAAGGCGAATTGTTTCTTTAGAGCAGGGGCCAGACTAGCCTCTAGGTGCCCTTGGAGCTTCTGTTGGCTATCGGTTGGCCACTAGCGTGGCCTAACCGAGTCCCATGGTTGGAATTCGAAGGCGAAGAGGTCAGGAAGAGGTTAGGTGTCTTGGGAGACAGAGACATACCCCCCAGCTCTTAAACACCTCTAGGTTTCAGCCCTAGACCCTTGTATTTGGATTTCGGCCTTCTGCCTTCCGTCCCCGTTCCTTTCCCCAAAAGAAATTTGTTCTCGATCGCTTTGAGGTCAGCCGCAGGCTGGCCCAAAGCAAGGCAGGAGCCTTGTCCAAGGGCACCCGTAGCCTAGTCTGGCCCCTGCTCTAAAAACACCCTCTCCTATTTTAAATAAGAGTATAGACGTTTGTTTAAGCAATGCAAAATGTTACAATTCCAAAAAGCAATGCACAGAGTTACACTCCGTTGACTTGTGTAATTCGTATCATTACTTTTGCTATACAGATTTTGTGTTGATTAAGGCAGGAATTCATGTCAAAAAAGACTAAAGAGGGCTTAAAGGCGACAACCCTAACTATCTTTAACCCAGATACGGGAGAATTGATACCATCGGAAGTGGTAGCAAATTTCAAAAGCCCGAAAGTTTATGGAAGTTATTTTATGGGCGCAAAAACAGAAATGAGCATATTCGATTTTCAGTTAACTGAAACAGAGCAAAAGATTTTTAGATTGCTTTTTAAAAATATGACATACAAAAATATAACATTTTATAATCAAGATATTTTTTCAAAAACTTTAAAGATACACCCTGTAACTATTAGGAAATCGCTTTCTAATTTAAAA
>Ga0247723_1001663_pt1 | contig 12650 bp, 9 predicted proteins | sample MSEWelMarce5H_FC_FD_189079 | JGI IMG/M metagenome (GOLD analysis project Ga0247723, IMG submission 189079) | Subsurface sediment microbial communities from gas well in West Virginia, United States - MSEEL Well Study Marcellus 5H_FC | ecosystem: Environmental > Terrestrial > Deep subsurface > Rock...
TCGTTGAATAATACTTGAGTGTTTGCTCCGCCAACTGTTATGTTACCAGAAATATTACCAACAACATTTCCAAGGAAATATTGAGCAAAAACATTGCCAGTTGCAGCAAGATTTCCAGTGACATTGGCGCCTACAGGTGTGATGGCAAAAACATTGGCAACACCACCCACATTGGCCAAGATGTTACCACCTGCAGCGTCAATTCTGACATTTGAGCTGCCGTTGTTGATGTTGGCAACTGAAGTAATAATTCCAGTTAGAAAATAGCCGTTACCTTGATAGAAGCTGGCACTGATGTTACCGCTTGTTGTAATATTACCAGTGGCATCAATTTTTCCTGGTGTTGTTAAATTGCCACCAGAAACATTGGCAGTTGCAACAACTTGCCCTGGTGTAGTTAAATTGCCACCTGAAATGTTACCATCGGCAGTTACTTTTCCTGGTGTATTTAGATTGCCACCAGAGACATTGGCAGTTGTTGTGATGTTTCCAAGTGCAGCAACTTGACCAGCTGTGATTATGTTCCCACCTGTGACATTGCCGGTCGCTGTTAATATTCCGCCTGTGAATAAGTTACCACCGGTTATATTGGCATTTGCTGTTACTGTGTTTGCTGATAAGTCGTTGACTGTTAAATTGCCAGTGGTGGTAAGATTGCCGGTGACATTGACATTGCCAGTAATATTGCCTTTAAATATTGCATCACCAGTTACTTCTAATCTACCAATGTTGGCAGTTCCGGCTGTGGTTAAATTGCCGCCGGTGACATTGGCTGTTGCTGTAAGGCTAAACACTTGTAAGTTACCACCAGCGGTGATGTTACCAGTGATATTGATGTTACCTGAAATATTGGCAATACTGGCATTGCCAGTTACGTTTAGATCAATAGTACCTATGCGATTGCCGGATGTAATATTGCCTGCGCTGAGATTGGCAGTAACTGAAGTGTTACCTGTAATTTGTGCAGTGCCATTGACTGTGGCGTTGCCAGTAACTGCCAACGTAGCAATATTGGCCGTACCAGTTGTGGTTAGATTCCCACCTGTGATGTTACCGGTTGCACTGATCAATCCTGCAGTGGTAATATTAGCGCCAGATAGATTTCCTGAAATAACAGCATTACCGCTGGATTGTATTCTACCAACGTCGGCTAGTCCAGAGGTACTCAAATTACCGCCACTGACGGTACCAGTTGCAGAGATTATTCCTGCAGATGTAACATTACCGCCTGTGACATTGCCAGTTGCGGCAACATTGCCAGAACTTGACATATTACCACCAGTGATATTGGCACTAGAAGTAATATTGCCAGTGGCTGAAACCAATCCGCTTGAAATTAAGTTTCCACCATTGACATTGGCGCTTGATGTAACATTTCCGGTTGCACTGACAAATCCAGTGGCAGTGATGTTTACTGCAGATATATTGGCACTGGCAATAATAGACTGCCCTGACAAATTACCAATAGTTACATTGCCATAGTTGTTGACTGTGACTATTTCGTTGGCAATTGTGACATCTATGGCCATCAATAGATTGGCAGCACTGTTGTCAAACCCAATAAACGCCGATCGTTCAATATTGTTGTAATACCAAAGTTGTTCGCCGCGATCTTTGCCGTCATTGGTAATCAATGGTGTGTTGTTTGCACCGCGACCAATGCCCACAATAGGATCTTGAATGTTGAGATTAGTTACATTGATGTAATTGACATTGCCTTGAACGGTTAAGTTACCTGTGATGATTGAATCACCTGCTACTGTCAAGAGACTAGTGGCTTTGTTAAATGTCAATGCAGTATTACCAGCTACTAATCCACCGTCGTTGAATAAAATCTGTGTGTTGGCACCTGGTGATCTAATGTTTGCTGCATCAATGTTGCCAATAAACCATGCGGCAGAAACGTTTCCGCTGAAATTTGCTGTAGTCAATGTAATAGAGTTTGCCCACACTCTATTGCCATTGCTTTGTATGGTAAGGATGCTGTTGGCAACACCGTTGCCTAAATTAGGTTCAGCTTGACTTAATGATAGATATTGATAACGATCGCCAGTGAGTTGATTTAACGGGACGACTGGAACACGGCCGCTGAGCAGTTTTGGTCCGTTTGCCATATTATCCTGCCAAAGATTCTAGTAAACTCAAAGTCAATTGTCCACAACTTGGATCAGCAGACTTGATCTCAAAATTTTCACCAAATGACAATACCAATCGTCCCGTCAGCACAGTTATAGAATCTCCGGTTGGGCACAAGGCATTTCTAACCAACGATGTTGAACTTGTAGCGTTTGATACATTGGCAGAAATAGTGATGGTGCTGTCAGTAATATTGCTGACCTGAGCCAGTAATATTACCGTGGCATACCCCAACGGTGGTGTGTAGATTGGTGTCATTGTGGTGGTCAAGTTCACCCTTACTGTTTTAAATACATTTAATGCGCCTGCCATAATTTTTCCTTATCTAATACTTATGATGATTCTGATAGGGCCAAGATGTAGGGTGTCATTTGAGCAAACAGGGCTTTATAAAAGTAAATACCCTCAATTGTTCCTTGCGCTTGGTTAATTGTAAAACCAGAACCAACTTTAAAATTACCTTTTTGATCGGTACTTGTAAATGTTACCACTGCACCGTTGGTTGCAATCACCTCATTTGCTGTAATTGGTATGCCGCCATATTGAGGCAATGCAGTTGCAGGATTGGTACCAGCACCAACATATTCAAACGTATGAGCACTGGCTATAATTGCACTGCGAACAAAAAATTCAACATTGGTACTTGGCGCAAGATTGGCCACGTATACTTCTTGAATCAGTACTTCAGATGTGGTAGCATCTATAGGTATGATTGTGTCAATAGTATAGTATTCTGGATCACCGGCAATTTTCATCACAGTATTGACCCATGGTCTACCGTTGGCTAGTCCATTGATAGTGAATGCTCCGTTGACACTGTATCCCACAGTATTGCCTGAAGTCTGTAAAACCCCAACGCCGTCAGCCACCAGTCCATAATTTCCAATGCTACAGTCACTGCCGTTGAGAGTACAGAACCCACCTGATTCAACTTTGATACCAATGTCACAGGCAATGGTATAAATGTTGACCAATTGGCTATATCCACTGTTGAGTATGTAAATTCCTCTACCGCCACGATTGATGATTGTGAAAAATCCCACAATCATTGCTTTGGTGCTAATTGCACTGACCAAATTACCATCAATTTTGACTGCGGTACCTGTGGTAGTAGCACTGGTTAAATTCTGTATATACGGACTGACAAATACATTCTGCGTGGGAGTTGCAGGATCGTAGCTAAATCCGTTGGCCAAATAATTTCTAATAGTGATGCCCCAGACATAAGTGGCATTGCACATATAAAATAAATCACTGGCCGGAGTCTGTGGTATCACTGAAACTGTTCTTAAGTCAGTTCCAATTAAACTAACATTTGCCGGGATAGTTATAGGATTAGCTTCAGTATAAGTTCCTGCTGCCACATGAACTGCAGTACCTGCCGTGGCCGCAGCCATTGCTGCTTTGATGGTCAAGAATGGTGTATTGAATCCGCCGTTGTTGGAATCACTGCCGTTCTTGGCCACATAAAGTTCGTTGGTACTGGCTGGAATTTTTCCAATGAAATTTCCAGTAGTGATGATGTTGCCTGTATTAGTGAATACGTTTGATGCTTTGTCAAATGTCAGTGCCGGCGAACCATTGGCTCTGCCAGAATCATTGAATATAACCTGTGTGTTTGCACCTGGAGCAGAAATATTACCTGTGATATTTCCGGTGACATTTAAATTTCCTTGAATATTTGCTGCAGTGGGTGTAACTGTGATAACATTACTGATACCGCGAACATTAAAAACAATGTTTCCGTTGGCCTCTTGAATGGCAACTGTGGTATTCCCAAACACAATATTGTTTGCTGATTCTGCTACTACCCCAGTCAGTAAACGACCGTTTCCATAATAATAGTTGGCAGAGATGTTACCAATGGTATCAAATCCACCGGTTCCCAAGTATAAGGTATTGAATCTTAGAGTTGATGTGCCAAGATCGTAAACATCGTCTACCCTGGGCATAAACGAAGAATTGGTTTGAACTACGCCAATTCCTTTGGGTCCTAGTATGATGTTACCATTGAGCTGAGACGTAGAAATCGTATTGTTGGCAATAGCAATGTTGCTGCCCACAGGACCAGCAGCATAGATTTCTGTAAAATTGTCATTGGTTTTAATGAACGCGGTGCGTAACGGATCACCGTCGCCATTGTCAGGCTGATTTCCAACGTTGATAATTTGTTGTGACATATTTTTAGCTTCCCGCTATATTTAGCGAAAAACTTATACTACATTTTGACGTTGGAACGTGGGTTACACCGTTAAAATTGCACGTTACGGCGTTGTATTGTGGGTCGAGGATACACAGACCCACTGGCAGGTCTCAGCCAAGATCTTGCCTGTGGCCAAGGATTGCCTGTGGGCGGGCGATCAGGGTAATAGGTTGCTACTTGATTGGGAGCACCGCGCAGACTAAGAACAGGATTATTAGGCGGACATTGAATGTTGGAATCAAACATTACCCCGTTGTTGGCAAAGTTTTTAATGTATGTACGTGCTTCCATCTGTGTGGTGTTTGGATATTGTTCCATCATGCAGGCTATGAGACCAGCAGTTTGAGGGCTGGCCATGCTGGTTCCAGTTAATTTATTTAGGAAGTAGGCAGCATTCCTGGGGTCTGAGACTCCATTATTATATGCACTCATAATCTGAGTACCTGGGCTGCAAATATCACAGGCATTGCCCACACTGGACGTACCGTCTACTGCTTCGTTAGTCAAAGTGCCAATGTTTGCGGTGACCATGACTTTTTTCCAAGCGTTAGTATCCGGGGTGCCAGTGGCTGCATGAGCCGGTGATGGTAATCTATATGGATATTTGGTTTGATAGATGGGCACAACGCCGGCAAGTACAGTATATAAAAAATTATTTGTATTGTTATAGTCCGGACTGTCAGTGTTCACGCCCGCTAGGTCCCAGTTATTTCCGGCAGCCGCACACCAGATGATTCCTTCATTGGCGTTCATACTGTCAATGATTGCCTGGTCTGCCGCAGTGTCTTGTCCCGTGGAAAAAATCAAAGCTATGCCATACAGATTATAATAATCAGGATACAAGTTAAAACCTGTATTTAAAAATGTCTGTGGCGACCATCTGCCGTTATATGTGGCTTGTAGGGCAGTTTGCCCAGCCGGAGCAGTGGCAGGATAAGTGGTGGCAACACCTCGATAATTTATATCTCTAATATTGGGAAATGATGCATTTAGTGTCGGGCCAACAAAGTAATTTGAATTAATTCCAAAACTCATGTTCACCACAGTGGGATTTTTTCTACCAGTGGCAGGGTTTATACCTTTGACACTGTTGTGCCAGTATCTGATATAGGCCACAAGCTGTGCCAGTGTTGGTGTGGTTACTCCATTGGTTTGTTCACCATAGGGGCTGATATTGTAGATAGTAGAGTCGCTGGCCCATCCCTGAGTATTCCCAGCCATGGTTCCTGCCACATGTATACCATGTCCATTATTGCCATCGGTGCCGGCCGAATAATTGTAGTTTCCAGCAGCCTGTCCAGTGACCTGAGGATTATAAGCCCACCAGTTGATCTGATTCACACGACTTCCGCCGGTGCCATCTGCATTGACAGCATATTCTGGATGTCCAGGCAAAATATTTCCGTCAAATACCACAACATCAACATTTTTACCAGAACTGGTAGTGACAATTTGCGCTGCCTGATTGGCAGTGCCATCGCTGCCCCACCCAGAAATCTGTGCTCGATTGGCTGCACGTAGCAGTCCCCAATTCTTCATCTCTGATCTTACGTCGCCACTTTTATCCCAGTTTGCAGAATACTCATATCCAAGCGGCCTAGGTTTAAGGCCTGATACTTCGGGGTGTGCCTCAACTGCCATTACTCTAGGATCCAATTCTAGCCGTGCTGCTTCTATAGTTGACAACAGATATGTTGTGCTTCGAAGAGTTGGCATACGTTCATCACATTCAACTGCTCGTTCTGGGGCATACCCACGAGATCCTTGGCTTTCCATTTCATCATAGAAGTTGTCTTGGATATCAATGCTATGAAGAGTCACTACATATCTAACACGCTCATCAATATCTAATAGCGGCTGTTCCTGGTACCCAAGATATTGTCGAGCATGTGACAACAGTGCAACTGGATCTGGATTCTCTCCTAGCTCCTGCAATACCCTTGCTGATGCATCACTGGTGATGTTAATAGCCATGTTAAATTTCTAATCCAAGATAGGTAAATGTCACTGTGATAGCACCAGTGCTTCCGCTGAGATTCGTCACTGCAATAGGAATAGTGTTGCTGACCGGATTTTCATCATTGAATCCAATTGTTGCCGGACTCATTACCACAACATTTGCACCGGTGGTAATTGCTTCAGCAATTACACCTGCACCTGGTTGAGGATCAGTTGTTTGACTTCGAGTAGCGTCTGTTGTTCTTGCTGCAACATTGGTATACACCCTAATCCAACTTGCTGCTGAAGTGGTAATTTTGTAAATGGTATAACCTTTGGCTAAAACTACAGAGCCAGTGAAATATCCAGCATTGGCTATACTTGAAGTAGTGATAGCAACATTGGCACGATTTCCAGCACCGCCACCACCGCCTGTGACAACACCAGTTAAAAACGCACCATTCCCTAAAATATATGTGCCTGACACGTTCCCGGTTGCAGTAATGTTGCTGGCTGCAGATACAAGACCAGTTGTGTTGACATTTCCAGCATTGACATTTCCTGTTACATTGGCACCTGCTGATGCAGTTACTAACCCAGTGAACGTACCGGTGTTGCTGGAAATAGTTGTAGTAACTACATTTGACGAAATTACAGTAGTCAATGCACCATACGGTGCTGTCACAGCATTGCTGGCCACAACATTATATATTGATAATTGTGTAGGTGTGATTGTAGCACTTCCCACAGCAATTTGAGTAGCAACATCAAGCAGAGTTGTTGCTGTAGTACCGCTGGTAGTTAAATTTCCGCCTGTGACATTTCCTGTGGCTATAACAGCACCACTGGCAATCATACTAGCACCAAGTATATTACCGGTAGCTGCTACATTGCCACCAGTGCTGATTCGCCCTGCAAATGTCTGTTGTCCGGTTCCAGTTGCATTGATATTACCTGTTATGTTGACAGTGATTCCATCAATTAATTGCGTAACTGTAGTTCCAACGCGATTCCAGGCATTGGCAGTACTGTTGAATTGATAAGTGATATTTCCAACATTGGCTTGTTGACCGTTGGTTGGACTTGTAGGAAAAAATGCCATTAATACCTCCCAACAGCAATATCAATCACTTGAATGCTGTCATCTTCAATTACTTCAAGACTTTTACCAACTACACAGCCAGGAACCCAAAAGTTAGAGTCAACAACCCGGCCCACGCCTGGGGTGTCGCTGGTGGTAATCAAATCTCCTTTGGCAATGGGACCTTGCACCTTGCATGGTACTCGCCCGGTCAATGCCAATGGTACGCCAGAAGTTTTAGTATTCATTAGATACGCTGGATTAGTAGAAACTACTCCTGCTACTCTAGGATCATGATCACGTCTGGTTGTTGTGACATCTTTGGAACCAAAGAATATCAGCACAGTACCAGGCTCATAATCATCATCTGCTTCGTAAATTTCAGCCAAGTCAGCATACAATGCTGAAGTTGATGTGGCAAAAACCCTGTTAAAATAATTTGATGAATTACCAATATTGCCAACACCACTGACATTTTGATTTACAATGTTTCCAACTTGGAATCCATCAGGGGTAAAGGATGCCATTGTAGTACCTGCCACATTGGCATTAATGCTTCCGCTGGCAGTTACAATTTTAACTAGACTGGTACCTGAAATAATTTGTGTTGAGTCAACACTGATGCCAGTTAACTGACTGCCGTTGCCAACAAAATAGGCTGCACCAATATTACCAGTTGCTGAAGCAGTGGAGCAAGCAATGGCATTTGCAGTAATTGATCCGTTAGTGTCACGCTGTACTACTGTATTGGCTGCTGTTGAAGTAGTAGCTGGAGGTGTACCAATGCCTGTGATATCCACCCATTGATCGCTGTCGCCGTCGTTAACATACTGATAAACAATGCCGTTGTTGGTGTTGAACCAAAAATCTCCAGCAGTTGAACCAGTGGGTGCTGTGCTTTGCGCATCAAATTTTACAGTTCCACCGCTGACAAACGGTACTCCATTGGCAAAGTAATAGTTGTTGGTTAAAATATTGCCTGTTGTAACATTACCTGGTAATATTGCCCCGGATGTTGTCAGTAACATTACATTGGCTACGCCAGCAACATCCATTTGGATATTACCTGAAAGATTGGGCAAGTCAACTTTGGAAGTACCATTCTGAATACGATTAGCTGATGCAATCCCAGCTGGAATATTAGTTAATCCTGAACCATCGCCAATAAACGTACCGGTGGTGACAAAATTTCCCACTGAAGTAATAGTATTACTTGTGATGTTGTTTGCTGTGATGTTGGCAGTGGGAAAAGATACAACATTTGAAACCAATAAATTTGTTGATTGGATATTACCAACTACATTTAATGTACCGGTATACATACTAATGTTACTAGTTGGTCCTAGAGTTACAATCTCTAAATTGCCAGAGACACGCTTAATAGTAGGCATTGATTATTCCTTTTGATTATTTATGCTATTCAAGAACAGCGCAATGTCCTGATGTTTGAGGTTCTTTATCCCATCTAATTCTGGGTGCCGTTGGGTAGTTGGCCCGCACACCCTAATCCAGGAAATCATGGGGAAATCTGTGGTCACAGCTCGTATCTGCTTGATCCAATTGCCAGTGAATGTAGGAAGATCGCCTATGCGTTTGTAGAATTCTGTGCCTGCGTAAACATTGTTAAACTTACCATCTGAGTTTGGACCCATGTCATACCCTATGAGGTATATGGTGTCGTGCCCATCTTCGGCTGCAATACTGGCACACACAGGACCTGAGCTGTTTCCATAGTATTTCTTAGAAATCTGATGTGCCCCCCGTCCTGGAATGCAGCGGCGAGTGTAGAATCTTTTTCTAGCACTGTATCCTGATTCTTGAATACGTGTGCTTATGGGCTGATCAGTTGCTATCAGCACATCAGGCTCGTATTCTTTGTACAAGGCATTGCATCCGTAGATTGGCCCGTGTTCTCGCAATCGTGGTAGATCAAGTACCTGCCGGCTAACGCCATTTCCCAAACAAAATGCAGTAGTCATAAAAAATCCTCCCTGTATGTATTCCAGGGAGGATGGGGGAGCAAGCTAAAATCAGCTAGTCCATTTTTCAAGTTGACCTGGAATAACTGTAGTATCAGCAGTGCCAGACTTGATAACAGTTCCCTCATCAGTGAAGAAGTTAGATACATAACGAACATCACCGGTAACGTCAGATTGTGTGTATCCGTTACCACCAGTCCAGTCCAGTAACCACTTATTGGTTAATTTACTGATGTAAGTAATAGTTGAGTCGCCCACTGAGAATCCAATGGCCATAAGACCAGCAGCCGGGGTTGCATCATTGTCTAACACACAGACACCAACTTCTTGACAAGTACCTGTGGTGCCTGCACCTGAAGCTACTGTTACTTGAAATATTGTGCCAACTGCGGCGCCCACTGGCGCACCCATGGACAACCAGTTAGTGTCGCCTAATACCGCAATGCGAACACTTACTCCTACCACAGCATTGGCAGGATCAATAGCGGTATTGGTAGCTACTAAAAACTTGTGTGAACCTTTTTGGCGCAAAATAACACCATCATCTACCCCCGTGGCACTGTTGGTGATGTTAACAATACATTTGACAATAGGGTTGGTTGCTGATGTTGCAGTGGTTCGCAAACCACCAACTACACCTAGATAGTCTGCTGCACTTAGTGTAGTTGGATTAACATTGAACACTGGATCAGTCAATGAACCAAAATTAGGAAAACCAATGTCAATGCCTACTGCTGCACCTGGTGAACCTTGACCTGAATTTGTTGAATATTTTTGTATTTTGAGAGGACGTCCCATTTGTTTTCTCCTTAAAGAAGTCCGATGTGGGTTCTAACCACTACGCGGTGGGTTAATACCGCATAAGCCGCATTATTGCAGACAATGTATTTATAGATATTTTGGTATTTTTATAGTACAATAACTATATCTATGATTACTCTGACTTTGACAAATCACACAAGTGATTATGAGTTGTACTTTGATTTAGTTGATATCCCAATTGCTCATCGCTGGCATCAAGAGGTCAATATATTTGTACAACATAATCAGCCTTGGGACGATCCTCAACGATTTTATAATTTTCCAAATACCGTGTGGAATCAAGAATCCACTGCTAAAAAAATACAGCAATTGTGCGAGACTATCAATGCATACAGTCCTGGATTAATTATTATACCCAAATCTTCTAGCATTACTCAAGATGAACTCAACTATTTGCATAATATCTTTGAGCGTTATCATGGATTATATGATCAGCAGATAACAAACCAGTTTTATTCTAATGCGCCCACTGAAGTTCAACAAGCACTGGGTGATTTAAACATTTGGATACATCGTTACGAAAGTCTTGGCGGCATACCAAGATTTGTAATGACCTGGAGAGACAAGCCCGGAAGACAGCCTATACAAGACACAGACTTTGGGCATTTCTCGCTCGCCGAAGAATGGGGCGATCTTAGACTGAACTACTGTGAGATTGGCAAGCCCTTGTATGACCTATGGCACGACAATGATCGTTATATCTCACACGACGCATTTAAACCACAACATTGGTTCGCATTTGATTTCACTGTGAGATTTGCCACTGAGCCCAAAGAACACTTTGATCAAGTTGAAAATCAAATTTGGACATACTTTGATCAAAACGCAGATATGTTTTCAACCCTGGGATATGAAAAGCATGATCCAAAACTTGCATTGGGTGCAATTACTGTGGCCAAACTACAGCAGCATCAACCACGCGATGTCATCATGCAGATGATTGACCAACATCAAACAGTCAAAAGTATTTCAATTTCATAGTCAACAAAAAAGCCCCTTGAGGGGCTTTTTTGATTGGGATTGCTCTCTGATTAGGAGAACGACAGGTTCGAAACAGCGATCTCACCCAGATAGTCAGCTGCGTTACCGAAGCTGCTTGCTGTGTTAGTAAGTTCGATGTAACCATAACGAGTCATAAATGACACGACTGGTTCGAATGTTGTTGGATCCAGAACAACACCGCTTGACATTAAAGGAATGTATGGGCAGTAGAATGCTGCTGCATCTGCTTCTGAAGAACCTTTGTAACCAACCAGCACAGGTGTAGTGTCAGCAGCATAGCTGTCAACAAACACACGCATTGCGCCGTTCAGTGTACCAACAAACTTGGTGTTGGTAGGTGCTTCAAATGTACCTTCAGTGGTACGTGCAAAAGCTGAAGTTGTTGCTGACTGCAGAACAGTCAATGCTGCTGAAGAAACAACAGCCCAGTTACCAGCGCCACGACGTGTACGCTGAGCGATCAAGTTAGCAACACGGTTGATCAGAACTGCCAAAGCGGCGTGTTCGTCACCAACGAATGTAGCTGTACCAGATACAGTAGCTTGGTTGTATGTAAACTCAGTTGCAGCAAGAGTACGCAGGCTCAACAGAATTTCTTGGTCAATTTCAGCTGTAATTTCTTGAGCCAAAGCTGCCATGATTTCTGCTTCTACATCAATGCCGTGCATTGCTTGTGCGTCTTGAGCTGCTTCAAAAGTCCAGCGAGCTTGCAACTTACGTGTTTTAGCTTCAACAGCCTGCTTCAGGATTTGAACGCTGATGTTACGACCACCAGAACCTTCAAGAACCGAAGTGTCAGCACCAGTGTAGCGAGTCTGACTTGCGCCAGGAACGCCAGCAGATACTGTGGTTGCTGAAGAGTAAGCTGTTGCAATCTTAAATGGTGACAGTGCTTCGTCGCCAGCAACTGTTGAAGTTGCAGCAGCAGAAGTGTCAGTCATTGAGCTTGCATAGCGAACACGCAGAGTGTGAATCTGACCAACTGGACCGGTCATTGGCTGAACGCCAACCAGTTCGTTAGCAATAACTGTTGGCATCACACGACGGATAACCGGCAGAATGACGCGATTCAGTGTTGCAACGTTACCAGAAGCTGTGCTACCAGCAGTTGCATTTTCTTTCAAATAACGACGTGTGTTCTCGAGGATAACACCCATGGTGCTACGACGTGAACCTTTAAGGCCTTCCATGAGAGCGTCTTTGGTTTCGTCCCAGCGGCTTTCAAGTAATTCTTGTGACATTTAAGTCTCCTTATATTTCTTATAGCCCAGCTAGTCTCTTGATATCAATCACATTGCTACGATTGTCATCTTGAGCCGGAGCTTGCTTATCACCAGTTACTTCGCTAACACTTTCTGTAATTACTTTTTGAGTTTTTACGGAACGGTTTTCGAGTACCGCTGGTAGATACTTTTCGAATGCGTTTTTCAGACGAGCTGTTTGTACGCTTTCGAGCAGATTCTTCATAATTTCTTGTTTCTCTTTGTTA
>Ga0247723_1001664_pt1 | contig 12647 bp, 20 predicted proteins | sample MSEWelMarce5H_FC_FD_189079 | JGI IMG/M metagenome (GOLD analysis project Ga0247723, IMG submission 189079) | Subsurface sediment microbial communities from gas well in West Virginia, United States - MSEEL Well Study Marcellus 5H_FC | ecosystem: Environmental > Terrestrial > Deep subsurface >...
GTAAGAAAAGATATGGAAGATCTGCAGGTATCATTAATCCGTGGACACTCACACAGAATTGCTTCGCATATGGTAACATATGAACTTAGAAACGGCGGAGAAGGAGAAACACTTCGAGGCTATGAGATTGGTCACATGTGTGATGAAAAGGGTCCAGGAATGAAATATACTCAACACCACGATTGGCAAAAGGGATTTGCTATTGCTCATATTGTAAATGATTATCCTCATATCCAAATGATTCATATTGCCCCAGACTACTCATGCGTTGTGGACGGAAAGACATTCTCGTTATGATGAAATGCGGAAGGTGTAACGGAAGAGTTTTTATTGATAGAGTATTCTCTCAAAAACTACACACAGAGTTGTTTTGCATCCTATGCGGAAAGCGTTGGATGATCAATAAGGAAACGAATGCATTCGGTAAATGGCTAGAAAAAACAGACAGCGACTACGCAAAAAATTCGTCTATTTCTTCTTAAATGGCAAGGTACATAAAGTACTAAAGCTTTCTAGGGCAAAGGACGAGGTGATTGCTTGGTCCTACTTAGATAAAAAAAGAATGATGTATTCTTATTCTCAAGTAGAAAAAAATATGGAAAAAGCCTACAGCGTTGTAGATGTAAGTAAAATTCTTGGCAGGCACAGAGTTACAATAGAGGAATATATACTTCAGGGGAAAATAAAAAAACCTCAAAAAGTATATCCAATTGGTAATCCAGAAAGCACATGGTCAAAGTATATGCTTAGTGAATCGGACATATTGGACATTCATCAGTTTATTATTGATGCTGGGCATATCAGAGATTTGCCTTCAAGATCAGAGCTTCAGGCTATTCTCAAACACAACTTAATATTGTATACTAAGACAGAAGATGGAAAGTTTGTACCTGTATGGAAGGCGGAGTAATGTCAGAGACAAGAGTAAAAGTGGACCTATCGTTCACACGCAATCTAGGAAACTACGAAAGCATTAAGATTAATATAGGCGTAGAGGATGATGTGCGTAGTGGAGAAAATGTAGATTCCGCTACAGAGAGAGTCTATGCTTTTGTTGAGAACAAGCTTATTGAAAAGACTCGTGAGGTAGAAGAGGAATTAAAACGTGGCAAATGAGAAGCAGCCATACGTATTAATTGGCCTTTACGAATCCCTGTACCTTGAAAAGTACGGGAAGAAGCCAAGGCTTAATAAGTTTCGTGAGAAGTGGGCTATGCAGGATGTTGTTGACAGCGTAGGATTTGATAGAGCTAGAGATCTTCTGGTTTACTATTTTAAAACTAGCAAGTCTGGTCATCCGCTTAGTTTCTTTTTCTATAACTTTGACAAGATAGATTACTTAAAGTCAGAGCGAGAAAAAGATGAAAGGCATCGTCGATTGCTATTACAGGCAACGAAAGAATTAGTAGAGGGCGGAAACGAATGAATACAGAGGCAGAGTTACTGTCAGCAGTATGTAAGAACAAAGATATAAGCACTCTACTCGCCGACAACGTAGATGAAATCTTTACATCACATAAGGATATTTGGGAATCACTAAAGTCATATTACTACAAATTTAAGGCTGTTCCAGAAGCTGGAATTCTTATGGAAAGATTTAAAGACTTCGAGCCAGTAGAGACAAAAGCAGAAACTGGATATTATCTAGACAAACTTAAGAATGAATACCTAACTGGTAGACTAAAGAATATTATTCTTCAAAGTGGTTCTGCTCTTAAAGAGGATGCTGCTTCAAGAGTTCTAGGGGACCTGCAGGCAAAGCTTTCACAGTTATCAAAGTTTACAAATCATGTTCGTGACGTAGACATTACAGATATTGATTTAGCAGAAAAACATTTTCTAGCAGTTAAAGAGCGTTCATCTATTATGGGTGGTGCTCCAGGAATCCTAACAGGCTTCGATGCAATCGATAAAGCATACCCTACAGGAATGGCTCCAGGACACCTTATCGTGGCTATTGGATGGCCAGGACGTGGTAAGACATGGTTCACTTCGTACCTTGCTTGCAAGGCTTGGGAGCAGGGCTTTAAGCCTATGATTGTTTCGCTTGAAATGTCTCCAGAAAATATGCGTGATCGTATCTATACAATGATGGGCTCTGGTTTGTTCCGTGCATCAGATTTTGCACGAGGCGATGTTAATGTTGATACATTTAGGTCGTGGGGACAGAAAAGGTTTGAAAACAAGAACGGATTTATCTTAGTATCTAATGAAGGTATGGGAGAAGTAAACGCTAATACTATTCAGGCCAAGATAGATCAACATAAGCCAGACTTAGTTATTTTAGATTATCATCAGTTGTTCTCTGATAACAAGAGAAGCACTGGTGCAACTGAACGTAATATGAATGTGTCTCGTGAATTTAAAATGCTTGCTATGACAAACAATATTCCAGTAATTGATATTACTGCAGCAACTATGGATGACATTACAGATCAAGATGCTCCGCCTATGCTGTCTCAGGTAGCATGGTCCAAAGCTATTGAGTACGATGCTGACATGGCAATTGCTATTCATAAGTACACAGATACAAATATGATTGAAGTAGTTAGTCGTAAGAATCGTCACGGTCAGGAGTTTAATGTGTTCTTAGATTGGGATATCAACAGGGGTATCATCAAAGAAATTTATGAGAATCCGTTTGCTAATGACGCATCGAAAAATTAAAAGATTTCAAATAGATGTAGAGTTTCAAGATAACGCTCAATTAATTAGCTTGAGGCCACAATATGAGAATTTATTAATTCAGGATATGAGGGGCAAGGGCTACGTCAGAGTACTTGACATAGACCCAGCATTTTCGGTAGAATTTACAGGCGAGACATGGAGGTTTTTAATGAGCATTCATGGTGTTTATGTGGGAAAGAAGAAGGCATGGCAATTAGAGGGTATAACACAAGGGAAGTCGATACCACGCACTACACGCCAAACCATATCAAGTCGATCCTAAAATCAATAGGACTTGAGATAGTCGGTGAAACTGGTAATGACTTTTTATGCTACTGCCCATTTCATTCTAATAGACACACATCAAGCTTTAGCGTAAGTCGGGAGAAGGGTGCATTTATATGCTTCAATCCTTCATGTGGTGAGGCTGGAACACTACAAGAATTAGTAAAGCGTGTAATGAATAAGAATGACTTTGAGGCAATGAGATTTATTGCAACAAAAGAAACAGAGTCCTTAGAAAACTTTGACGACCTACTATCAGATGCAATGAATGAAAAGCCTATCTTTGAAGAGTTTTCAGAAGATACTTTAAGCAAGCTTCATAAGGGTCTTATTGATAGCGATAAGGCTAAGTCTTATTTTAAATCTCGTGGAATTGAAATGCAGGCTGCAATAGATTTTTCTTTAGGATACTCCGCTAATATGGATATGGTTACTGTTCCAGTTCATAGTCCAGATGGAACGGCAATTGGAATTGTTGGTAGATCAATTGAAGGCAAGTCTTTTAAAAATAGTACTAATCTACCAAAGAGCAAAACATTATTTAATATTCACAGGGCTAAAAGAATTGGCTCACACGTTATAGTTGTGGAGTCTAGCTTTGATGCAATCCGTGTGCATCAGGCTGGATTTCCAAATGTTGTTGCTACCCTTGGTGGATTTCTGTCTACAGAGCAACACAATCTTTTAAACAGGCATTTTAATAAAATAACTATTATGACTGATGCTGACCAGGCTGGCAGGGAGCTCGGCAAAAGCATAACTAATAAACTAAAATTCAAAGACCTCTTGTGGGCTTCGTATGAATATGGTAAGATATATCCTCATGATGCAAAAGATGCTGGCGACATGACTGATGAGGAAATAAAAACCTGCATTAAAAATTCTGTATCCGATATAGAATACAGATCTTGGAACTCGTGATATAATAAAAATACAGATGGATATATACCATCAACTATAAAGGAGAAATATATGAGTATAGTAAAGGGTCTAAAAGACCTCAACAAGGCACTAGATAAGCCTACCTATAGCGGTGGGGATGAAAACAAAGGTCGCTGGCTAAAGGTTGAAGATGGCGAAAGTGTAAAGATTAGATTCCTACAGGAACTAGATCCAGATTCACCTAATTATAATGACAAGCTCGGTTGCGGATTTATTGCGCTAGAGCACACAAACCCAAAAGATTATCGACGCAAGGCTCTAGACACAATGGAGTCAGAGGGTCGTGACTGGGCAAACGAACAACATCGCAAGGATCCAAAGGCTGGTTGGAAAGCCAGAACACGTCTTTACATCAACGTCTTGGTGGACGATGGTAAAGAAGAACCGTATGTAGCAATTCTTTCACAAGGTACAAGCGGTAAAACAATTACTCCTACCTTAATTGAATACGCTGGTGAAATGGGAAGTATCACCAACCTTATGTGGCGCATTAAACGCAACGGTTCAAAAACAGACACAAGCTATACGATCATTCCATTGGCAAAAGACGAAACCCCATTTGATTTCGCTGCCCTAGAATTGTATGACTTGGAAAAAACAGCAGTTCGTCACGTTCCATATGCAGAGCAGGAAGCTTTCTATATGGGTGAAGGTGGCAATGCCGAAGAGTCTTCTGCCTCATCTAGCAGCGTAGACTGGTAATATAAATATGTACAGGGCTAGTCTATTGACTAGCCCTGTAATATTTGTTAGAATAACAATATGATCTCATACGAAATACCAGACCCATTTGAAACATTTGTGTCAAATAAGTATAAAAACTACGTAGGGGCGATCTATGATTTCTTTGCCAAAGAATGGCATATGAAATGTGGATGTTGCAAAGAAGATTTATATGCACCAACCAAAAAGATATTAACTAAAATTAGACTATATCATACTAGAAACGAATGCACGGGCGGATACTAATGAGTTTTACACACCTACACGTTCACTCCTACTATTCGTTAATGGATGGACTAAATTCCCCTAAAGAATTATGTCAGGCTGCTCTAGATGCAGGGCAAACAGCAATTGCAATTACAGATCACGGCACATTATCCTCACACCGTGAAATGCAGATTGCTGCAAAAGAGTTGGGCATCAAGCCCATACTTGGAGTAGAAGCGTACATCTCACCAACAGACAGATTTGATCGCTCCTCTAAAACAGATAAATCTATTCAAGCATACAACCATATTATCTTGCTTGCTAAGAATAAAAAGGGTCTAGAAAATATAAATACTTTACAGGAACTTGCATGGAACGAGGGTTTTTATCATAAGCCACGTATTGATAGAGAGGTATTAAAAGAATATGCAGAAGGCATTATTGTCCTTTCTGGTTGCCTTAATGGACTTATTTCTAAGGCTATTGAAAAGGGCGAATTTTCAGAGGCCAAAAATATACTCAAGGATTTTAGTAAGACTTTTGGTGACGACTTTTACATTGAGGTGCAATCTCATAATCCGCATGAAATAAATTCAAAGCTACTTGAATTAGCAGATGAGCTTAAAATTAAGGCGGTAGCAACAGGAGATGCTCATTTTGCTAAGGAAGAAGACAGAGTCCTAGAAGAGGCTATGCTTATTCTATCAACATCGCCTAAGTCTGATAAAGAAGCTGACTTCGATATGTCCAGAAATATAAAGGATATGTTAGATAGATTTAATTATCTTTATCCAGATAGAAAGATATCATTTGTAGACTATAACTTATTTATCCAGACAAGGGAAGAGCTTGAGGCTGACTTTAATAAGGCTGGAATTACTCGTAAAGATATCTACGATAATACTATGGAGATAGCCGATAAAATTGGAGAATACGATTTTAACAGTGGTTTAGACCTGCTCCCTGTTCCTAAGACCAATGCTGACAAAAAGCTTGGCGAAATGGCCTTAGAAGGCCTTAAAAGGCTAAATCTGTCAGAAGATCAGGTCTACTTAGACAGACTTGAAGAAGAGTTATCTATAATTAAAGATAAATCATTTGCCTCATACTTCTTAGTGGTAGCAGATATGATTAACTGGGCTAAAGAAAATAGCATTATGGTCGGCCCTGGTCGTGGTTCTGCCGCTGGCTCCCTTGTTTGCTATGCCCTAGGAATTACAGATGTAGATCCAATTAAATACGACCTGCTATTTTTCCGATTTATTAATCCAGAACGTAATGACTTCCCAGACATTGATACTGACTTTGAAGACCGTCGTCGCAAAGAGGTTAAAGATTATTTAAAGAAAAAGTTTAAGCACGTTGCGTCTATTTCTACCTACACTTATTTTAAAGACAAGGGTGTGATTAGAGATGCTGCTCGTGTATTCATGGTGCCATTGTCTGATGTTAATCGTGCAATGAAATCAATCGACACTTTTGAAGATTTTATGGAATCTCCAAATACAAAAGAGTTTAGAATGAAGTATCCAGAAGTTGTTTGGCTGGCAGAAAGATTGCGTGGCAAAATCCGAAGCGTAGGCGTACACGCTGCTGGAGTTGTTGTAGCTAAAGATGATATTAGAAAGTTTGCGCCAGTTGAATCTCGTGCAGATGCTAGCGATGATGTATCAGGAAGAATTCCAGTCGTCGCATACGATATGGATACGGTTGCAGATATAGGTCTTATTAAGCTAGATGCGCTAGGTCTTAAGACTTTATCTGTGATATCCGATACACTTAAATCAATTAAAGACAGAAGCGGAAAGGCAATAAACCTATCTAGTCTTCCTTTAGATGATCCAAAAGTTTATAAAACATTGAGCGAAGGATATACTAAAGGCGTATTCCAAGCAGAAGCAACTCCTTATACAAATCTATTAATTAAAATGGGTGTCAGCGTATTTGAAGATCTTGCTGCTTCAAACGCTTTGGTTCGTCCAGGAGCTATGAATACTGTAGGTGCATCATATATTAAAAGAAAACATGGTCAGGAAGCAGTTCAATATATTCATCCAATCATGAAGCCTTTTACTGAAAATACATATGGTGTTATTATATATCAAGAGCAGGTGATGCAGGCTTGTGTACACTTGGGTGGAATGACTTGGTCAGAGGCTGACAAGGTCCGTAAGATTATTGGAAAGAAAAAGGATGCAAAAGAATTTGACGAGTTCAAAGATAGGTTTATTGTTGGGGCTTCAAAACACATTAGTAAGAAGCAGGCCGAAACGCTATGGCATACTTTCGAGGCTCATGCTGGGTATTCTTTTAACCGCTCTCATGCTGTTGCTTATTCCATGCTTTCTTATTATACTGCTTGGCTTAAAACTTATTACCCTCTTGAGTTCATGTTTTCAATTCTTAAAAACGAAAATGACAAAGATGTTCGCACAGAATATTTAATTGAGGCTAAAAGACTAGGGCTAAAAGTACTACTTCCTCATATCAATGAATCTGATATTTACTTTTCATTACAAAAGGATGCTATTAGATTTGGATTAGCGGAAGTCAAGTTTATTTCTGACAGTATAGCAAATAAAATTATGGACAATAGGCCTTTCTTAAATTATAAAGAGTTTATTGAAAAGTCTTCTAAAAAGGGAAGCGGAATCAATAGCAGGGCTATATCAGCTTTAAACTCTATTGGTGCTGCAGCATTTGAAGATAATCCTAGACAGGGCAATGAAAAGGATAACTACTATGAATTTTTAGGTATACCTACATTTAACCTAGATCTTCCCCCAAGAATTAAAACACAGGCAAAGCCAATATCAGAGTTTGATGACTTAGGGTCATTTGTTATGTTCGGTATGGCCAAGTCTATTAAAAGAGGCAACGGCTGGGCTAGAATTGAGTTGGTAGATGAAACTGGATCAATTGGTTTATTTCATAATGAACAAACTCCAATTGAAACAAATCAAATGTATTTTATTCTAGTCGGAGATAATAGAATTGCAAGGTACGTAAAGGTTCAAGATATCAATCCTCAGTCCCAAGATTCTTTTGTCGACTATCTTTACAGAAAAGAATACGACCTTGAAGAAAACCAGTATCATGTGGTAGACTTTACACCTTACAAAACAAAGGCTGGCAAAACAATGGCACATATTGTAATGTCAGACAAGGATAAGAATTTAACTAGAGCTATTGTATTCTCTAGTATGTATAAAATCGCCTTAGCAAAAATGCGTGAGGGAATGAAATGTCAGGTAGTTTTATCTAAATTAGATGATGGCACCCTGATGGTTAAGGAAATAAAATGACAGAAGATGTTGAAGGTTTAGTTACTTCTATAAGCATAAATCAAGTTCTTGTTGCCGTGCTTGAGGAGTATGGCAAGCTTACCGTTCCAACTCTTAAATTTTTAGAGTCAAAGGCGGAAGAAAAAGAATTAGTTATTGATTATGATGAGAACGGTCCATCATTTACTTTTAGTTTAAGGGATAAGAATGAATAGCAGTGATGTTTTATTTGATTATGGGCTTGATGCATTAGCAGCAATGCTTCATGAAATAGCAAGAGATAAAGGGTTTTGGGATGGAGAATATTCCCACGACAAGATTGGAAATAAACTAGCTCTTGTGCATTCAGAAGTTACTGAAGTACTAGAAGCAATTAGAAAGAGCCAAGGGTCCGAAAAGATAGTGGAAGAAATGGCAGATGTTATCATTCGTCTTCTGGATGTTTATGCAGCTATGAGAAATGAAGAACAAGTTTTACACAGTCTAGATGAAGTTCTAGAAGCAAAAATAAATAAAAATAAGGAACGTCCAAGACTTCACGGCAACCTTTTTTAATGATATAATAAGCAGAGAGAAGAAAGAATAATAATGGAAATCCTACTAGATGATATATTAGCAAAACTAGATCCAAAAACAAGAGCAAGAGTGCAGTCAGCACAGAATGTAAAAGTAGAACGACAGCCAACCCCAAGTATTGGTCTTAATTTGGCATTGCGTGGTGGGCTTGGATATGGTCGTCAGGTTATGGTCTGGGGAAACAAGTCTGCTGGTAAATCTTCTTTCTGCTTGCAAATGATTGCAGTTGCACAAAAAGAAGGAAAAACTTGTGCATGGATTGACGCAGAAGATTCATATGATCAGGCATGGGCAGAGTCTTTAGGTGTTGATTCAGCTTCATTGATTCACTCAAAAGTAAAAACAATCAATGATATGGTTGATGTTTCAACTAAGCTAATGGATGCTGGAGTAGATATTATTGTAGTAGATTCTATATCTGCATTACTACCAGCAATTTATTTTGAAAAAGATGGAAATGAATTAAAGGATCTGCAAGATACTAAGCAGATTGGCGCAGAAGCAAAGGATATGACCCACGCAGTCAAGATGTTAAATTATGCAAACAAAAACACACTACTTGTTCTCATCTCACAACAACGAAATCAGTTTGGATCTATGCATGCTAGTCACATCCCCACAGGTGGCATGGCAGTCAAGTTCTTTTCTTCCACGGTCATTAAGCTATGGTCGTCTGAAGCTGAGGCTAATGCTATTAAGGCTGGCGTTAAAGTTGGCGACAAAATTATCGAACAAAGAGTCGGCAGACCAGTTAACTGGATTATTGATTACAACAAACTCGGCCCCCCTAATTTATCGGGACAGTACGACTTTTATTACCAAGGGGACACTCTCGGTATAGATGCAGTCGGAGAAACCCTTGATGTTGCAGAGATGTGTGGCATTATTGAAAAGGGTGGCGCTTGGTATACAGTTAACGGAGAAAGATTTCAAGGACGTGCAAAAGCAGTTCAGTATCTTCGTGATAATCCAGACGTAGTTGCAAAATTACAGGAGGATATTAGTGCCAGATCTTAATGAGTTTATTTATTCTGAAAAGGTTTATCCACCAGAATTAGAACGTATCGGTGGTAAAAAGCCTTGCGCTAAATGCGATAAAGATGCAGAAGAATATTTCTGGGACGCAATGCTATTGACTATGAGCTGGGAATGTCCAGATGGCCATAAAAATTCTTATGTGGTGGGATAATGTCTGAAAGATCTGAAGTTAAAAGAGATAGTGCTAAAGCACAAAAGAATAGTGGTCGTGGAGATTATCAAAAAGGTGATGCTAAATGGAAACAATTCTTAGTGGACTATAAGGAAGCATCTTCTACTTTTACTTTAAACAAGCCAGTCTGGTCTAAGATATGCACAGACACATTTAAAGTCAGCAGGGATATGCATCCAGCACTAAAAATTATTATTGGAACTGAGTCTAAGGTTAGACTTGGTATTATTGAGTGGGCAGTACTAGAAGAACTGATCCAATTCTGGGAGGATAACAATGGCGAACAAGCGTAGATTTAACGATACCATTATTAGGAACGGAATGATTATAAAGATTCGTAAAGATGGAACAGTAAGATCAATAGTTGGTCCGTATATAGTAAATCATAAGAAAGCAAAGCAATGAGAGAAATACTATATACAACATTAACTGGTACTGCAGTAGGCGCAATATTTAGTATACTTAGATTGCCTATCCCTGCACCACCAGTATTTGCAGGTCTTATGGGAATTGTTGGTTTGTGGATCGGATACGGGATTGTGCAGAGGTTTATTTAATGAGCATGTTTCTCCTTGGAATAATGTTAGGTTTTGTAGTTGGATACGCAATGGGTTTATTTATAGATAAACTAGATAAAAGAGAGCGGAATAAAAATGGCAGACGATAAGAATACATTAGAGTTAATTAGCTCCATTACAGAGTTTAATGACCTACATGAGTATATGGGCGACGATCAATTAGATAAGGCTCTTGCCATTGTAGTAAAGCTTTTAATGAATCCAGATGTGCCTTCAGCAAAAGCTCCGTATCTAATTATTGAGCTTCAGGCTATGTCTACTAAATTTTCAATGATGGCATCTTATTACTCAACCATTGCTAAAGATAAAGCTGGCACCACAAATAATAACAAAAAGAACATTTACTATTCAGCGAAGGAGTCCATAGACAAACTTGTAGATGCACTTAAGTATGTCGTTAGGTACAATTCATAATGGGTAGAGATATAGTAAAGAATCTTAAGTTTAAGAAGCATACTGGGAAATATTTTGACCCAGAGCTTTTTGCAAAATTGCTTGACGAGTCCTACCGAAATACTAAACGTGCAGACGGAGAGATGACTAAAAAGTCATTTAGCCCAAGCTCCCTAGGTTACGGTCATGGAACATGCCCAAGATATTGGTATATGGCTTTTAGTGGAGCAATGTTTATAGATGACAATGATGCTGTAGCAGTTGCTAATATGGCTCAAGGCACACAGGCTCACGAACGCTTGCAAAAACTTATTGCAACTATGCCGCAGTTTAAGGCTGAAGAAGAAGAGATTATTAATGAGTATCCTCCAATTAGAGGCTTTATAGATTTAATTATGGAGTATGATGGCGAGACAGTAATTGGTGAAATTAAAACGGCTAAGCAAGAAGTTTGGGATGCTCGTCAATCTGAAATGAAGCCTACTCCAAATCATATGCTACAACTTCTTACCTATATGAAACTTAAGAGTGCTAAGGAAGGATTTTTCCTTTATGAGAATAAGAATACACAGGAGCTAATTGTTATTCCAATTTCTATGAATGAAAAAAATACTAAGATTATTGAAGACACATTTACTTGGATGTGTGAAGTTTGGGATAACTTTAAGGATGGCGACCTTCCAATGAGACCAGAAGGTTCTTCAAAGTCTAAGATGCCCTGCACCTACTGCCCAATTAAAAAAGAATGTTACAGTAAAGACACTCCAGTTGGCACTGTTCAGATAGAGTTGTTTGCGGTTCCAAAAGTATGATCTGTGCAAATAAAGAATGTGCTAAAGATTTTGAGCCTAAGACTCATAATCAAAAATATTGTACAGATGAATGTTGCCGTGTCGCTACTAATAGAAGAATCATGGAAAAGTATTATGAAAAGAAAGCTATTAGAAATGGTGCTGCTCGTGGATGCAAAAAATGTGGTGCACAGCTAAGCAGGTATAACGATACACCACTATGCGCCTCTTGCCAGAAAAAAATAGATATAACAAAAAGAAATAGAATTGTAGGTATGCTAGATGAAATTAGCTGAGCTTGTAAAGACCAAAGCCAACAGAGTCTTAGGCATAGATGCTTCTACTAATTCTGTTGCATTCTGTTTGATGGAAAACGATAAGCCTTTAAAATGGGGTAAGATAGAATTTACTGGCTCTGATATATATGAAAAGATATACGATGCTAAGGTAAAAATGCATGTAATGTTAGATGAATTAAAGTCTGATTATATTGCAGTAGAGGGAGCAGTCCTTGTTAGATCACCTGATGCTGTGATAAAATTATCATATGTATATGGAGTTGTTATTGCTGAGCTAATGTCTACTGGTGCTAAGGTTATCACTATTAGCCCTTCCGCATGGCAGGCGTACATTGGCAACAAAAATCCGACGAAGGATGAGAAGTCTGGAATAAGATTATCTAATCCAGGTTACGCAGATTCTTGGTATAAAAATAAGCTAAGAAATATGCGTAAGCAAAGGACGGTAGACTATTTTAACAATAAATATGGACTGTCCCTTTCAGATTTTGACGTAGCAGATGCATTCGGCATTGCTCATTATGCTAACAAGGTATTGACAGAACGATGAAGTTGTATCAAAGTGAAACATGGCTGTACAGAAGGTATGTAGTACAAAAGAAAACAGTGACTGAAATTGCCGATGAGTGCAAGGTTTCTGCTATGACTATACAGAGATATTTAGAAAAGTTTCAGTTAATTAAAAGGAGATA
>Ga0247723_1001665_pt1 | contig 12647 bp, 20 predicted proteins | sample MSEWelMarce5H_FC_FD_189079 | JGI IMG/M metagenome (GOLD analysis project Ga0247723, IMG submission 189079) | Subsurface sediment microbial communities from gas well in West Virginia, United States - MSEEL Well Study Marcellus 5H_FC | ecosystem: Environmental > Terrestrial > Deep subsurface >...
GAAGAGAAGAGAAGAGAAGAGAAGAGAAGAGAAGAGAAGAGAAGAGAAGAGAAGAGAAGAGAAGAGAAGAGAAGAGAAGAGGAGAAGAGAGAAGAGGAGAGGAGAGGAGAAGGGAAAAGAGGAGAGGAGAGGAGAAGAGAGGAGAGGAGAAGAGGTATCTTTCTTCCTCTCCTCTCTTGCTGCTTTTCTTATCCTTCTCCTTTAGGATCTCTCTCGATGTCTTCTTCTTCCCGGTCTATCCTCCGAAGTCACTGCTCTGTTACGACTGAAGAGTACGAATGAGAGAAAGAAAGGAAAAGAGAGAAAGAGGGAGAGCAGACAGAGAAAGAGAAGCGGAGAGAGATATACAGACAGGCAGACAGAGGACAGAGAGGGACTGAGAGAGACAGAGAGACAAGAAGAGACATACAGAGGGATAGAGAGAGAGGGGAGAGGAGAAGAGCGAGTGAAAGAGACGAGAAGAGAAAAGAGAGAAACAGAAGAGAGACAATCAGAGCAGAGAGACATGAGAGATGGAACAAATGAGAAGTGAGTATACTTATCCCTTCCTTCAGACACTCCCATCTCTGAGACAGGCGCAAAGGCCATTCCTATTGTGAGTCCTCGTGGGAAGTCTGCCTCTGGTCCTCCTCCTCTTCCTGTCTCCTTTTTTGATCAACAAGACACCTTCCTCGTTCGCTCTGGTACCTCTCCCTCCTCTTCCTCTGTGCCTCGATCATCTCCTCCACCACGATCAAGTCCTACTCGTTCTGAAGGAGGTGAGGAAGAGAAGAGTGATACACAAAGAGATATGGAGAGATGAAAATTTCTCACTTGTTTCCTAATTAGGCGGTTTGAGATCTTCGGCATATCGGACACTGAGTACTGTGACTGATATGATGAAGACAACGGTGAAGACAGCAGAGCCACTGTTTGTACCTGCCTTCCAACTGGTGCAGGTAAGGAGAAGGAGAGGAGAGGAGAGGAGAGGAGAGGAGAGAAGAGGAGAGGAGAGGAGAGGGGAGAGAGGAGAGGAGAGGAGAGAAGAGAAGGGGAGAAGAAGAGAAGAGAAGAGAAGAGAGATTCAGAGACAGAGACACAGAGATGAAATATCGAAAACTTGAGAACAAGAAAGAGAGAAGAGTGAAGATACCATAGACAGGAGAATAGAAATTGGAAGAAAACAAAGAGAAACATAGAAGAGAAGTGAGTAAAGGGAACAGAGGAGAAACCCTTCTCTTCTCTCTCTCACTTCTCGTAGGTTGCGTGTCGTACGGGAATGGACGCAGTGAATCGCCTTCAGGTTCTCACTCCCGAAGAACTGATACGAATCTTCCGTTTGCCACAGGACGAGATCTTTGTGGAGCAGGTAAGCGAAGAGAGAGATACTTCTATCCTCGTTGTATTTTCTTCCCTTTCTCCACCTCTTTCTCATTTTTGTCTCTCTGTCTCCCTCTCTCACTCGCTCTTCCTTCTCACATCTCTCTCCCTCTCTCCCTTTCCTTCCTCTCTCTCTCCCTTCTCTCCTTTCTCTACCCTCTATTCCTCTTCCTCTCTCTCCCTCCCTTTTTCTCTCCTCTCTCCCTCTCTCTCTCCCTCTCTCCCTCTCTCCCTCTCTCCCTCTCTCCCTCTCTCCCTCTCCTCTCTCTTACCTGCCGTTCTCTTTCTCAGTACCACTGTCTCTATCACGACCCTCACTCGAGCATTCCCACCGCTGTGCGTCTCTACATCTTCCAACACTGTGTCTGTGTCCATTCGCAACCAATCTCCATCTCAAAAGCACTTCAGGTTATCTCATTTATAGAGAAAAGGTCACTACTGTGCTCATTGTGTTTTTCTTTTCTTCTAGGAATTGATTCCGTTTAAGAATGTGACGTTACTGAAGAAGGTGAAAGGCGCTCTGTTGAGTGCGTCTGTGGAACTGATGGTCGATGGAGGAAAGAAGGTAATAGAGAGACTATCACACACATAGACACAGATCTTACTCATCTCCTTCTTCCTCTCTTCAGTACACCTTCTCGTCCTTCTTTAACAGCGCAGAGGTTTTGAATGTGTTGAACTTCTTGTGGCAAAATCGTGACAGACCCGGTCCTATTCTCATCTCAGGGTACAGACACGACAGAGGAGAGAGAGAGAGAGAGAGAGAGAGAGAGAGAGAGAGAGAGAGAGAGAGAGAGAGAGAGAGAGAGAGAGAGAGAGACAGAGACAGAGAGACAGAGAGACAGAGACAGAGACAGAGACGGAGACAGACAGAGACAGAGAGACAGAGACAGAGACAGAGAGACAGAGAGAGAATGAGAGAGACAGACAGATTGATTTCCTGACAAGAGACAAAGAGAGAAGACATACAGACGGAGAGACAGAGACTGAGACTGAGACAGAAGACGCAGACAAAGAGACAGAGAGAGACTACATACAGGGACAGATACAGAGGAAAACGTCAGAGAGAGGAAAGAAATGAGGAGATGTAACTTTTGTGTGTAGACGTCCTTTGAGTGAGATGCTTCACAGTATCAAATACCCGAAAGAGAATCAAGAGATGCATGCCATCTTCAAAGGCCTTCTCCCAGAGTCTGAAGCACTTGTGGAGAGTAAGAGAAAGAAGAGGAGAAAGAGAAGAGGAGGGAGACAGAGGAAGAGAAGACGAATGAGATAAGGCCTTGATGAAAGAAGAGAAGAGAGGTTAGGGATTCAGAGGGAAGAGGAGAGAGAAAGACAGAGGGAGAAGATAAGAAAGAGAAAGAGAGGTTTAGCAGACAGAGAAGAGATACGAGATCATCTCATCCTCCTTCTCTTCCTTTTCACAGGTCACGAGTGTGGTTGTTCCACTGATAATCCTCTCACACGACAGGATCAGTTCTCTGATATGAACGACATCACAGTGCTCACCTCTTCCGCTGTGGTGAGACCTGCGATGAGTGCAGCGCTTGTAAACAGTGGATCGATATCTGCGATTGCTGAGAGGGAAAGGTGAGTGAAGATATAGAGAGGGCAGAGAGGCGTAGGGAGAGGGGAGAGAGAGAGAGAGAGAGAGAGAGAGAGAGAGAGAGAGAGAGAGAGAGTGAGAGAGAGAGAGAAGCCACAGAGCCAGAAACACACAAACAAAGAGCAAAAGATGAAAAAACAATATCCACACACTGTTGATACTCTGAGGAGAGGCAGAAGAAGAGTGTCTGAAGAAGAGAGAGAAGAATACATCAGCTCACTGCTTCTGTTCCTCCTCAGAAGCGCAAGTGGTCCCACTCTTCCCTCCTCTCCTCCCCAACAGCACAAGGGAACTCTCTATCTCTGTCACAACTACCTAGTAAGCTCTCACCCTCTCCCTTCCTCTTCTCAACCCTTACTCTCTCTCTTCAGCTCTTTGCAGATGGGGGCTCGTACAAGTTCTCTACTAGCTTCAAGGATGTGTCGTGTGTAGAGCCTCTCACTGCTTCAGGACAGTCTTCTCCAACGGCAGTGAAGGTGGTCTATGATGAGAATCTCAATAGGAAGGAGGTATAGACTCCCTGTTACTCTCTGTGTTGTCTCTCCTGTCTTCATCTTCGGTTATCTTATACTCCTCTGTTTCACACCTTTCTCTCTCTTGTGTCTGCTGCAGTCTCTTCTCCTCCTCTCTTTTCTCTTTTCCACTCTTTCTTTTCTTCTTTTTTTTCTCTCTCCTCTTTCTATCTTCTCCTTCTTACTCACCTCCTCTCTCAGGTATACCTCTATGACTTTGCTGACCCCACTCGCGCCTTTGACACTCTCCTTCGCCTCTGGAATCAATGGAGAGGCTTTATGGTAACCAATATATCTATCCTATCTCAAGATTCTTCTCATCTTAAGATATCTCTTCTTAGAATGAGATTCAAAATGTATTGGTGTATAATGCTGGAGAGCCTCTTGGAGAGCAACTTGTGAGAGAGCTTCTTGAGTACCTCTGGAGACCCTCAGAGGGACATCACAGAATGAGAGTGAGAGCTCTCATTCGAGATAGAAGCGGTGAGGAGAGAGACAGAGACAGAGAAGAGAGAGAAGAGAGAGAAGAGAGAAGAGAGAGAGAGAGAGAGAGAGAGAGAGAGAGAGAGAGAGAGAGAGAGAGCTGAAAGAGACAACCTGTGACGTCATGCTGACAAAGCATTCTATAGACCGATATAGGAAAGTGGGTGCGCGACTAGCCACTGCTGGTGCCGATGTTGTGTACATACAGGAGGATGTGAACTCGTCGAATGATTATGTGTTTGTGGGGTAAGAGGAGAAGGGAGAGAGGAGAGGAGAGCAGAGGAGAGGAGAGGAGAGGAGAAGATAAGGGAACTATTCGTCTTTTCCTCTTCTCACACATTTGTTTCCTCTTCAGTGTGGATAAGCTTATTCTTGTGAGCGGCACTGTCGATGCTGATCATCTTGCCTCAGATCTTTTACAAGTATAGAAAAGAAAGAGAGAACAAGAGAAGATATCCGAGGAAGAGAAGAAGGGGAAGGAAGAGGAGAGGAGAGACAAAGGGGAGAGAGGAAGCAAAGGAGATTGAAGAGAATAGCAAAGTGATATAGTACTCATCCTCTCCCTCCCTCTGTCCTCAGGTGTTAGAGGCAACCATCAAACTTGCAGTACACTCTCTTAAGTTCATTGTGAAGGTTTCTCCGATCGGAAGTGCCGATCCACAGAACACCTCACGTCTGTTGATCAAGCATCAGAGAGTAAGAGGAAGAACGGGGGAGTGGAGATTCCAAGAAGAGAAGAGGGGAAGAGAGAGATGGAGAAGGGAGGAAGAGAGGAAGAAGAAAGAAGAAGGGAAGGGGAAGAGGAGGAAGAGGAGAGAGAAGAGAAGAGAGATGGAGAGAAAGGTGTGATAAATATGAAAGTGTAAGAGAGGATGTGAGGGAGGAGAGTCGGAGGAGAAAGAGACAAGAGCAAAAGAAGATGATTGTGAAGAGGAGGATAGGATGATGGTCTGTTATGAAAAAAAGAGAAACCAAAAGGAAGAGGATAAGAAGATAAGCATGGAAGCTCATCTCTTCTCTCTCTCTTTCTTCCCTCAGGTCGACAAAGCGATTGAATTCAGCTCTGTCCCCTTTGCTCTCGTTCGTGTACAAGCGCCAATGCATCTGCTCGCTGATCTCGCAGCGGGAATCAAAACAAACGGTCACTTTGGATTACCTATTAAGGAAAGTGTGCCTTTGGCGTGGGTAGATCCAAGAGATCTTGTACAGTGTCTCGCGCGATTGGTGTCCTCTGTATGGAAAAGCATACGTATTTTATTTTTCTGTGTATCTTCTCTCCTCTGATTCTTCTCCCCTTCCTTTCCCTATCTCCTATCTCTCCCCTTCCTGTCTCTCCCTTCCTCTCTCCTCGTATCTTCTCCCATTCCTCTCTCCTCATGTCTCTTCTCCCTTTCCTCTCTCCTCGTATCTCTTCTCCCTTTCCTCTCCTCATGTCTCTTCTCCTCTATCTCATTACCTATCTCTCTTCTCTACCCTTTCTCTATTCCCCCTCTCTTCTTTCATAGCTCTCTTCTTCATCATCTCTTTCCTCCTCTTCCTCTTCCTCTTCTTCTCATTCACCCTCTCTTCCCTCAGAAGCGACAGTCAGAGCAACGTGGTGGCGCTGTCTACACTCTATGTGGAGAGCTTCTCACTTGCGCCGAAGTTGCCTCTGTCTTCTCCATCGCCACAGGAAAGAAGATCACATTCTCCGAATCGCTCCAAGACACCACTCGCGCCGATCTTACCAAATCGGGAAGATCTGCAGCCGAACTAGATCTGCTCTTTGAGTTTCTACAGAAGGTGTCTTCCGATGAGGCGAAACTTCGCACGTATAGTGATCTCGAAGCGCTTCTTGGGCGAAAGAGGAACTCTCTGAGGCGATTTGTTGAGGATCACATCTCTCTCTTTGATTTGGAGTACAGACAGTACTTTGCCGAAGAGGAACTTCTGCGATTGCATGAACAGTACAATCATTTGAGTCCTTCGAAGGAGGCACTAGGTGAGAGGGAGAGGAGAGAGAGGAGAGACGTGAGAGATGGAGAGAAGTGATAGACAGAGATGAGGCGACAGTGAGAGAGAAGTGAGAGAGAGAAGGAGAAGTGAGACAAGAGTGAGAGAGACACCAAAGTGGCAGAAGAGAGAAGTGAGAGACAGAGAAGTAAGAGAGAGAGAGAGAAGAAGAAGACAGATCGTGAGAGAGAAGAGGAGAGAAGAGTAACAGAAAGAAGCACTCACTCTATCTTCACACAGTCTCTCGAAAGAGCTTTGCTGAAGCTCTTGGTCCTCTTTTGAGTGACATCACATTGTCTGATGCTCTCTTTGACGCCTTTGACTTCAATCATGAAGGTAAGAAAGGAGAAGAAGAAGAAGAAGAAGAAGAAGAGGAAAAGAAGAAGAAGAACAAGAAGAGCAAGAAGAAAAACAATAAAGAAAGAAAGAAAGAAAGAAAGAAAGAAGAAGAAGAAGAAGAGGATGATAATGGTGTTACTCTATATTAGGAATAATACTAACGATATCTCTTTTGAAGGTCATTTGACGTTTCGAAAGTTTGCGACCGGTTTGTCGTTTCTGACTCGCGCCACTCCTTCAGAGCAATTGGAGTGTAAGAGGAGAGAGGAGAAGACGAAGAAGAAGAGAGGAGGAGGAAGAGAAGAGAAGAGAGCTATCGAGAGAGAAGGAAGAGAGTAAGAAGAGAAGGGAGTTCAAGAGAAGGGAAGGAAGATCAACGTTTCATCTTAATTACTCCCTTCTCTCTTTCTTTCTTTCAGTTGCATTTAAGATGTTTGATCGTAATCGTGATGGAAAGATCTCTGAGAACGAGATTGGCTCTCTCGCAACGTCTGTGTATAATGTCCTGACAAAGTTGAAGCTTGAGGTAAGGAGAGGAGGGAAGAGAAAGAAGGAGCAAGAGGAAGAAGAAGAAAAGAGTATAAGGAAGGGGAAGAAGGAAGGAAGTGGAGAAGAGGAAGGGGAAGAATGGATTAGAAAGGAAGGAAGAAGATTAATGAGAGAAGAAAGAGAATGGGAAGAGGAGGAGGGAAGAAGAGTAAGGCAGAAATTAGGAAGGAATGAACAGATCTCTTCTGATCTCTCTCTCTCTTCCTCTTCTTCAGACCACCTATGATGTGAAGCCTCTTCTGATGGAGGTCTTCTCTCCTCCTCTGAATGGCCAAGTGCAGAAAGAGGAATTCAAACAGAATGCTCTGAAGAACATCGCAGTGATACAATCGTTGGGAATGAAGACAGTAGGAGCAGATAGGAGAGAGAAGAGGACTGAAAGGAGAGGAGATTGATAGGAAGGAGAAGAGAAGTGAAGAAGACATCACACAAATGAAGAGAAGAGAAGAGATTAAAGGAGAGAAAGAAGAAAACAACGATGAAGGGAAGAGAAGAGAAGGCAGAGCTTGAAGGGAGAGAAAGAAGAAGACAACAGATGAAGAAAAGAGAAGAGAGGAGAAGACGAGTTATGAAGACAGAAGAGTGGAAGGGATTGATAGGAAACTCATTGAGACTCTCTTTCTTCTCTCTCACAGAGCGACACAGACTCCTCACTCTCTTCCTCCATCACCTCCTCTCCCTCATCTCCAGACCTCTCTCCCTCTCTCTCCACTCACCTTCCCATTTGCTTTGGACATCCCAAATGGCCTCTCGTTACCGCTCTAACAATCGGAATACGAAAGGCAGTTGGCGAAGTTTCGTCACTTCCCGATCGGGAAGTCGTTCCTTCTGACGTCTCTGCAACGAATACATTCGATCTACCTCAGAGTGACACACATCACTCTTGTCACTTTACAGATTACGCCCCAATGGTCTTCCGAAAGATCAGAGAACTCTTTGGAGTGAATCAGAAGTCATATATGTATTCATTAGGACCCGAAAGACTTCTTGGAAATCTTCTTCTTGGTCATCTCTCCACTCTTGAAGAGGTGAATACTTCTGCGAGAAGTGGAAGCTTCTTCCTTCGATCTCCTGATGGTGTGTATATGTTAAAGACGTTACCAAGTGCTGAAGAAGAGCACTTTCGATTGACTCTGAGTGAGTATTATGAACATTTGAGAGATAACCCTCACTCTCTTCTCTCTCGGGTCTATGGTCTTCATTCTCTTCGATACAGTGGAAGATCTATTACCTTTATCGTTATGGCGAATCTATTCTCTCCTCATCTCACAGTACATGAACAATATGACCTTAAGGGAAGTACCATCGATCGATTGATTGATGTAGATGATAAGGAGACTCTGACAGATATCGCTCTGAAAGATATGAATTTGCATCGGAGGATCTATCTTGGTCATCCTAGAAAGGCAAGACTATTAGAGCAAGTGGAGAGAGACTGTAAGTGGTTAGAGAGTAGAAATGTGTGTGATTACTCTCTGTTGGTGGGATTTCATTTCTCGAAGAAGCTCATGTCGTCGGGAGGAGACGCGTTGAATCGATCGTAAGTGACAGAGACAGAGGAAAAGATGAAGAAGAAGAAGAAGAAGAAGAAGAAGAGAGGGAGACAGAGATAGACAGAGAGACAGAGGGGGAGCAGAGAGGGAGACAGAGAAAAGAGAGAGACTCAGAGAGAGGAGACAGATACACAGGAGATCGAGAAAAGACACACAGGACACAGAGAGAGGAGACAGACACACAGAGATAGACAAAGAGGGACTGATCTCTTTCTCTCAGAAGCCACAACAAGGACGCTGGTCGAAAGATGACTCTGTCGCTCTCGAATCGCAAGTTCTCGTCTCAGCCAGGCTCTGATCGATCTCAGGTACCTCTCCTCTCCTTCCCTCTTTCTATTTTCATCCTTCCTCTTCCTATTGCTCTTGTGCTTGTTCTCCCTTTTCCCTTCCCCTCTCCTCTTCCGCTTCCTCTTTCCTCCCTTTTTCTTCCTCTTCCTCTTCCTCTCCCTTTCTTCCTCTTTCTCTTCCCCTCTTCCTCTTCCCCTCCCTCTCTTCCTCTTTCCTCTTCCCTCTCCCTCTTCTCTTATCGCCCCTGTAGTTCCGTTGTGACAGTGGTGGAATGCTCTCTGCGAGCAGTGAAGAGATCTACTTCATTGGCATCATCGATCACCTCACAGAGTACAATCTGAAGAAGAAATCCGAGCATACTCTGAAGTCTCTGGTGCATGACAGCGTAAGAAAGAGGGAGATGAAACAGACCAGAGACACAGATACAGACAAAGATAGAGAAAGAGAAGAGAAAGGAGGCAACGATCAAAGCCTTATCTTACTCTTTTCCTTCAGACGCGTATCTCTGCCATTCCTCCCGTTCCCTATCGTCGACGCTTTCAAATCTACCTCTCGTCAATAATTGAGTAAATCGTACTCACAACTTGTGAAAAGGTCTTCTGTGTAAGAAGCAGTTTCTTTCGATGGATGATGTATTGAATCAAGAGTGAAATGATGACAAAAGATAAGAATTGTGAATTTGGATATGACAGCCCTCATTGGCTGCTGTGAGCAGCGATAAACTTCTCATAGCACTTCTCTCTTGCTTTTGGAGCCTTCAGTTCTCTTCTCTCTTCAAGCAGATTCTCAACAGTCTCACACAACATTCCCTCTGAAGCGGCAAAGTCCTCCGCTGAGAGTCTCTTCTTCATCTGCTTTAACGTCTTCTCCACCAGTGAGATACAATGTTCCTGTATCTTCAGAGATGAGACGTTACTGTAGTGAAGGAGCGTCCAGAGTATCATTCCAGTGAGCAGCTCATAGAGTTGGTCGCTGATATCCTTCTAAAGGGGAAGATTAGGAGAGAGAGAGAGAGAGAGAGAGAGAGAGAGAGAGAGAGAGAGAGAGAGAGAGAGAGAGAGAGAGAGAGAGAGAGAGAGAGAGAGAGAGAGAGAGAGAGAGGAAGAGGAAGAGAAAGAGAGAAAGCGACTGAGAGATAGCAAATATGTATGAAGGAGGAAGAGGAAGAGAAAGAGAAGGAAGAATAGAGGATCTTTCACCTTCTGAGAGATCTCTTTGAGAGCTGCTTCGAGTTCGTTTCGAGTCTCCTCCACCATCGCCTTTACTCTCTCCTCATAACAAGATGGATCCTCATAGGGGCAATTCGTCTTGTTGATGAGATACTGTTTCATACCACTGCCACAGAGAAGCTTCACCAGAACCTTAAAGGTACGATCGATTGCGTCGATGAACCTTGCGGTGTCTTCTTCTGTGTCTTCTTCTGTTTCTCTCTGTGGGTCGATCTGAAGAATCGACTGTAACTGCACTCTTCCCACACCGGAGAGAAAGAGCGTCAGAAACACACCCATTGTGGTATTGTAACCTCTGAGCAGCAAGATGACGTTTGTGTGTATATCGAGATCTCGAGGAAAGAGAAGAACGGAAGAGGCGATTGAGAGCAGTACAAGTTCCTCTGTGCTGAATTCGCTATCGTCACGTGACGTCACAAAGGACCTCTCTTTGTATCGAGTGTGGCCGATGAGAGTGTCAGTGAGAAGTGACTGATCGCTCTGTGTGTTGGGACTGCTGTTCTTCTTCGTCTTCTGCTTCTTCTTTGCCTCGGGCTTCTTCTTCTTCTTCTTCTTCTTTGGCTGTGTCTCTTCTTTGGCGAGGACCGCCTCTGAAACAAGACGCCAATCAAAAGGCTCAAGCGTAGGAGCACTCTCATTGTCGGTACAGCACTGAATGACACCGTTGAGGGAATAGAGTGCATCTTGATACAACTGCGGTTGTGTGTCTTCCATCTCGAAGAAGAGGCGCATCAGTTGGAGTAATTCGGCCATGAGCGACGCAGCGAAGGAGTGGTTTTGTCTCACGAGAGACTCAAAGTTTGGTCCCTGAGTCCACAAGCGGAAACAGTCGACGAAATTGGATAGCACAGAGACGTACTCGTCGTCATTGAGATCGAGTGACCGTTGGTTCTTGCGAGCATGCGAGCAGCGCGATACGATTGTCGGTAATAGATCTGAAGAGATAAGGTAGTCCACCAAAATGATGTCCTTTTCGGTCTCGATGTGGAAGTTCAGAAACCGGAGAAGGGATTCAGTGACTCGCGGATCGGTGAAGGTACGAATAGCAAGCGCAACCTTAACGTGTTCCTTATGTACAGCGAACGGTATCGGAAGCGGGACTGGTGGTAGATGAGGTGAACTTAGAACTTTGAATGCCAGCCGACCAGATCGGATTTGCGGAATATGAGGCCACTGATCGAACAGCTTACTCAGTTCAGGATGTTCGCGAGTAAAAGCCTATGATTTGAGAACTCAGTTCAGAACACATCGATGAACTCAGTTGGCATTTTGAAGGAACGCGCATAAATTCAGCGCATCCTGGAGGTTTCGTACCTTATGAAGCAACTTCTCGTGATGAACGAGCTTTTTCATCGCCATGCTTGTTTCCGACAAAAAACAGAGAGATCGAGTGGTGCAAAATTTGCCAAGCAGATAAGACGTTATTTCGAGTGGGAGCTTGGCGAATGCCCCGCCAAAATTCTGAACATCATCCCAAACATCTTCTTGTTCGCCCTGCAAAACACCATATGCATTTACTCGAAAAGGCGCAAACATAAACATGGCGTCGTGTGGCCGACAGAAGCGAGAGTGCACTGAAAAGAGTCAGCCACATTTTTGCAGTTAAAAACGTTGTTGCTTGACCCCATGGGTGTGAAAACTATGCGATAGCAATACAGCTGTAATCGTTCTGTTGGAAATCTTTTCGCATGACTACCGTATGGGGGGTCTTCATTGCAGATATATGGCGGAACATCGCTAGCCGATACCTATCCCGAAAAGCGTTAAGAAAAATTGCTCAAGTAAATTCAAAATTTAGGGAGCTCTCTCGTGCTTATTACAAGGAGGATTTCCGCTTGGAGTTTGTTAATTTGCTCGAACAGGACACTGTATTGGCAATACCTTTCCAATCTGGATCGATAATATCGCTTGGGATTTTGTTTTCTCAGCCGAATACTGTATTCGTTGCCAGCTCTCCGTCTCCGCTTCACCGTTATGATGACTTGGGAGAGACACTTATTTACACGGTTTTTCTTCACAAAGTTACTCCAAAGAAGCTTTTACCTTATCTTTCCTTTGAAACGAACGCTGGAGTCGCTGATGTTATTGTTGGTCGCAACGATAATCTGATCGCTCTTCTGTTTTCGAAGGAAATTCAACGTTTTAATTCGAAAGGTATATCAATTTTTTCGGTTTCCTGCCAAGAGCAGCCGCATCATGGCACACTTGATCGAGCCACTGGTAATCTTGTCGTTGCATTTTCCAATCATGTCGCTCTATATGACTCATATCTCATACAATTGAGAGTATTCAACGTAACTTCTTCGTATGGAGTTGGCATTGTGCAGAGAGAGCTCTGTGTAGTATCTCAGCAGAGGACGATTGAGATCTTTCACATCGACAATGGAAAACATCTGAGAACTCTCTCTGATATACCTTCATCATCTCCCCAATGCATAAATCTATTCACTGATCATCATAGTTGTCTATTGGTGAAAAGTTATACTCCTGCTGAGAAACTCACTGCCATTGACATTCTCACAAGAGAGGGGAAACATCTCCGAACGATTGATAGAGCAATCAGAGCGGTTGTGACTGCGCGTGGAGAGATCTACTGGCTAAGAAATGATAACAAGATCATGAGAATTTACGAGAAGTGATGTGATAAAAAAAACTGTGTCTTTAACAACCTGCCATTCCTCTCTCTCTCTCTCTCTCTCTCTCTCTCTCTCTCTCTCTCTCTCTCTCTTCTCTCGTT
>Ga0247723_1001666_pt1 | contig 12644 bp, 14 predicted proteins | sample MSEWelMarce5H_FC_FD_189079 | JGI IMG/M metagenome (GOLD analysis project Ga0247723, IMG submission 189079) | Subsurface sediment microbial communities from gas well in West Virginia, United States - MSEEL Well Study Marcellus 5H_FC | ecosystem: Environmental > Terrestrial > Deep subsurface >...
CCTCAACCTATCGGACTATGAATAATCTAAAGACTACCATTGGGATTCAGAGTGTCGTGCTTCCTGAGAATATCATTACGATGGATGGACTGATTCAGGAAGCCATGATTAATGGGGCGGATTATGTGGTGTTGAAACCATATTCTCAACATCACAGCTCGGTGAATAAGTATGAAATTGATTATGAGGAGTGGGATGAGATTCTCCTTGGCCTTGCAAGTAAGTACACTACTGATAAGTTTAAGGTGATCTACCGCAGGGAATCAGCTCTGAAGAAAGAGGCTGGGTATTCTAAATGTTACTCCACTCCTAATTTCTGGGCATATATTATGGCCGATGGGGCGGTCTATTCCTGTTCCGCCTATCTCCTAGATGATCGGTTCAACATGGGTAACATCAATGACGATACCTTTGAGCATATTTGGTTAGGGGATAAGAGGAAGGCTAACTTAGAATATGTGGAGAATCAACTAGACATTTCGGAGTGTCGGCTCAACTGTCGTATGGATAAGAGTAACCAGTATCTTTCACAGCTCAAGAATCCACAGGAACACGATGCCTTTATTTAAACAGAAAGTTCCACTTATTATAAATAAAGATGATGTGTCAGCGGAGCCAAATACCATCTGTCAGTTATTGACCATGCTCCATGAGATTGCTGTGATTGAGAAGAGACCGAATCAAGCGGATATTATTAAGAAAGCATATATCATGGCAAAGAAAATGAATAGGAAGTTGATGCAGTATAAGTTTGGGAGATTGCCAGATTTCCCTAATAACAGTTGGAATGAGGTTGACTGGCAGAAGGATTTAACCTATGAGGTGAAGAAATGATTGTGTTTACGCCGACAGATTATGAGGCGAAATCCATGGGGAAGCTGGGTGATTCAGCTATCGTTACTGGTATGGGGAAGTTAGCGATGCTTCATGCCTGTTATGAACATAAGGATAAGATGGTTAATAGTCTGGAACCAGTCATTCTTATTGGGTATTGTGGGTTACTTAAAGGGGAGCTGGCCATTGGGAATTCCGTGACTCCCGCTGTGTATGTGGATGGGGATTATAATAGTTATCCCGTGGAGGATTCCATACACTTTATTGTTGAGAAGAAGAATGCAGTGGCTGTGTGTATATCTCAGGATAGAATCCTTACTAATAATCCTTATAAGGACATCTGTGCAGATTTTAAGATTGCGATTACGGATATGGAAAGTTATGCCTTCGTAGAATTCTGTAGGAGATTTAAAATTCGCTATAAGGTTATAAGAGTCGTCTCAGATATTGTTGGCGAGGAATCGGCAGTTGATTTCATGGAGGCTTGTAAGACTAATAGGCTGGAGCTGGCCTTGGAGAAAGCGTTATGAGTATATCGGATCTGAGTAAGGAGCATATTCAGGCGATCCTCGATGGGACGAAGATCAGTTGGTATAAGGATCGGGTTGATGCGTGGGAGAGAGGCGAGAGGATTGCCCCAGTCACGATTGATATGGCATTAACTACACATTGTAATCTGGGCTGTGAGTTCTGCTATCGGTATCTCCAGAAGAATGATTACTACAAAATAACGAAAGATCACATGACCGATTTCCTTGATGATTGTAAGGAGATTGGGGTGAAGGGTGTGTCGCTTGTCAGTGATGGGGAATCATCAATCTCAACTGCGTATCGCCATACTATTGAGTACGGCCATAGCCTCGGTTTGTCTATGGCTTCTGGAACTAACGCATACCTTCTCAAGGGAGACTTATTAGAAGCAGTATTCCCTAAACTAACCTATTTACGAGTCAATATATCTGGCGGTCAGGAAGATAGATATAACGAGATAATGGGTGCGAAAGGCGATGCGTTCAAACAAGTTTGTGAGAATATTAAGAGCATGATGGCTATGAAGAAGGCTGGTAAGAGTAACTGTACTGTTGGGATGCAGATGGTGTTTAAGCCTGATTATGAGGATCAGTTGATTCCGTTGGCACAATTAGCGATAGACTTAGGCGCAGAGTATCTAATCATTAAGCATTGTTCGGACGATGAGTTCGGAACCCTAGGAGTTAAATATGGTGACTATGAAGCAACCTATCCGACCCTTAGAAAAGCAGAAGCAATGTCGACAGAGAAAACGCTTGTAAAAGTAAAATGGTCTAAAATTATGGAGTGTGGTGAAACTGGAGCTATAAGAACCTACACAAATTGTTATGGGACTCCATTTCTTTTACAGATTTCTGGAACTGGATTGGTGGCCCCATGTGGCATGATGTTTAATGAGCGATATAAGTCATGGGCTCATATTGGAAATATTACTGAGTCTCGCTTCAAAGATATTTGGCAGAGCGATAAATATTGGGCAGTAGTTGATCATCTTGCTAATCGTAAATCAATTCCAGGTGCGCCCCTATTTAACGCTCAAACTAGTTGCGGTACATTATGTCTCCAGCATTCTTGTAATCGTGCATTAGACAATCATATTAAAGGAATAAAAAAGATTATTCCTGAATATGGAGATATATCACATAAGGAATTTGTATGAGAATAAAATTAACTCAAGTTTAAATAAGGTGAGAATATGATAATTAATGGACAAGGCTATGTGTGTAAGAGCTGTAAGAGAGAAGTTATGTCTGACGATGTGACGTATTACGGGGCATCGGCGGATACCATTAAGACCATTTGCTGTTATGCGAAGGTGGTTAAGCCGAGTTGGATGGATAGGCTGTGGGATAAACTGTGGAAAAGATAATTATTCCGACGGATTATAATTATATTGCGTGTTTCCTGACGCTAGCATGCAATCTTAAATGTAGTTACTGCATCAATCTCATGAATGATTACGACCGCAGAAAGGTTCATCATGGAAGACCGCCAATGTCCGCGCAGGACTGGATCAATGCTCTTAACCGAATTGAGGCGACCAATGAACTTCCTATTACTCTTCAAGGCGGTGAGCCTACAGTTCATCCTGATTTTTACACTATTGTTAACGGTGTTAATCGGCCTATGGATCTACTTACTAACTGCCAGTTTGATATGGATAGATTTACTCGGGAAGTTCCTATTACGAAGTTTAAGAGAAATGCGCCCTACGCCTCTATACGGATTAGTTATCACCCTGAACAAATGGAACTTAATGATACTGTCAAAAGGGTCTCGAAACTTGCAGGATTGGGGTATCAGGTAGGGGTTTGGAGTGTTCTGGTGCCTGAGTGGAGGGAGCATATATTGAATGAGGCGCAGTATCGGTTCAGAGAACTTGGCATTGACTTCCGCACCAAGGAACTCATGGATGGCGGGACAGCTCATGGCCATGGGACGTATAAGTATAAGGAAGCGGTTGGGGCGGATTACCTGAGAGATTGTATGTGTAGAACTACCGAACTTCTCGTTGCTCCAGATGGAAGTATTCATAGATGTCACAGCGATATTTATAATCTCCGTAAAGGCATCGGCCATATCATGCAGGAGAGTTATACGCCTGATAGAGAGTATAGATTCTGTGGGGTGTACGGGGATTGCTCGGGTTGTGACATCAAACTAACCTTCAATCGGTTCCAACAACCCAACTGGACTTCAGTTGAAATTAAGGATGTGGATTGGGAACATGAAAGAAAAAGAGATTAAGATTGAGAAAGGTGTGACAGATGTACAGAATATTCTGAAACATCTAGAGTCTGAGGAGAAACAAGCTAGGAAGGAACAGTGGCTTAAGGATAACTATGGTAAACATAGTAAAGGAAAGGATTCTCATGATTAAGAACATGCTAATTGCGGCGAGTAAGATGTTGGAGACGGCTCCTAAGGAGTCGGGCGTTAATTTTAAGGCGAGAGTGTTCTGTGCGAAGACCATTATTGATGAGATTGTGAGTGGGATGGGTCAGAGCCCGATAAGCTCAGAAGAAATTGAAGAAATTAAAAATGCACCGACTCCGTTAAAGATTCAGAGTCCTAGAAAGGCTCCTTCTGAGAACGCCAAGAATGGGAAGGTGACGGTTGATCAGGGGCGAATCAAGAGTATTGAGGGTGTAGACTTAGAAACCACCATGATCGATCTTGATGGACAGGTTATGACTTGCGCTCAGGCCATTGGTAAAGCATTTCAACATGGAAAGATACTTTAAGGCCGAAGGAAGATTGATATGCAAGACTCAGGGGATCTCTATATACCTTCTGAACAGTCCACGGTGGAAAAAAGACTATCCATTAATATCCATTTGCTACTCTGGGAGGAACGCATCATTGCGGAAGAGTCAGGCGATGAAAGGATGCAAACTCTTACTCAGCAATCATTTGATTTCTATGAGTGGATTGGACAGAGATGCTTTTATCTCTTCGATGAGACGAATGGCAGGACTAAAAAAGAGTTGGGTAAATTTCTGGTTAAAGCTAGCAATTTCAGGCTTGGAAAAGGATGGCTCTCACGCTCTATTGGAGTTAGTCCTCTTGAGGCTCAGAAATTACTTAATAAATACTATGGGTTATTCAAGAGGATAAAGGATTGGGTTAAGGATGTTGAGAGTCCTGAGAAATATGTGGCGGACATAATTAGTGGTGTGATTAATACGGCGAGTATGAAGTGTAAGGCGAATCTTCCGAGTGAGTGGGGTTATGAAGACGCATTCAGGTATTCCGCTCCGTCTTATTCTGATTCAGTCCAGATTGAAAAGTTCTTTAAACATTTCTATGAGACTGAGATTCTGATTGATGAGAAGATGGTTCACTTGCCAGTAGCCGTGGAGATAGTATGATGGATATATTTATTGGAATGGTAATGATTATAAGTGCTGTTTCTCAGATCCTCTATATGCGCTATGTTATCTTCTGTCCACTGCCAAGAGAGGCTTGGCTTTAAAGGGTTCGATGAGGTTATCGTCCTCGATTGAGAGCCAGCCAAGTGATGCGAGTTTATTGCATCGTTCCACAATGTCTAAGCCGATGTCAGTGCGGTACATGAGATTAGGAACTGACAGGTTTGAGATTGTTCTATATGCCCTTCGCTTCGCTTCCCTAGAGTAATTGCCCCTACCAGTAACGGATAATAATTCTCCAGAGTCTACGGTTGCGCTATAGGTTGCACCATTCTTCGAGATTGTGTTTGCCCAGATATGTTTAAGGTTCTCGGAGTTCACGCCCTTGATGTCTTCTGAGCCATGCCATTCAACTTCATAAGGGAATGGCGGGAGATTACAGTTTATTTGGGAACTCCAAAGGGATTTTGACTTCAAAGATATTTCTTCGTTGATTGAACATGAATAGAGCAATTCTCCTATTGGAATGTTTATATTCTCTAAGAATGAATAGATGTTCATGCCGAAATAGAAGGATACTCCGTTACAGGTGATGGTCTTTTCATTAACGGTCATCTCGAAATCAATCTTTCCGCTGAAGCCAGAGGCCGATAAGGAGCTTACCATTTGTTCAAAGTATGTATCTAACAAGTCTAAATCTCCATGATAACTAACATTACCCATCCTGCATCTTGGGCCAATATCATCGTTCATGAGATGGTTATAATTAAAGGAGATGAAACTGGCTATTCTTTTCTTACCGCTAATCATGGTAGAGTATGTGAATGATTCGCCCTTGATGTCATTACCAGAGTTAATGGCATTTGTTTCTAGGACTTTTACCATGTAGTCCCGATTAATACAAGATGATTTGGCGAGAAGGGATGCCCCGTAAACGGATACACCTTTCTTCTCAAATTCAGTCTTGAGTGATGGGGCGGAATGGAATGAGAAGTCAAATATGGCGATGTCTGGATTACACTTGAGTAACTCTTTGAACACCGATGGATCGTATAAATTCTCAATACAGAGGATTGATTCAACGTCTGATTTTGTGACTATCCCTTCCCCTAAATCACGAGATTTAACGTCATTAATGTAGAAGGATACGTTATTTCCTTCATCTTGAATGCGTTTGGCTATGGATAGGGATTGCCCGACCTCGCTGATAAATAAGAATGTTTTCATGCTCTTCGCCGTCCTCTTGATTTAAATTTGTTGACTCTTGGGTAGGAGCTGATGCGCCCACCGAAGAAGGAATAGAGATTGCCCATGATTTGATTTGCAACATCGGGATCTTTCATCAACTCTATGAAGGTTTTGATTGGGAATGGAACTGTTAGATTCTTAATGTCACCCGCAACCGTTGGTTTCTCGCCAAGGAAGTTTTCGTTTCGCATCTCCCTATCATTTAACACTGATGCCATTGGAGCAAGACGATTGGTGAAGAATTCTGCGACTACATTACCAACTGTTTTAGATCCGTAGTCACCAGAGTTTAGCTTAGTTATCTTTCCAGTTACAGTTGACTTAGCTTCCCACATTTTCATTCTAGTAAGAAGAGTGATGATTGGAAGAACACGGCCTAAGAATGGGAGTGAATAGCTAGTGTTTCCACGGCGAATGGTTCCAAGGTCTGAGCTTCTAGGGTCGAATTCTACGGCCTTTGGGTTAATAGCATAGGCAGTTCCTAGAACTATGGCTGTAGCCACTGTGGAAGTCAGGAGATTCATGAAAGCAATCGACTTCACTGCCCCACTCATATCCTTAGTGTTCTGATGAGCAAGTAGATAATCAACGTCGGCCATGAAGTTCTTAGGGGCGAAGAAGACTTTGTTAAAAACTGGGGCGTTCTTCTCTAGGCCGAATGGAAGTAGCCCACGACCCATGAATGAGTTTGCTAAGATGCCTAATCCTTCGGTGTCTGCTCCTTTCGCTTTCAACTTGGCATACCAATGGTCGAACATATCGGCTCTGCCTCTGCGCACGAAGCCCGTGAAGGAATTCTCAAATCCTTTAAAGACTCGGCCAAGACCTGGGATCTTCTCAACGAATGGGACGGGGAACGATTCTTCTAAGACCATTCCTTCTAGGCCATGCTTAGCGTAGACTCCATTCAGGGCGTTTTCTCTGGAGTATAGATCGGCCATGACGAGAAGTTCTGCGTCTTTTCCACCAACGGTCTTTGCGAAATCAACGAACTGTTCAGCAGTATTAAGTGCCCATTGCCGAGGACGAATGACAAGCATTTTGCCACCCTGCAATAATGTCGCACTCATATCACCCATCGCAACCATGTATTTATTGAAGCCTGAGACATCTGCGAACTTACTGGCAGAGGATCTGAATGGATGAGCCTTGAAATCTGCCCATGTCATTTCTTTAGCTTTCAGTTTTAAGCCACCGACGTAGCGATCAAACTGAGCCTTAGCCATGCCGTATTCCATACGAGATGGACTACTATTAGGAGATTTCCGATCAATCAATGCTTTCTTATCAGAGATATTCTTTGAGAGACGGACGATTTCGGATACTTCTGTGGCGGTTACGGTATCCTTTACCTTCGAGGCCGCTTGATAAGCCATCTTCGCTTGATCGGCTTTAGCTTGGAGTTTCATAGCCTCAGCGTCTAACTTAACCGCAGGACTGGCTCCATTTGCAAAGTTCTTATTGTTGAGACGATTCTCAAGTTCGGAGATCTTAGTAGTTAACCTTTTCTTCAAAGCATTCAGCTTAATCTCTTGAGAATTATTCTTCTGATATTGAGAACGAAGAGAGTCACGAAGAGCCTTGAGTCTTTCGAGTTCTGGACTATTAACAGAGGTTTTTGTCGTTCCCTTAGCTACTCCACCAGATTTAATCTTCTTTCTATACTCAACGATTGAGCGAGTTACGGCTTTAATTGAGGTTTCCAATCTCTTCTCATCACTCATCTTTGGATTGCCGAAGATCTTATGAAATTGTTCCTTGAGTTTATTCCTCTCAGCTCGTAATGCCGCAATCTCTGGAGTATCCTTAACTGCATATTTCTCTTTAACGAGTTTTTCCTTGGATTCAATCTGAGATTTCAAATCCTTAATTTGGTTTAAGAGCCTTGTCTTAATAGTGTCCAATGATGACTTAAGCTGATTCTCTGGATTCGTAGTTTCAACATTATATTTCTTCTTCGCCTCTCCAACGAGAGCGAGTAATCGGCGCTCTTCATCTGACGGCGTTCTACGTTCACCACCAGTCTTAAGTGGAGGCTTCTGCGCTTTAAGATCCTCTAATTTCGCCACCTGTTGCATTTGCCCCTTAAGATCATGGAGTTTAACGGCGATCTCTTCCTTACTGAGTAACTTGTATTTTCCATAGCCCGATATGGCATCCATGGTTTCACGGCGAGTGATACTAGGCATTATTTCTTTGAGAACTTTAAAGATCTCACCAATAAGTTTCTCTCTATCAGTGATTCCAGATGAAATCAGGTTCTTCGCCAACTCGTTTACCTGATACCCAACCTCTGAGTTGTTCTCTACATTCTTTGAAATCTTACCGATAATAGTTTTACGTTCATCAGCCTCAAATGCTTTATTGATATGTTTCCAAGCGGCGGATAGGTATGGTTTAATCTTCTCCCCAAACTCATCAATCATCTTCTTTGACCATAAGTTGAAGTTACGGAGACCACCTTCAAAGTAGAACCCTCCAATATCAACGATCTCCTTTAGAGCCGTTGGATCAACGCCAGAATGGAATCCAGACATCTTCTGTTTAAATGAGGCTTTAGCTTGTTCAAAGTTTTCTTTAGTGAATACTTTGTTTTGCAAACCGAAATCTTTACTTGTTGGATTCATCTTTGCTAGTTTCTTCGTCTCGTATTCCTGAAGTTTCCCTTGAGCCTCCTCAAGTTTCTGCCTAAGTGACTCAACTTCTTTGGAATTATCTTTTCCTTGACGCTTCAAAGATGCTTCACGAGCCGTCCGAATATCATTCACAGCCCTAGCGGGAGAGTCAGGATTCATGTTACGGAATGAGGAGGCGAATTGACCCGCTTCCGTACCTTGCTTGATAACTGAGGAATATTTGGCGAGTTCTTCGGCTAGCGCCGTGTCACCTTCCCTAATGGCCTTATTCTCTAAGAAGCTAAGGAATGCTGATGCCGTTGACCCTCTAGGAGCCTCAGCCTGTCCCATCGCAATCATCTTAGCTAACTCTGGATTCTCAGCTACAACTTGAGCGATAATCTTCAACTGTTGTATGTCTGTTAGAACATTGTAAGATGGGAGATCATCTCCTTCATATCCTGTCTTACCCGCAATCCTCTCAGATGCCCCACGAGTTTTCTCCGCCCCACTCCCAACGACTTCTGGGATAGGTTTGGCTAGTTCTTCTGGGGCATTGATTATTATGTTTGGTTGATCAATTACCTCATTCTGAATAGGAATTGACTCCTGTTCCTTTGGCATAAATCTCGAATCATCCACAGGCTTAACAGGTTCAGGAGGTGCGATCTCTTCATCCGTCATCTTCGTCGGAACATGCTTACCATGAGTCTTAATAAACTTAATCTTACGGATAAGCCTATCGGCAACCTCTGGAGAGATCTTGCCTTTAAGCATGTCTTGAACTCTGTTTAGAGGTAGCTGTGCGACACGGCCAAGAGTGGTTTTACCAAGGAGTTTGCCAAGGGCTAATGAACCTGCCTCCATTGCCCCAGGAATCATGTAGTTTGAGGGGACTGTGGCCTGATCTGCGATAGATGCAACGGAGTTCCCGAGGAATGATTTGGAATAAGTTGGATTACTAATGTTTTGAGCAACATCAGCCACTGCCCCAGGAAACATCGCTAGCGCATCTCCAAATCCATTGGTAACATTCGGAGCATCCTTCAGCCCCATACTTGCATTGATCTGTTGCCCTGCCGTCTTTCCACCGAAGATTGGGATGGGTTGATTGATGATCTTTGGGGTCTGCGGAGCCGTCATCCCAGACATCGCCATTTGTCTAAGACCATCTACGTAAGGACTTAGATCCTGAGACTTCTGCTGTTGAGGCTTTGGCTGTTCGCCTAAGAATTCATTACGGGCAAGATCTAGCTCATCCTTAGAGAATGACGGCGCAACAAAGGTATTGAAATATTCCTGTTTAATCGCATGCTTCTGTTCAGGAGCTAATATCTGAAAGGATTGATTGGATTCAATCTCACTCCATTTCTTAGCCATATTAGCTGAACTGTCTCAATCGTTCACTGATCGATGATTGCTGATTTGACTCAACGGGAACTTCTCCTTGCTGTGGAGTTGGCTTATTTCCTTGAAAGAACTTCCCAATATTTGCTAAGGCTGATGACATTGGGTTTTGAGTGGGTTGAGATTGTTGTTCCACTGGATTTGGTAATTGACCCTGTGCTCCAAGAGTATCAAGTAATGATCTCATAATCACATCAGCCTCTTGACTAATCATATCTGATTGTTCCGATGGATTTGCCTTATCAAACTTATCCGCATTACTCCCAGTTGTTACCAGTTTCTCAGCTCTCTTGTGAATATCAAGCATGGCTTTACTGCGAACATAACTTAATTTCTCTTCCTCAGACGCTGTTCCATCATTAACCCTTTGCTCTAAACTATCCTTCTCATGTTGAAGCTGATCCTGAAGCACTTTGTACTTTGGTATTCGGCGGATTTGACCATCGACTACAGCCCATGGCATCCCTTTCTTAATATGAGTGACTAATTCTCTATAGGCCTCTGGTTGCTGAAGCTGAAAGTTCTGAAGTTTAATCTCAGCATCCTTATCTCCGATGGGAAAGTTCTCAGATAGCTGATCAAGAGCCGCCTTTGACATATCGTAATCCTGCTTCTCTTTCCTCATTTCATAATTACGCTGAGTCTGAAGAGCTTGAATGTAATCACTTTCCTGCTTGGCTTTATTAGCCTGAATCAATACCGCATTACGGGCATCATTATCTGCGCTGTTAGCACCAGACTGAATGGCATTTGAAATGTCCGTAGAATATTGGTTTCCTCTCCTATTTCTATATCCCATAAGATTGAGCCTCCAGATGTTTCCGTCCTCTATAAGAGAAGTAGTTGAAGAGTGGCTTAACCACAGATTTGAATGATTGGTTTGAGTCTAACCACGATGCGAATGATTCTCCGAATTGTAAGTACAATTTCTTGAACCATTCAGGAGCAATACATGTCATGTAGACCCGTGAATAGATCGTCTCTCTCTTTGACCATCCACCAAAAATAGATGAGGCCACCCAGCATCCAGCGAACAATGAAGCAATGCTTATCCATAGCTTAGGGTCTTTCAGCATATCACCTAATCCACTCTTTCCACCGTCTGAGGTTGGAGAACCAAGTCCATTAAGAGTTTTACTTAAGCCTTGTGACCCAAGCATATCAAATAACCCAGCACCCTGCTCTGGATACACAGCCCCGTAAGATTCCGTATTGTTCCTACCAGAATTAATAAAGTTAATAGCTTGAGATAATACTGGGTTATTCTCAGCCAATCCCTGATACCAGTTTTGATACTGTCTAGAGAATTCGGTTTGCCCTGCACTTAATTGAGCTTGAGAGAACGATGGAATGAATGTGGCCGCAGTATTCCCAAGACTCTCTCCAAGGCCGACATACCCCGCCTCCTGTGCGCCGTATCTTCCGCTCCCTCTTAATGCTCCTGCATAACCCTCATCTATAACAGGCTTCGCATATTTAGTGAACTGGGCATACGCAGGATCAGACACATTAGTTTTGAAATATTCCATAGGATTCTGAGCCATGAATTCATTGTAGCGATTAGTGTAGTTTGGGTCAGTTGGAAATTCACCAACTCCTTTCCCAACATTGTTTGAGAGAAACTTAGATAAGGGAGTCGCAACCGCATTCTTCTCAGCCTGCAAAGGATCATAGGACTTTGAAGATTGTTCGTAACTAGGCTTCTGTTCTTCTTCTTTACCGCCACCACCAAATATACTAGAGAAAAATCCCATATTTATCCTTTCGGCACAAAGTAGACCGAGCCTAAACAGCCAGTCCCAAGAGTTACGGAAACAACAATTCCTTTTTTCGCCTGAACTGGAACGAATCTTATATTTTTATCACTTACCGTGGCAGAGAAATTAACCAGATCTAAGAGATTCCCAGCGAGAGTTCCTGTGCTGTCATAGACCCTATACACAGCCCCAGCCGATGAACAAACAATGGAGTATCCATGATATACTCCAGCTGTTGTGGCAATTACTAAAGTGCCATTAGTAAAACTAGCAGAGGCTAGTCCATACGCAACATCATAATAACTTGGATCTTGTCTTTGGTTAATCATCGTGAACTCCGACCAAGATAGTTGAATCCATAATAACGAATGAAGAAACCACTGGAAGCCGTGGTGTTTCTGAATCGCCAGCGAATCTTATGAACCGTCTTATCATAATCCTGCTGATACACTGTGTATTGACTAGTTAAGGTTTGAACATTAGTACCATTCCCCTGTGTTGGATTCCAACTGTTTCCACCATCCTCTGAGTATTCCGTTGTTACGGAATCTCCCTTTGCTTCATAAAGAAATTGTCTCGTTCTGAAATAATCTCCAACACTGCCTTGCCCTGGGTGATCAGGATCGTCGAATGGTGGAATGAAGTCAGGGGTTTGGAATTCATTTGTAATTGCGACTCCATCGTTATTATAAGTATCGGTGCTTACTTTATACACCCTCCCATTGTTGTCTCCGAAAAATAGGAAGTAGAGATTTGAGCGAGATAGAAGATCTCCAATACGATAATTTTGCTCCCCGATAGTTCCGATCAAATCACCAATGGTCGGAGACTGTTGCGTTGTGGTGAATCCGAAGCCTGACATGGTACGTGATCGTCTATAC
>Ga0247723_1001667_pt1 | contig 12641 bp, 8 predicted proteins | sample MSEWelMarce5H_FC_FD_189079 | JGI IMG/M metagenome (GOLD analysis project Ga0247723, IMG submission 189079) | Subsurface sediment microbial communities from gas well in West Virginia, United States - MSEEL Well Study Marcellus 5H_FC | ecosystem: Environmental > Terrestrial > Deep subsurface > Rock...
AAAGAAGGTCAGGAAAAATTTTATGAAAGAAAATTAAATCAAATATTCAATGAAGACTAGTGCAAATAACACCCGCTACATATGCAAAACAATATCGATAACGAAAAGGCTTATAGGATAGCTTTAAGGATAAATGAATATCATTTATTATTAGCTGATATCTACGAACATTTGGTAGATATGGAGTTTGAGCCGGCTGAAGTGAAAGCCAAAACGCTAATGATGGAACTAAGGTTTTTAATGAAATCAATGAAAGAAAATGATTTTTGAGACTGAACAAGACTTAGCAAGAGAGCATAAAGCAATAACGTTATTCGTTAGCATATTCAATGGGTCGTTTAAAAAGCTAGATCCACTAGACATAGACTACAAGATATTTGACGAGAATGGAGACCTCATAGCCTACGCAGAGGTCAAAGGAAGAATAAGAAGCATAGCGTCAGCTTATCCGCTTCCAATAGCAGCAAAGAAATTAGTTAAGCTTATAGAGAAAAGATTGTCTCCTGTTGTTATATGGGCGTGTGAGGATGGGATAATATACGGCAAGGCAACAGAGATAGTTGGAACCGCAAGGTTTGGAGGGCGTCCTGTAAGAGAGCACTCTCACAATGATCAGGAGCTTATGGTTTATTATGAAAAACAGAAAGGTCTTAAGTACGTTAGGTTTACCTAATAATCTTGTAGCCTGTCTTCTTTATGAATTTATGTACCTCTTGGGCTAGATGGCCCATAAGCCAAGCCTGAGCCTCTTCGTCTGATATATCACGGTCTTCGGTTACCCTAACTACTGCATGATAAAGTTCGTGACATATTGTATTGTGAGTCAAGTATTCGACATCTAAAACCATATAATAATTATCTATGTCTATTGTAACCACAACGCCCTCAGCCTCGCCTAAAAACTTTTCTTTAAAATTTGACTTTCTATAGATGTCATTTACAATGGCGGTAAGTTCATCGGTTAGTATTACAATTACATTGCAATTATATGTGTTTAGTTTTATCTTTTTACTTTTTCTCATTTAGCCTTTTGCTTATCAATATACTATTTTCTCTTCTGTATTTTTTACATAGCGATTCTAGTACTTTTATTTTATCTACTGCTGTCAAATTAGATAGTAGCAATTCTATTTTTTCTTTCATTTATTTGATTTATATTTGTGTTGTAGTAGATTTTTCATAGGGATTTGGATACCGACCCCCGTCTTTACGGGGGTTTCTCTTTGAAAGGACTGCAAGCAGTTCTTATGGTATGCTTGCAATCACATTAAAAAGCCCACCCTATGCGCCCTGTTCAATTGGGAAGGGGGATGGACAGATATGGTGAGTGTGGTAAGCTACCTTTCAATCACTTATTCCGGCACCAAATGCACCGGTCTTTTCGTTAGATGAACCCTTTCACCATTATAGTATCTTTCCGTCAAATATCCTCTTGTTGAAGAACTGATAGTCCACTCCGTTGTTATCTAAATAGACAACCGCACAACCCCAATTCCATTTCGTCAAAGGCATGTACTCCGGGTGTAATTCGCAAAGGCAACCGATAGACCAAGTAGTAGTTATCTTACCATTCATATCAGTCTCGCTATGCTCGCTCGTGGAGTGATTGTGGCCCTGAAATGCGCTTGTCTTACCACGAAGGTATAAACCCCTAGCCACATTCACAGGAGCTGAAATTCCGCCTATATATTCGTGTCCGTGTATGCCATTAAGGTCATTGAGCTTCATGAACCTATTTGACTCAATTATCTCTATCCCCTCTGCCCTAGCCTTAATGATATTAGAAAACTCAAACTCCTCTATTCCTATTAACTCTCCCGCCTTTTGGTATAAGAAATGCTGATACCTGTTCTCATGGTTTCCTATCTTGAAAAATATCTTACACTTCAACTGCTTCTTGATTACATCAATAAAAGACTTAAGGGAATCTAGTTCATACTTAAAGTCTCTCTTCTTTGGATCTTTCATAAACCGGCTCAAAGTATGGCAGTCAATAGTATCACCATTCAGTAGCAATGCATCTACCTTTTCTTTTTTCATGAACTCAATGGCGCAAGTCAATGCTCCAATATTGTGGTATGGAAGATGTACGTCTGAAAGAATACCAACCTTCTTGAATCCCTTGATTATATATGGCTCATAAATTGTTTCTGATGACTCAGGGAGCTTGTAAGGATTCATAGGTCTTTGCTCATCTCTTTTGAATTCAGGAGAGAAGTGAGAATCTTTAGGGTTTTCTAGTTGTCCTAGCTTAGTCCTTATATACTCTACATCTTTAAATAGCAAAGGATTCTCGTTATAGATTATCCTTGCTAGTTTCCTTGTAGGCATATCCATGTTCTTTCTGCGATAGTCCTTTAGTACATCGGATTTTCTCATTATTTATTAATTTTATTTTCCTCCTATTTTACTTCCTCCAATACTAGAGCCTATTTCTTGCCCACCAATACTAGAGCCAATCCCTGACTTTTTCTTTTTAGATGGTTTGTAGTATTCGAACTCCTCATCTTTCATTTCTTGCAGCTTCTTGTTTAACTCTTTGTCAATATCTTCCTCAGCCTTATGTTCTATATACCAATCTGAATTTTCTCCAAATCTTTCTTCGTATAAATACGGGTCGTATTTCTTCATGTCAGACTCGCTATCGTACTTTCCAAGAAGTTCTTTTAATCTTTTTTTCTCATAGAATTTTTGATTTTTCATTCTAAGGTTATACTGAGTTCTTTCCTCGTCAGTCATTAGGTACTCCTGTATCTTTCTATTGATAATATCTACCTTATCTTCATCGTATTCGGACTGCATCATTTCATTAAGAACATTAGCTTTAATTTGCCTCTCCTCCTGAGTCTCTTGTTTTGAAACTTCAGACTCCTGCTTCATTTCCCTCTCTACTCTTATATCTTCTTCGGTCTGACCACCTTCCTTGCTTGATGCGCTTCTTTTTGCTGACTTAACTGCATTTCTAGATATTGTATTTACATCAGAAGGAAGCGGTAAAAGACCAAGCGCAGCTAATGATGCTACGCCTCCTACAAGTTTTAGGGCTTCTTTGTCATTTTGAGACACATATCTAGTTCTTCCGTACTCATCCTTAAACTCTCCTGTTGCCCCTAAAGAAATTGCATCATAAATAATTTCGCCTTTTTCTCCAACAATACCAATAGTACCTAAAGACTTTAATATATCCTTCTTGTAGTTTGTCATTAGTTTAAACTTCTCATCATCCTCTATATTCATCAGATTTTGAGCTTTATCCAATACTATATCGGCTCCCTTTGCGTAAAAATAATCTAACATAGGAAGAGGGGAGAGCACATCCGTAACAGTTCCTGTTGCTTGAGATCTATATGCATACTCTTTTCTTTTTTCATATTCCTCATCGGTCTCTTCCTTGCCCATTACATAGTTTGTAATAGATCCAAACATAAGACCAAATCCTGTGCCTATTGCTTTAAATGCAGCCATCTCTGCTCCATATCCTACAAGAGATGACGCAGCTATTCTTCTGTCTGCCGTTGAAGATGTGAGACTAGTCAATGTAGCCAAGTCTGATTTAGCTCTCATAAACTGATTGAGTCTAAAGCTAGCAAAAGGCATAACTATACTAGTTGCAAATCTTTTTGTTGGATCTTTCGATCCCAATAACTTACCTTGAAGGTCAGTATCTGATATATTCTGCTGTCTATCAACCATCCTTTGGGCATAGTCTGCAGCCTCTTTATTGACCTCATGTGTTTTATAATCTATTGTCTTTGGGTCTATACCCTGCTTCTTTAATGCTTTTTCATAGTAAGCCATCCAAGATGCTTTTGCTATATAAATATCAGGATTCTTTAAGAACGCATCCAAGTATATTTTGTTGGCTCTTTCAATATACTCCAAAGCTTTCGCTCCTCTTGATTTTGATGCTAAGTCAACCAATTTATTTATCGATGATATTTGAGCTCGAGATTCAACTCCTCTAACAGATATACCATATCCTATCCTGTTCATAAAATCATTCTTATCACCAAAGTAATTAATATCTAACTTTCCTCTAGTGTTGATAAGTGTGTTTGCGGCAACGGGAATAATTTGCTTGAAAGGTTGCGTAAAGCTACCTAATGCAGTAGCAGTTCCTATACTAGATATGGTATTTAGTTTTCTTACGAGTTTAGCCGATTCATCAGATATAACCATCTCTTTATTTCTAGCAGCCCTTATAAAGTCCTGTACTCTACCTGTATTTTTATTATTATAAAGAATCGCCCTATCTTCAGGATTTGGTATTATCTTTTCTATCTCAGGAGATCTGAAGAACGACTCTATCTTCCTAACTGTTCCTGCTGTATGTATATCCATAAGAGCATCATACATAGCATTGAAGTTATTTTTGTCAAAAGACAAATCAACAAATCTAGTAGCTTTTTTGGTATTTTCGTTTTCAGGAAGCTTATCGGTATCTCTGTTAATTTCCTCCAATACGCCTGTCTTATTTTTGAAAACCGTTCCATTATTCTTATGGAACAAAGACTCGTCTAACTGAGCCTCTGTTTTGGCTTCGCCTCTGTTAAACAGCTCAGACATTCTTTTTGGAGTATAAAACAAATCCCTTTCTAATATTTTGTTATATACGCTTTCAGATACATCAGCCAATTCGTCGTATATGTCAGCCCACTTTTCGACCATCCAATCATTCGCCTCTATGTTTACTCTATCTGTTTTTGATATAATGTCATTTATATCATTAGAATTTTCAACATCAAGTTTATTGTAAACCTCTTCATACATCTTGCTAAGTTCCACTTCTTTTTCGTTCCCTATCTTTAACTCTTCTATAGATTGTTTTAGCAATTTTTTATTTCTATTAAACTCTGCCTGTTGCTCTTCGGGTGTACCCTGAACGGTCCTCCTTAAATCAGCTAAAATTGCTCTTTCTATTATATTTGATGTGTCCTCAAAATCTTTACCGTTAGGCTTTCTTTTATAAAAACTATTAACATAATCATTTATTAGACCATTTATTTTTGTTTGAACAAATGTTTTCTGATTTTTCATATCAGTTATACCCGAAAGTTTTTCAAACTTAGATGAAGCAGTAAAGCCTTTGAACATCATTTCTATTAGATTCGGAAGCGTAGATATTTGCTGACCTAAATACCTGCCCAAACTAGGTATCCTATAGAATCTAAGTTGTTTTGCCACAACACCATCATTTGCTAATCTCTTAGCATTCATTTTTCCCTGATAGGATTCTACAACAGATTTCATGTTAGCTATAGATCCGTTCTGCAAGAAATTTGACAGAGAGTCCATAGCAGCTATGGCTTCTTTTATCGGCATTTCGTTTAATTCCATGCCCATAAATTTCTTAACCAAATCCTTACTCGATTCCCTTACATCAATCTTCTCTCCGGTAAAAGGGTCTTCACCTTTCTCAATGATATGCTTAATTATGCTTGAGTTGATGTCAAACATCTTTTTGATTGCATCCCTGATGATAGTTTCTTTCTGCTTATCAATAGGCTTCCCTGATTTAACCAAATCAATTAATTCTTGAAGCGTAGCTCCTTCAAGGTCAGCATCAAGCAATTCATTGACCTCAGCCAATTTTTGCTCGTAAATAGCCTTCTCTTGAGCTTCTAATTGAGCTTTTGTATACTCGGCTACATCGGATATCTTAACCATATCAGCAATCTTCAATGGCTCCTCTTTAGTTCCTGTCTTAGATCCACGAAGCGACTCTCTAATCTTTGCAGCCATTTCATTATAAGCGTCAATATTTTCAACCATAGATGGCTTAATCTTGCCGAACTCTTTAGCCATCTTTACTAAATTAGCATCCTTTCCTTTAGTTGAAGCCAACTTAGATATTGAGCTTCTTAAATCATTAGCTGTATTTAACTTATTATTATATTCGGCATCAGCAAAAACCTTTGACACATAATCGGTGAATTTATCTACAGACTTTGCATCAAAAACTTTTAGCGTAGACATCTTCTTTATTATTGCTGCAGCTTGCTTTGCGGTTATTTCTCCTTTCTTTGCTAGTGCTGAAATAGAATCGCTTACCTCTTTCATAGTAGCCTTAGTTGCCTCTGCTTGATTCTTTACACCACGGAAAAATGCTTTTAATTGGTCGGCCCATCTTTTCTTCTCAGTTATTGTAACTTTCTTAATGTCTTTAGCTCCACCGAATAGTTTTGTAGGAAGTATTTTTGATGTTTGAGATTTAAGAAATTTGTCTGTCAAGTATTTCTCCATCTTAGCCTGCTGTTCAGGAGTAGCCTTCTTGTATGACTCGCTTTCCTTTAGTCTCTTTACAGCCTCTTCAATGTTCTTGGTCTTATACTCCTCAACTTCAGCTTTAGCTTTATCTAAATTCTCTTTTAGCTTTTGACTTGTAGGATTTTTATCAAACGCTTCCTTCGCTTTTTTGTATTGTTCATCCAAATATTCCTTTGATTTATTGGCATCATCAAACAAAAAGTTAATATCTTCCATCACTTTGTTCGCATCAGCAACATCGCCAAACAGCTCTTCAGGAGATGGAGCCTTCTTTTCCTTCAACTCAAATCTACTTCTAACATCTCTATACAATTCTTCTTTTTGTACATCTGTTGCTGACTTATACAAATCACTTCCTTCCAATATCTCTATAGCCTTATCTAGATTACCTTCGGTATATTTAGACAACTCTGCTTTAGCCTCTTGCTCTTTTTGTTTGTTACCACTATTCTTTGCCTTTTCTAGCTGACTTTCCCAATACTCCTTATTTCTAGTAGAGAAATCAGCGTAGTCCTGAATCTCTTTCATAGTTTCCTCATATCCGGGAATCTTAGACACCTCTTCACCAAATATATCCTGAAAGTCATAGCCTAAATCATCTGCCGTTTGAACTTCTTTTGCAGTTCCTTTAGCCTCGTCCCAAGCTTTCTGAAGTGCTACATTTACCTTTTCACCAATAGACTTAGCCCATTCATTGATATCGTCAGTCTTCTCCTTTATGAACTCCTTAGCTTCCTTAACCAACGCTCTGTGGTAATCAACTAACGCTTCTATCTTTCCTTCAGGACTAATACCCATTCCTTGACGAAGCGACTTCAATCTTTCCTTTGCAGCCTTCCTTGCTTCGGTAGCTTGCTGCAAAGCCGTCTTAGCTTCAGTAGTGAATTCGGCTTCAGTAGGCTCTGCTTTCTCTCCTAGCAAATCCTCTACCGCTTTTACAAGCTCAGGATTGCTGCCATCAGATTTAGCTTTGTGGTATGCTTCGGAAACAACGCCTTCTGCATCTTCCCTATTATTATAGTTTTCATCAGGAACTAAATCTGCTATTTTTAACCACTCTTTTGTATCTAATGGGTTATCTATAAAATATTGTTTCGTACTTTCTACATCTTTTAAGGCATCTACTTTTTCCGTCCCTTCAGTAGTGATGGTTTCTTGTTCGGTAATGACTTCAGGTTGGGCGTTTCCTTCGCCCACTTGTTGCAGTCCCAACCTTTCTTCCCCTGCGCGTAGCAGAGCTTCATCTGACTTTTGCTTTTGAATGGCATCTTCGCTTATTTTAGATAGTGATTCATTAATTTCTTTTATTCTGTCAATTTGTTTTTTAAACAAAGCAGGGTCCTTTCCTTCTACAAGCCTTTCTACATCTCTCTTTTCTTTCAAGAGGTCCATAGCTTGTTTCTTCTGCTCTAAGCTTAAATTATCGGGTAATGACTTAAGTAGACCAACCGAATTACGATAACTATTCAATGTAGACTTAGCCTCCGCCATAGTTATGTCTCCTGACGCTAGCTTATTTTTTAATTCAGTAACTAAAGCAGACTGAGTAATATCACTCTTTGAAGCCAATTCGAAAAGAAGGAACGTATTATCACTCATCCCCTTGTATCCTGTTTCAGCATAAGCCGCTTTAACAGAAGGATGTATTGACATTATACCCGCACCTACAGCCAAACTAGCAGCAGACTGAGCAGCTCCAATAAAAAATTCTTTTGCTGAATCAGGAGTGTCTAGCATCTCCTTATCCTTCATTTCATTGATGGTCTTTCTTATAGCTACATCAGTAGCATATATCGTAGTACCTAACTCAGCTCCCGACAAAACACCTTTTGTAAGACTAATTGTACCTTTTGCAAGAGCACTTTGAATCTCCCCTTGCATTATTTTCTTCAACTCATAAGCAGTAGCCTTGCTTCCTGCTCTTGAAACAGCTGATGTAACAAGATTGGCTACAAAACTCTTATTACCCATTACTCTGTTAAGACCAAATTCCAATAGAACAGAGTTCGCTATATTGAATGGAAGTGCATAATAGAATCTATCAGCCTCAGATACGTCCTTAAAATTTGGGTTGTTGTCAAACTCCTGTTGCATGGTTTCATTTGAAATAGCAAACATGGTAGCCGCTTTGTTGATTGGCGTTCCAATCATTGCAGGAGCAAAATCAATAAGCCCGGCTATAGCTCCAACCCAAAAGTTTTCTTTGGCTAAATTAGAATATTCTACAGATGTATTTGGATCTCCAACGGCTTTATACCCTTCTATCACAGTTTCTGATATTCCTTTCCTAGCCTCTCCAAGTACTTTATTTTTAATTTTATTATCTATCTCATCTCTTCTTACATCACCAAAAGCAATAGAGTTTTTCCAATCAGCAAAACTAGCAGTACCATCTTCTACATCTTTTGGTACTTGTATTCCTTGTTTTTTAGCAATCTCTATAAAATCTTTTTTATATTCGATGCTTTTATCCTTATCGCTACCATAGTTCATTGTAACCATAAAATCTCCAAAATATGGTATAGATTTAGCAATCTCAAACTTTAAGTTTTGCATGCCTGCTCCTGCCTTTCCAAAAGCTTCAGTAAATTGATCCCAAACCCAACCATAAGGAGTACCTTGCTCCTCTTTCATTGTATAGTAGTTACCAACAGATGTCTCTATTTGGGCTGTTCTCTGAACAACATTATTTCTTTTTTCCTCTAATCCTTGCATTACACCAAGCGCCAAATCTTTTTGCTTTTTTGCGCTTTCGTATTTTTCATTCCAAGACGCATCTCTTTGGTCTGCAGGAATAGAATCTAAATATGTAGCAAGTTTTTCTCCGCTATTGTATTCTGCAATCGCATTATCTCTTTCTTTTATTAGAGACTGAGTGTCTTCATTTATTTTCTTTATAGCGTCTTGAGCTTCTTTATCTGAGTAGAATTTAGACATCTCTCCTACTCTAGATTTTTCAACTTGACCTAGAGTTCCTTCTGCTGAGTTTTTCAATACAAAGTTCCTTAGTCTTTTAGACTCTTCTTCATCCTTAGCTGAAGTAAAATTATCAATTGAAAACTCCGATTTAACACCATTTGGCGCTGTAGCTATAATCCAATCGCCTGTAGCTCCTGTTTCTTCAAACTTAAATCCTAAATCACCAAAGTGATAATTCATTACTGCCGAAGCCTTTTCCTCAGTCCCTGACATTAAATTAGGGGTGATTATATCTAATGATTTTTTTACTTTAGGTAACTCTCCTTTTTGAAGCTTAGTCTTTTCCTCTGATATAGCAGCTATCGGAGCTGATTTTAACTTCTCCATTCTAGGAACGCGAGTGCTTTCAGACACAGGCTTAATAGATTGCTTTAAGTTGAATGGATCAACTCCGGTAAACGAAGCCAAAGAACCATCTTCCGAAGCAGATGCCGTAGTAACGGATGGACTTTTTTTTTCAACGGATGCAACTGCAGGAGCAGGAGCAGGCTGAGTTGATATTCCAATTAAAGCTTTAAAGCTTTCTTGACCATCCTTGTATCCGTCTTTTGCAAATAAATCATATGAATGGTTTAAAGCATCGTTATTCGACAATATCAAAGCTCTAAAATTATCAATCGTTCCGTTATAACCATCTTTTAAAAATAGTTGATAAGCGTGTTTGAAAGCTTCTTCGTTCATTATCTATTTTATTTACTTAAAGGTAATTATTATTATGGATTAGCAAATGGCCCTCTCCAATTAAAGTTTGAGCTTGAATTAAATCTTGATGCTCCTCCTCCCGATTGACCGCCTTCTGCTCTTTGAGAACTTCCTGAATCTGTCCTATTAAACTTCTTATTCTTTTTTAATCTCATAAATTCAGCAGAGATTATATCAGGATCATATCCGCTCAGCTTTGCAAGCTGAGCTACAGCATCTGCAAATGTTTTATTTTCTTTATAACTATCTCCTGTAGGTATTGTAAATGGAACAGTTACCATTTTACCGGTCTCAGTTGATTTGTATGTATAAGAAAGGTCGTTTACACTTTTATCAAATTTAACACGCAATGCAGTATTAAGAGCTCCTAAACCCGCTCCAATTGCATCAATGTCTCCTGTAGTTGCATCAATTAAGTTTCTAGCAAAGACCATAGATGCATCCTTTTTATTCTTTTCATCAACCATGTATTGAGGAGGGTAATCCTTAGGTATTGTACGCAATTGCGCAGTTTCTTGTATTGTAACCTTCTTATCATACATCAATCTAGCTTCTGTACGCATATGCTCAATAACAGCAGACTCTTGCTCTGCCGTAAGTTGAGGAGTAGGATTATTTGAAGAAGGGTCGTTTTTTAATAATATCCAATGAGGGTCACTTTTTGCTTCCGTTTCATCCCAAGTATAATCATAAAGCTTTCCGTTTGAAGCGCTCTTAATATTTTCGGTCAATACGGATGTATAATCATATGGCGTAGCCAATCTTGCTTTTAAGGCTTCTGTTTCTGCTTGCTCAAAATTTTTGTATATAGGCAGATTGCTTTTTTGCAATATATCCAACCTCTCTGTTATCGTGCCTGTTGCTATTGTTGAACCCAAATTTGCAATACTCTGAATTTCTACACCCAATCCGTCTACAAAACTCTTTACATTACCTACTGTATCATACTTTGAGTAAGTTTGTTTTATTCTATTCCTAAGACTATTTATTGTAGCAAAATCATTTGGGTTCTTACTCATTTCCATAACACCTGTACTAGGATTTCTTACCATCTTTCCTACGCTTACAGTATAATCTTTTGGATTTATATAAAGGTTTGTTTCAGAGAAATTACTAAAGCCTTCTGCTGAAGCCATCAAGAAATTGGTTAGACCTTGAGTTTCTCCTTTTTTATAGGCCTCCATTTTTGTTTTGTACTCTTCCTGATATTCTTTAGTAAGATTAAAAGCCTGCGTTGTTCCGTCAAGAAGATTTTGCCTTTGAACGGTATAGTCTTTCAAATTCAATTGACCTGATTTCAACAGCTTATCTTGAAGTAATCTAGCTTGCTGTGCATCATTGGCATATTTCAACGCCCATTCGTTCATACCAATATGCTCTCCCTGAGGAGCATTGGCTAGTGTATTAGCGTATTCATTGGTAGCTTTGTCTATCGCAGCTTTCTTCTCCTCACGAATCTTATTTTCGTTTTGAAGCATCTCGGACAGGTTCTTGCCTATCGAGCCCCAATCCACAAAACTAGTGGCATCTCTTTCTTTATATCCGTATCCTAATGGCATTTATTTATATATTTATTGGAAAATTGAAAAAGGGTTTGCGCTATATGAGTATGGGTTCTCGTTTGGATTAAATGAAGACATAGATGTAGACATATTGGCCTGAATCTGCTTAAGCGTATTTTTGTCAAGACCTCCCATAAAAGCTTTGAATTCATTCGGATTCAATTTTGCAACTCCGCTTAAATCTACATTATTTACACTACCCATTGATGCTATGCTTTTCTGCATATCAGCCTGACTCAACCCATAATCCCCCTTACCCGTACCCATAGCCGTATCTTCTATTCTATTTGCTACTCTAGCAGATGGGGTTTTTGCATATAATGGAGCAGCTTGTATTCCTTGCTGTATAGCACTAGAAGCACTTTGCATTCCTGCCTGTATAGCTGCAGCTCTAGCTTTTTCTGCATCCGCCGCTATTTGCTGTTGACCTTGTGCTTCTGCCAAATCTAGATTTCCCAAGTTTGTAGCTATTCTGCTTTCCTCTTGAGCGGTTAACTTCTCAAGATCAGATAACTCTTTGCTCATAGCCTTTCTTTCTTCTCCTTGAGATTCATTCATAGCCATTTGTATTCTTCCTGCTGTAGCAGCAGCTCCTCTCTCGCTCTCTACTCCTGCCTGTATTGCCTGAGCTCCTTGAGAAAGCAACGCCTCTCTTCCTAATTCATACGGCTCCTTTTGAACACTAAGATTCTTCGTGTAGTTAACACTAAGCTTTTTTCTAGCTTCTTCCATTGCTTTTTCCGCATCCTTTTGAGCTTGCTTTGCTCTTTTATCTTGTTTTGATGCTTGAGCGAAAGACATTCCTGCGCTTCCTGCTGAAATTGCTATACTAGCTATTGTTAATGCTGTTGCTACTCCCATGTTAAAATCTTTTAATCATTTCAGATGTATATGAATCCCCTTTTGTATATCCAAAAGATTCATAAGCTTCTATTAAACTTTTGTTTTTTATCAAAGCGTAACCATACTTGCTACCCGAATTCTCCGCCATTATAGTAAGCGACGCTATGAGTAACTTTAAGGCTTCTTTTCTATTTGGTTTAACCCTATAATTCTTATTTGATATAATCCAATCTATCCAAGATGCCTTTGAGTTTGTTATATACATAAACCCTGCACATACAGGTATAT
>Ga0247723_1001668_pt1 | contig 12639 bp, 28 predicted proteins | sample MSEWelMarce5H_FC_FD_189079 | JGI IMG/M metagenome (GOLD analysis project Ga0247723, IMG submission 189079) | Subsurface sediment microbial communities from gas well in West Virginia, United States - MSEEL Well Study Marcellus 5H_FC | ecosystem: Environmental > Terrestrial > Deep subsurface >...
CGCATAAATCTATCTATCTTCATATCCACTCCTAAACTAGAACAGTCACTATACTCCTAGTAAATCAATATGTCAACAACTATTTTAATAGGGGGGTATTTATCCGACTTTTTATTTCTTGCTTTTAATTTTTAAGTATGTTAATATGCCTTTACGTTAAATTAAGGAGACAAATATGACGTACCAAGAAGCAGTATCACATTTTAAAACTAAATACCAAATGGCTAAAGCATTAGGCTTAACAAGACAGGCTGTGCAACATTGGTCTAAAAATTTAGACAAGCCAATTCCAGAGTTGCGTGCATATCAGATTAAAGATATTCTTGCTAAACAAGGAGAAAGCAATGCGAATAAAGAATTGGGATAAGTTTAATTACTACAATACATCTAATCCAAAATACAGGAAAGAGATGACATGGTTTAAAATTTATGGTAGAGATGTTTTAAATAATTTAGATTGGTTTAAACTAACTTCAGATCAAAAAGCAACAATTTTTGAGCTATGGTGTTTAGCTAGTCAAGATGAAGGTAATCTTCCTAGTGTAGATATTATAGCATTTAGGTTGCGTAAAGAAGAGTCCTATATAATCAACATGTTAGAAGTTTTATCTGATTGGCTTTGTGATGGTTCTGCCCAAAGTGCGGAAGACGGGCAGACGAGTTCCGCCACAGATAAGATAAGAGAAGATAAAATAATATCTATTGTGCGATTTGAAGATTTTTGGAAAGAGTATCCAGTCAATAGAAAAGTAGGTAAAAAACCATGTATGGATAAATGGGCTAACAAGAAGTTGGATAGCATTGCAGATAAAATTATTACTCATGTGAAAGCAATGAAACAATCTAAACAATGGAAAGATGGATTCAATCCAGCACCATTAACTTACATTAATCAAGAACGATGGGAAGACGGAATTGAAAAAGTCAGAAGTCAATGGGATGGTGTTAAATGAATATAGGTGACGCATTAGAGAAGTTGACGGTCAATAAGGAAATTATAAATGAATATTACAAGGGTGAAAATAACAATGCAGAATTTCTCGTTAAGAGTACGGATGTTTTTACTGAAGATGTCGTTAAATATTTTAATTCTGAAATACACAGTGGCAAATCGTTGGGCTTTATTAAAACGGAAGATGACTTCAAGATAAGACCTGCTGAATTAACTGTATTGACAGGAGTGTCAGGACATGGTAAATCAATGTTCTTGTCTCAAGTTATTTTGTCGCTAATGAAACAACAAACAAAATGTTTAATTGCATCACTAGAGATGAGACCTGTGCTTACTATTGCTCGTATGGTTCAGCAAACATTAAAGTCATCAGAACCTACAGATGATTTTATTATTAAGTTTTGTGAACGTGCAAAAGATAAATTATATTTGTACGATCAAACAGGTTCAACATCTAGTGAAGACATGATAGCAACATTGTATTGGGGTAAGCATGTTCTAGGTGTAGAAGTGTTTGTGATTGACTCTCTTATGAAAATGTCAGATATTTCTGAAGACAATTACGAGAGACAAAAAATTTTTATAGACAGACTTGCTACTTGTTGTAGAGACCTTCAAGTCCACATTTTTTTAGTCGCACATACAAGAAAAATGGCAGACGAACATGAAGTGCCAGATGCTACTCACATTTTAGGCTCGAGTCATATTCGCAATTTGTGCGATAACATCCTCTGTGTGTTCCGCAACAAGAAGAAGGAATATGATATTGAAACAGGTGATAAGACAGCAGAAGAGTTAAAAGGACTACCAGATTGCATGGTGTATTTACAGAAGCAACGTAACTATCCTGTGGAAGGCAAGTGGGGATTTTGGTTTGATAAAAAAGGTTTAAGTTATAAGGAGCGACCATGACCATAAATGATTTTATAAAGAATTGCAAAGAACTGTTCGGTGATGATATAATATACAAAGCGACATCTAAAGACGGTGTAACTTTTAAATCTAAAGGATGGAGAGATAGTTATGATTCGGTTCGTTTTAACGAAATACAACCTAGAGAATTTCTTGGAAAAGATTAAGACGTTAGACTTATCTAAACGATGGAGAGTTAATGTGTCAGAAGAAAAGGCAGTAAGAAGTTTAGAGCAGAATGAAAGATTGTGGTCGCTATATGGGTCAGTTGCTAATTACATTGGTGAAGACCCTAGCACTGTTCACGATTTAATGGGATATAAATTTTTACGTTACCAAACTGAAATAGCTGGTAACCCTGTGGAGTTAGTTAAGTCTACTACAAAACTCTCTACTCACGAGATGGCTCGGTATCAAGAGTCAATAGAGCAATGGGCGAGTCAACTGGGCTGGAGTTGGGAACTATGAGGCAACCAATTATTGATGGCATAGTTATAATTTGCATTGTATGGTTTATTGGTGGTGTTGCTAAACTCATTAGGTATTTTTATGAATTATCGTAGCAAGAAATTGTTAGAAGCGGTTCGTGAGTTTCCATGTGCTATGTGTGGCAAGCAAGATGGAACAGTTTGTGCAGGTCATTCTAATCAACAGCGTGATGGTAAAGGCACAGGCATCAAGGCTCATGATTACAGAATCGCTAGTCTTTGCTATCAATGTCATGATATGATAGACAACAACAAAGAGTTAGATAAGCATGAACGAGTTGAAGCATGGGAGTCTGCTCATCGTAAAACTGTGGGTTGGTTATTTGATAAAGGAGTAATTAAAATTGGGTAAAGGTTCTGGCAGAAGACCATTGTTAATCTCTGAACAAGAAGCAGAAGACAATTGGAATAAAATATTTAAAAAAAATTACGAATACGAATTAAACAAATCTACTGGTGAAGTAGAAAAGCGTTTTATAGACGGAATATCTAAACCTAACGAAAGTCAATTTGATGGCGACAAGCCCAACGCAGTTAAGCCTTAAGAAATTACGAGCAGAGGGATACCTTGTATCCATTACAGAAAAATTTAATCACTTCTGTAAAATTAGACAGGATATGTGGGGTTGGTGTGATCTACTTGCCATAAAAGAAGATGAAGTGTTAGCAGTTCAAACTACAAGCTATACAAACATTTCTGCAAGAGTTAAAAAAATTGGTGATAGTGATACTATAGGAATAGTAAGAAAAGCTAACATAAAAGTGAACGTGCATGGGTGGCATAAAGTTGGCAGTCGTTGGGAATGTAAAGTGGTTGATGTTTCGTGAAACAATATTTTGATTATTGTTTTAAATATGGTAAAGATGCAGAAAAAAGATTTTCAGATAAATATTTAACTGATATTAATTACCCTACAAAAAATCAAGACATTTACGAACATTGGGATATATCTGGTAAATTAAATCATATAGACAATAACATTTATAAATTTGATATTAAAAGTTCTGGTAAGTTAAAATATTCAACAGATAAAATCATAATGGATTCTGTATGGGTAGAAGGTACTAACATATCTGGCAAGTCTGGATGGATTAAAGGTCAAGCAGATTATATAGTTTTTGAAAGAGAAAAAACTTGGTTTGTTATAGACAGAAAAGAATTGTTAGATTTGACAATGCAAAAACTCCAAGCGAACAATTTTAAAAAGGGCAAAGGAATATATTTAATTCATACAAGAGATGGAAGAAAAGATAAAGTCACTCAAGTGTTATTTGAAGACATGAAAACAGTTAATAAATATTACGAACTAAATAAATGAGACCACATCAAAGACAATACGAAGTACATGGTAAGTCAGTTAATCTAGAAAAGTTTAGAATACATATTCTAGATGCCATTGAGAATGACGCATTAACTATTCCACAAATAGCAGTTGCATTAAAGACAGATGCCAGAAGATTGATGGGTGTATTGTATAACATGCACGCAGCAGGTTTAGTCAATGTCAATAAGCAGAATAGATTTCTTATATTCTCAAAAGTTAAAGTACCAATGCTACAAGACATATATCATCCTATGCCAGACTTTAGCGATAGGATTAAAAGTATTTATATTAACTCAAGCGAGGAATAAATGCACATAGATAGACTTAAACAGATACTTGATGACTGGGCTAGATGGATGCACGCACCTAGCAATAAACTAGGTTATCCAAGCAAGTCATTAGGTATGATTAGTGGCGGGGAGTCTACTAGCGATGCTTTTGAAGACATGTTGTCAGAAATGGATATGACCAATGTCAGAACCATTGATGCGATTATAAGCAGTCTACCAAGAGACCAAAAAGATGCGGTGTATTCTAGATACCTAAAGACTTCTAAATACGATGACTATGAATACCAATTAGGGCTTGCCTTTGATAACATGCTATCTATGGCTTCTAGGCGTATTGTCGCTTGACAGGATAATAGATTTTGTGCTATAATTCGGCTGTTGGGATAGTCTCGCCCATCATTTCCGTAGTAGTTTCAAGCCCTTGTAAATAAAGGGCTTTTTTTTTGGATAAAATATGAAGAAACCAACAACAAAAGCAGGTAAAGCTGCAAAAGTTAAAAAAGTAATGTCAGAATTTGGTAAAGGTGAACTAAATATTGGTAAATCACCTAAAAAAGTAACCTCTCAAAAGCAAGCTGTCGCTATTGCCTTATCAATGAGCAACCAGAAAAAAGGCAAAAAGAAATAACAAAAGTTTTGATTGAAATGTGGAAAAGTTAGGTGAAAAATCTAATTTCTAAAATAAATTTCATTTAAAAGTTATAGGTTTCAATCCTGCATAGATTTGTGGTATTGCGAATAAGAATCATTCTCATTTAAGATTTTGGGTATAACTAGCCTGTGAAGCTGTGACAGTTTTTTAAAAATAGTCTTTTCTTTAGGCAATAAAAGCCCCTTGTAATTAAATACAATTAAAAAAAGCCCCCTATAGAGGCTATACAGCCATTATTTATTGATTCATAGGTTGACCCCTATAAAAAGAAAAAGAGGCTTAAAGCCCCTTTTTAGATGATTCTATGATGTATTTGACCGCCTTTTTTGTTGGCACGAATAAAAACGTTTTATTTATTAGCCTTTGATCGTTGAATTTGATTAAATCATTAATAAACATGGCTAAATCCATGTTATTAAATTGTTTAATAGTCTTTTCTTTCATGTTTAGAACGTACATATAAAAACTCCCTATTTAGATTGTAGATATTCGATAAAAAGCTCTTCTACGATGCCATAAGCCTCGTTTTCAGTCATTGGCTCATAATCTTCAGCTTCAAAGATTAAGGCATCATTCGCCCATACTTTGAGACTGTTAGCTTCTTGATCGAATGAATAATTGAATTTATTCATAATTAACCTTTCGTTAAAATGGCTAAAATTAGCCCTAAAAAGCCCTAAATTAAGGCTTTTTAAGATAACTCTAGAATGACAGTAACAGCAATAGCCAACAATAAAAGCTGATAAAGCCTAAAAGTAATAAAATAAAATGCTTTAATAAATTAGTCATAATTAACCCCTAATTAAATGGTGAATTGGCTCACCGTATTGATTAAATAAATAATTGTTAATTTCGCAATGCTCCGAAATGTCATCTTCTGAACCCTCTGAAAAATAACGATAGTAAAAAAATTGGTTTTCATGCTGAACTTCTACAGGGTCTGAATCTAGCCAATGAATAACCCTGTCTTTTGCTTCTTTGTTTAGTTCTTTAAATTGAAATGCTTCAATAGTGACATTTTTCATTATTAACCCCTTAATTTAAATGTAATTGATTAGCGATGTTTAGAATTTCGCTGTACGGTATTTGATGACAGCCAACCGTTAAGATGTCATTTTCAAATCTATTAACGGCATAATTGCCTAAATGGATTGAATGATTGCTTTTAACGTATGATGTGCCTTTTTCATGCCATGCCTTAATTAAGCCCCAAAATTTAATAGCATGTTCTAGAGGTATTTTAGCTCCTCTAGATGTCTCAATCACATCATCTTTAATTCTTAAAGCTGTTATTTCAAAATGATTACGAATATCTAGACCCTTTCGCCAATTTGCAAGGGCTTCCGCTTGCTGTTTGATTCTTTCAGCTCTACGGATTTTCTCAAGGGCTTTGGCTTCTTTATCAGCTTTAATGGCTGATTCGGTCAAATGATCTATATTTGGCAATTCGTACTTGAGATTGAATAACAAGGCATAACGTTCTAAATTATCAAATATAAATAAGGCTTGATTAATAAGATGGTCTTTATACTTTTTAGACCTTGAAGACTTCACAAGGTATTCGCTTGCTTTATTCATATTAGGATTAAAGACAAGCTCTTCAAAGTCTCTTTGATTAAATATTAAAGATTTTAAGTTATATTTACTAATATCTAAATAAATACGGTTTAAATAATGGCTTGTTGCTTGTTGCATTAAACCTTGATGCGTTGATGTGGTGTTACTATAGGAAGCGGTATTATAGATTACTGTGTCATTGTTTACTATTTGACCTATAGCTGTTGCATAACTGTAGAGAATATCATGTTCACAGTTTACAGAATTCGACCTTTTCCATACTGTTGAATCATCATTATTAGCCCATACATGGATTAATTCTCTATTGCTTGAATATTTAGTTTTCATAGTTAAGTTACCTTTCGTTAATGTTAATGTCTACTCTGTCTGATAATTCGTCTACAGAGTCTATAGTTAAAGAGTGTATTTCATTGTTTAAATAGCTGTAAACCTCTTTGGATAGATCACAGTTCTTTAAGATGTCTATTAATTCATAAACTTTCATAGATAAGCCCTTTTATAGTTTATAAAGTATTTCGGTTAATGCTTCTCTTTCCGAATTAGTACGCTGAATAGCTGAAACCTTGTCTTCTGTATCTTCTATGGAGTGTATGTTCTTATCCATTCTAGACAGTCTTTCGTTAATGATAAGTTCTAGCCATTCTTTTTGTATGGTTGATAGGTACATAATAAGCCTTTCATAGTTAAGTTAATTTTACGTTTAATAAGTATATCGGAGTTATAAAAAGGATTCACTATATTTTGTCACCTGTGACTATATAAGATAATTCCCTTTTAAAGTTAGTCACTATATCGCATAAAGCGTCTACAGCTTGCATATCTTGCCTTTGGTCAGCTTTATCTATTAAAGCGTTAATAGTCTCTATTAAGTCTAGATAAGCGTTAACTGTAGCTCTATTGATGTCTTTCATGGGTTAAGCTCCTTTCGCTTGAAATACTAAATACCAATATTTGCGGTTATTTGAATAAACGTCTTGAATCATTCTTAAGTCATCAATATTAATTGGGGCTGACTTATAGATCATATTGCTTTTACTGTCATACACCTGAATTGAATACATAATGAAGCTCCTTATAGTTAGTAAATAAAAGTTTACAGGTGAATTATCGTTTAAAAGATTTAAGGCTGTCAACATCTAAATGACATAAAGAATTAAACCCCTAGCAATAACCATGCCAACCTATAGACTAAATAGTAAATAAATATATATACACCAAAAGGAATATGTGGTAATGAATTCAATTGATAATGAGAATCATTCTCATCTAGATAACGTACAGGCTGACACTATGCCCGAAGCTCTCAAGGGTAATGACATAGATGCCAATGCTATAGACAAGGTACAGGCTGACATCATACAGGCTGACAGCGTAGAACCTCTAGAGACAAGCAAGGACAAGGGAGGAAGACCCCCGCACCTTCCAGATGCGACCACCCGAAATAAAGTTTTTATGTTATCGTCAGTAGGAACACGCCATGAAGATATTGCCACAGTACTAGGCATTAGTGCAGATACCTTGACTAAATATTACCACGATGAATTAGCTAAAGGTCGTATTGAGGCTAACGCATCTGTAGCAGAGACGCTATTCAAGCAAGCTAAAGAAGGCAACACGACTGCTATGATCTTCTGGTTGAAGTCTCGTGCCAAGTGGAAAGAAACATCACAACATGAGATTAGTGGCAATCCAGATGGAACACCTGTTAATGTGCAAATTGTCACAGGAATAGAATAAGAAAGACCCCCCCACCCCTTTTTTTTAAAACGCCAGTACCCAAATTTTTTATAGGATATTATTATGGGCTTATTAGAGTATTTAGACGCAATGAGAAAATCATCACCATCAGCAACAGGTGTTGGTCAGCTTTCAGAAGCTGAAGCTGCAAGATTAAAACAGCTTATGATGCAACAACAAATGGATGAATTATCCAGAGTAAGACAAATGACTGACGTTTATGGCATGGGTCAAATGACTCAAAACGAAGGCAATGCTATGGTCAACGCTATGAGACAAATAAACCCTATGGGTAACACAATGCAAAATATTCCAGCTAACGTAGGCGGTATGTCTGCACGCAATACACAGCCACCTATGGACTTAAACACACTTTTAAGAATGATTGGTTATAGATAATGAAAGGTCTATACGCTAACATCCACGCTAAACGTAAACGTATCGCAGAAGGTTCTGGCGAGAAGATGCGTAAAGTAGGATCTAAAGGTGCACCTACAGCAAAACAATTTAAACAAGCAGCTAAAACAACCAAGAAAGGGAAGTAATCATGCCAATGGTCGGAAAAAAGAAATTTGCTTACACAGAAAAAGGTAAGAAAGAAGCTAAAGAATACGCAAAGAAAACAGGTAAGAAAACTAAAATTACTGCTGAAAATTACGACAAAGAATATGGCAAGATTTATCGCAAGGCTATTAAAAAGAAATGATTAAGAAGGGCAAAGAAACATTCTCTGGCTATAACAAGCCAAAACGCACACCTAGCCATCCTACTAAATCACACGCTGTATTAGCTAAAGATGGTACGCAAGAGAAACTTATACGCTTTGGACAAAAGGGTGTAAGTGGTGACAAAACAGATACAGCAAGAGCCAAGTCTTTTAAAGCTAGGCACGCTAAAAACATAGCAAAAGGAAAGATGTCTGCCGCATATTGGGCTAACAAAGTAAAGTGGTAATTTATTAACTAGGAGGCGATGACCCTATATGGAGTCGCAAAAAACTTTAGATACTGGGTATAGACCACGAGTCCCCCAAAAACTGATACACCAAGCTGTAAAAGACAATCGTTTTGTGGTAGTAGTAGCACACAGACGTATGGGTAAAACTGTATCAGCTATTAACCAACTTATACATAGTGCCCTTACCTGCACAAAGAAAGAGCCTAGATACGCATATGTAGCTCCTACATATAACCAATCTAAACGTATCGCATGGGACTATCTTGTAAACTACACACGACCTTTAGGTGCAAAAGTAAACATTGCAGAACTTCGTGTAGACTTCATGGGTAGACGTATCTCACTTTATGGTGCAGATAACCCAGACTCACTTCGAGGTATTTATCTTGATGGTGCAGTTATAGATGAAGTAGGCAATATAAATCCATCTGTCTTCAGCGACATTATCCGACCTGCGTTGACAGACCGACTAGGTTTCTGCGTTGCTATGGGTACGCCCAAAGGCAACAATCACTTTAGAGGGTTAAGAGATCGTGCGGCTGAAGGTCAAGGATGGAAGCTATTAGAGTTTAAGTCTTCTGATACTAAACTATTAAACGAACAAGAATTAACAGCAGCCCGTCTTGAAATGGGTGAAGATAAGTTTATGCAGGAGTTTGAGTGCAATTTTAACTCTCCTGTAGAAGGCTCTTACTATTCTAAACTTATAAACGAAATAGAAGAAAAAGCACACATAACGGAAATACCTCGTGATGATTTGTGTCGTAACTACACAGCATGGGACTTAGGTATGTCTGACTCTACAGCTATCTGGGTAGCCCAACTTACAGGCAAAGAAATAAGACTTATTGACTATATGGAAAATCATGGTCAAGGATTAGATTACTATGTGTCATGGCTTAAAGACAATGACTATGGTCACTTTACACATATACTACCGCATGACGTAGAAGTAAGAGAATTAGGTACAGGCAAATCTCGTAGGGAGACTTTAGAAGATGCTGGTCTTAATATTGTGACTGCTCCTCGCCTTAATGTTGCTGACGGTATACAAGCAGTTAGACGAATAATTCCTAGATGCTGGTTTGACCCAAAAGCAAAACAAGGTCTAGATGCACTACGAAACTATCGTAGGCACTATGATGAAAAAAGAGCTGTATTTCATGATAGACCATTGCATGATTGGTCATCACACGCTGCTGACGCATTTAGATACCTTGCTACAGGATTAGACGATAGCCCCGCCGAAGAGTGGAATAAACCGATTAACGTAAATACTAAATGGATAGTTTAATGGATATTAACAAATTAAAAAGTATTATTGAGTCTGAAATTGATGATTCTATAGGCTATGTTGAAACAGACACGGTTGCAGAACGTCAAGAAGCACTTGAATACTATCTTCGTGAACCATATGGCAACGAAGTAGAAGGCAAATCACAAATTGTTACTGGTGAGGTAGCAGAAGTTGTAGATGGAGCATTGCCACAACTTATTCGTGTATTTACATCTACAGACGGTGTAGTGGAATTTCAGCCTACAAACAATGGTGACGAACCTTTTGCACAACAAGCTACAGAGTATTGTAATTGGGTATTCTACAGACAAAACGATGGCTTTTTAATTCTACATAATTGGTTTAAAGACGCACTTCTACAAAAAACTGGTATCGTAAAAGCATACTGGGATGAGAAGGTAGACGTTACAAAAGAAAAATACGAAGAGCTCAATGATGATGAGTTAATGATGCTCATGCAGGATGAAGAGCTAGAAATTATAGAACAAGAAACAGAAGAAGAAATAGATGAAATTACTGACCCGATGACTGGTCAAGTTTTTCAAAATATTAAACGTGAACACGAAGTTAAAGTAAAACGCACTAAAAAAGAAGGAAAAGTGGTCGTAGAAAACGTTCCACCAGAAGAATTCTTAATTTCTAAGCGTGCAAGAACCATTCAAGATTCACCATTTGTAGCACATCGTAGAATGATGACTCGTTCAGAGCTAGTTGCTATGGGTTTTGATAAGAGTGTAGTAGATTCACTAGAATCTGGAGACACTTTAGAGTTTAGTCCCGACAGAATTGCTCGTTATTCTCGTGGTGAACAACCAAATTCTATGGGATCGCAAGATCAATCTATGGAAGTGGTGGAAGTTTATGAATGTTACATTAAAGTTGACTACAATAATGACGGTATTGCTGAATTAAGACGTGTTGTATACGCTTCTAATGAAGTTTTAGAAGATGAAGAATGTGATTATATCCCATTCCACTCACTTTGCCCAATTCCAATCCCACATAAATTCTACGGACAGTCTTTAGCTGATCGTGCACTTGATTTACAACTTATTAAATCAACTGTTTTACGTCAAATGCTAGATAACCTATACTTAACTAACAATTATCGTGTTGGTGCAGTAGAAGGACAAGTAAATCTTGATGACTTATTGACATCTACAGCTGGTGGTGTAGTTAGATTGAAAAATCCTAACGCATTAGTGCCTTTAACTGTAGCATCTACAACACAAGGCTCATTCCCAATGCTTGAATATCTAGATGGCGTACAATCTAGACGAACAGGTGTTTCTGATTCACAAAATGGCATAGACCCTAATGTATTACAAAACGTAACAGCTGCTGCTGTGTCAGCAATGTCACAAGCAAGTGCAGGAAAGCTCGAATTAATAGCCCGTATCTTTGCAGAAACAGGCGTTAAATCGCTTTTCAAAGGAATCCTTACCCTACTATGCAAATACGAAGATAAAGAGAAATTAGTGCGTTTAAATGGCAAGTATGTATCATTTAATCCTCGTGAGTGGAATAACCAATACAATGTATCTATTAACGTAGGTTTAGGAACTGGAACTCGTCAAGAGCAATTAACTACAATGCAAATGATCTTGCAAAAACAAGAACAAATCATTCAAACATATGGTTTATCTAACCCATTAGTGAACTTAATGCAATATCGCAACACATTGGCGAAGTTTATTAATATGGCTGGATTTAAAGATGCTACTCAATTTATGAATGAGATCACTCCAGAACAAAATGAACAACTTTCACAACCACAACCAGAGAAACCAGATGCAAATGTACAAGCTACAGAGCTTCTAGTTCAAGTTGAACGTGAGAAAGCACAATTAAAAGCACAAACTGATGCTGCTAAACTAGATCTAGAGCGTGAACAAATGCAACTAGAAAATGCAAGAAAAGCATTAGAGCTTCAACAACAAGAGTTAAAACAAAATACAGAGTTAGCCCTTAAACAGCTTAAGATTGAATCTGATGCTGCAAATCAAGCTGAAAAAAATAGAGGCGAACAAACTAAAACAGTTATAGACTCTTTAGAAAAAATCAATAACATGACACAAGGTATGAATAATGTCCAATAAGGTAGACGCTATTACTGGCATACTTAATGATGAACATTTTCAATCTGTAATTAAAGAGCTGCAACAAAATCAATTACAAACCATCATGTACTCAAATCAAAATGAGTCTGATGTTAGAGAGCAAGCCTACCAACGATTGGCTTGTTATAACGAACTCATGTCTTACTTGGAATCAATTGCTAAAACTAGCGACATTAAAAGTAAAGCATGGAAAATATTTTAGAAATTTCTAAAATGGGTTACCTCCCCTAGAGGATTATAGGAAATAAAAATGAGTGAAACAACCATGACTCCAGAAGATTCTGGAAGTGGCACGCTTACTGTAGGTCAAGCAGCCAATGCTTTTGAAGGT
>Ga0247723_1001669_pt1 | contig 12636 bp, 16 predicted proteins | sample MSEWelMarce5H_FC_FD_189079 | JGI IMG/M metagenome (GOLD analysis project Ga0247723, IMG submission 189079) | Subsurface sediment microbial communities from gas well in West Virginia, United States - MSEEL Well Study Marcellus 5H_FC | ecosystem: Environmental > Terrestrial > Deep subsurface >...
GTTCTGGAATATCCAAATCTGGTCTATCAGTTATTTGTACGTTGTCTGGGAATTCACTAACTAAAAAATTAGCAAGATCATCAACAACAGTAAAACTCTGAGTGGCTGAAGTGCCTGATATCGTTATATGTAGGTCCATTTTTTCCTCCTTATACCAATGGAATCCAGTGCTGTTCCCATTCGGCTGGAATGAGTCTTAACGGAATCACATCGTAAGCAATTGTTATTCTAGGACCTTCCCAGTCCCAATCAGCCATTGCATGTGGATGTCCCGTTTCAGACAGGATAGCACGGTTATTCTTATTGTGATTTTCTATTTCGTTTTCAAATACTCTGTAGTGAGTAACTGAAGGTTCTGCTTTAACACAGTAATATCCGTGAAAATGAGGGGCTCCTTCGCCTCCATGTTCATGCCAATCTAGTTTGCCAATATGATTATAATTTACATTAAACCATCCTTGAACCATAAACTGCTCTTTAGTAAAATCTAGTTCATAATATTTGCAGGCATCTAGTGTCATATCTTTTACTGCACGGAGCAATGTGTGAATGTTCTTGTCATAAAACTGAAAAACATTATACTTGTTCCAGTTTACAGTAGTTGCACTACCAGAAGAGTCCCAGGGAGTGTTTCTGTTTTGATCACCTTTAATTAACTCTCCCTTTTTAATTCTGTCGTATTGAGAAAGAAGCAAGACCTCTAGTTCTTGCAAGTTATTCATATCAATTTGTCTCTCAAAGAACCTGTGCTCTTTTTTTGATTTACTGTTACTTGGCTGTTGCTCGTCGCCATATTCGTATTGTTTTTCCATTTTCATATCCTTATCTGTATTTTTTTCTTATCCATCTATGCTTTTTATAAAACCCATAGAGATAATTTCTTTTTCTTTCAAGATCCCATAGTCCTTCGTTTTGTAAACTATGATCTACTTCTGCTTGCCAGTTTGCTCTCTTTATTGGAATAATAGACATAATAGGGGTACCCTTTGGGATTACTCCTTCAAAATCTTTTCTAAGAAAGAAACTAACAACATTACCAGTAAACCATCTGTCAGAATCTTGAATTGCTGACATTGTAAAAAATGGAAGATCATATCTGTCAATTGGGTGTGTAACCATTGCTGACCAACCATCTGGAGTATTTGTTCCCCAGCGCATATCCCAAACAAAATGTATTGGATAACATCCCGATGGAACTGGCAATTCTAAATGACCTCTCATTTCAATTGGCCTTACTGCATCTTCGTCCCACCAGATATCTGGTCTATCTGGATCATCTGTTTTTGCTACATGAACATCTGTTGGCAATAAATAATGATAACCACAAGTAATGGCATCAAAAAATGGCATACAGTGTTTGACACTAATTGCTGCAGAGTCAGCACCACGATTATTCATAATTGATAGTTCGTCAATTCTATCGTTTACCTGATAAATTGGTCTATCTTTCCACCATGCTGGCAAATTATCAATTGCTGGAACTGGTCCAGGACTAGTGTTAATATATGCGTTAGATGTAAAAAATTTAATTGACAAATCTTCTAAAGGCTCAGAATTTTTGTATCTATCTTCAAATTTGTCCATTAGTTAAAAACCTTCTTTTCCCACATAAGTTTTTTATAAGCCCCACCAAATTTATGTCGTAAACTGTGAGGTATTCTGTTTAATGCTTTAAGGTCTGGCTTATCTAAGATATTTGCTTCCCATTCTTCTCTTCTATAAGGAATACATTGAACAAGAGGCGTTCCTGCTTCAATTACTCCCTTAAAACCTCTTTTAATTCTCATTGAAAAAGGACCATCAGATATGTACATGTCTGTATCAATTATTGCGGGGACAATTTCAAATGGCAAAGATGTATGAAATGATGGCTGAACAAATAGAGTGCTAATTCCTTTTGCTGTTCCAACCACCCACATTGGATGAATTCTAAATATGTCGTCCATCCATTCATCTCTATTGAAATCCCAACCCTCAACTTGTTCTTGCTGATGCATAGTTACAGATTCTTTATGTACGTCGTGTACCTGATATTCTATTTTTGATCCAGTTGCATCAATATATATATCACAAGGAGTTTTTAAAAGATATCCTGTAGACAACAAATCTAGGATCCCTGGACATTTTTTTACAGTTTCGTTATATTGACCACCAGTAACAATTTTTTCTCCTCCTACATAAGGATGAACCTTTCTCCACCAAGATGGCAAGTTCTTTACCATTGGCTCTGGTTTTGACGCATAGTCAATAACAAATTCATTCTTTGGAATAAAAGTTATAATATTTTTTTTATTCTTCATAAAAATCTACTTTCATGTATAAGATAGGGGTGTCATGCTTAATATAATGAATGGCTTTTTTAATTCCTTTTTTAAATATAACGGGAACATCAATAACTCCTTCTTCTGTAGAAACATCGGCTGTGTCAATGACCATTTCTTTAGATTTCCAGTATATCATATCTTCGTTTGAAAAGAAAGTAATCTTAGCATTTTTTTGAGGAACCCAGCGTATTTTCCAAACATAAATTCTTGGAACCCACTCATCATCTAATTCTTCTTCTGGAACAACTTCTTTTGTTATATCTACATACCTGTAAAGCGTTCTTGTAATAAACTTATACTCTTTATCTCTAATTACAGTTCCCGTTTCATACTCGTGCTCAAAAGGGTTTTTGTGAGGATAAATATCAGCAGATGTTACTATTTTATAAAGATTTCCTTCGATGTGTATTGGTGGCCTCTGCACTTCATGCGTCCATCTGTTTTGTGGAACAAACATGCATTCCCCATCCCTATATTGTTTTTGCCAATCGACCTCATATTGCTGAAAGTTTTGTGCTTTATATTCATCAGTTTTTTGTACTTTTTCGCTATACTTTCTGGTAAAGTTAGCAATTTGCGGACTAATACTGTAAGGAGTTGCTTTATCTGGACGACTATTTAAAGCAACGTACTCTTCAGGAATTACAAAAGGCTCATTAGACCATTCCTCAGAGTAGTAATTATGATTTGGCAGTCTAGCCATTTTTATTCTGGCTGTTCTACTCTATCGTAAACTAACATTGAGTTAGTAAAGAACATATCATGAGGCTCACAGTTAATAGTATAGACTCTATCAATGTAGGCCATGGTAGTTGCTGATGTAACCTGTATCCAGTCTAGTGACTGATAATTATAGACTTCGTATGTTGTATCTATTTCTGAAGACTTCGTAAATTGAACCACTCCATCTTTTCTTGAAAGAATCCAGTGATTTAGAGAATATATGTCTCCGTTAACGCTTACAACTGTGTCAACAACTTTGCTTGATACTGAAACAACAGTTGTTTCTGTGACTCCATCTCCAGACAAAGATTCTGATGTCCAAGTTAGTGGGTTAAAGTTTTCAAGATCTATTTCTGATATATTCAAAGAAAGTAGTTTGTCTCCAACCTTTACATTCTCAGCACTAGTAGAACCATTTGGCGTCAATATACCTGTGTGAGATCCAATAGAGTACCATCTTCTTCCGTGCCCAAAACTGTGATAGAATCCACCATAGTGTGAAAATGATCCATATCCATGGCTAAATCCACCATATCCATGGCTAAACCCACTGTAGAAGTGGCTAAACCCACCGTATCCGTGTCCGAATGCTGAGTAGTGTGCAAATGCTGCATAGTGTGCAAATGATCCATAGTGTGAAAAGGCACCATAGTGTGAAAAGGCACCATAGTGTGCAAATGATCCATAGTGTGCGAAACCAGCATAGTGTGCAAATCCATGATAGAAACCATGGTAGAACCCACCGTAGTGGCTAAAGCCAGGATATACATAAATGTAATAGTTTATACCAATTGTTGTTCCGTATGGAACAACTGTTCCAGGAGAAATGTTTTGACTATTCCATCTTTGATCTTGTCCGCTATCTGATGTATTAATAGATGATTCGGAATAATACATACCAATACCACTCAAATATGATTGATAAGAAGTTCGTGTATAGGTGCTATCAAAAGATGGCACCTGTGCCTTACGAATTGTTCTGCCCTTGCTTCTTTGTAATGCCATTACCTAATCTCCTTATATTCTTTTATTTTTTAATACTGTTTATGCTGACAAGTCGCCCATTACCACAAAGGTATTGGCTGCTCGTTTTAAAATTGTTGCTGATGACCACTGTGCACGGATCTTTAGTCCAGGAGTTGCATTTACTGTTACTCCTGAGCCTGCTGCAACCGTAACCTGTGATGAACCAGTCTGAATAACATCTACTACTGCTCCTACTGGCCAGAATGAGTTGTCTGCTGGAATTGTTATTACTCCTCCACCACTCATTTCACGTATGTTATTAACATCTGCTACTACGATTGTGTGGGCACCAGACATAACATTAATTACTGAATTATTGTCTGCCTTTGTTGCCAAAGTTGTAGAAAGTGCTGTTCCATCAAGTGTTACAGATGATGCTGCAGGAAGTGCAACAGTTCCTGTGAATGTTGGTGAAGCAGATGGTGCCTTTGCTGCAATTGATGTTGTTAGTGTACCAGAAAGATCAGCATTGTTATTTAATGATGTTGCGATTTCTGCTAAAGTGTTTAGTGCTGCAGGTGCTGCACCAACTACAGACTCAATTGCATCCTGCACAAATGCTGTTGTTGCAATTTGAGTTGTGTCTGTTCCTACTGTTGCTGTTGGAGCAGTTGGGGTTCCAGTTAGTGCTGGAGACGCAATATCTGCCTTCAGAGCAATTGCTGTGGCAGATGTTGTTATTGCATCTGTCTTGGCATTATCTGCATAAGATTTTGTTGCAAGTGCTGCTGTGTCAGCAATACCGTGAACGTTTGTCGTTGCAGCAATGTGAGTTTCGCCTGTTGTTGCCTTTGTCTCAAGAGCAACAATGTCTGCTTCAGCAGTATTTAGTCTGCCCTCTGCTGCGTCCATTGCGGTTTCAAGTGTTCCTGTGCTTGTCTGTAAAGAAGTAATTGTTGTATCGTGATTGTCTAATCTAGTATCTAGAGAAACAGTTGTTGCTTCAAGAGTGCTGATATTTGCTTCTGCTGAATCTACTCTTGAAGTTACCGCTCCAACTCCGCCAACCTCAGTATTAAGTGCGGTTACTGATGATTCTAAAGATGTTGTTCTGTCACCAAGTGTATCCAAAGCAGTGTTTGTTGCTGCAGTAACAGTATTTAGAGTTGTAATGTCTTCTTCTATTGCATCAATGTCTGATTCAGTTGTTGTAACACGATTGCTTACAGCAGTAACCGAACCTCCTAAAGCAGTGTTTGCATTTACCATGGCTTCATCTAGAAGAGTCTTTGCTGCTTCTACTTTCTCAGTTACGTGTGCTGTTGATGCTGCTTTAGTAGAAATATCTGTGCGATCTGCAGTTGGAACAGTCACTGTTCCAGTAAATGTTGGTGAAGCAGATGGGGCTTTAGCAGCAATGGCTGCTGTAACTGAATCTGCATAATTTGGATTATTACCAAATGCTGCTGCTATTTCGTTAAGGGTATCAAGAGTGCCTGGTGCTCCACCGACAATTTCAGAAATTTTTGTAGCAATTTTATCTGTTAAGTGTGCGTCAGGAAGTTGTGCGACTGGAAGTAGTCCAGTTGCGTCTAGAGACGCTACTCCGTTTGCTACACCCCTTTTGTCGTCTTTAATAAAACCATCGATATCGATATCAAGTCCGTCTAGGTTGATAAAGTACTTAAGGAGAGACCAAGTATTTGTACCGTCACCAATTTTGAACTTGTTGCTATCGGTTTCAAATCCAATTTCTCCTGCTGCTAGAACTGGATTTGCTGCAGTCCATTGGGCTGCTAATCCTCTACGCTGTTGCATTCTTGTTGCCATGTTTAACTCTCCTTATGGGTTCTGCCCATGAATTTATACCTAATTATAACATCAATTTATTAATTGAAATTATCTACCGCTGATCCACCGTCAAGGGAAATTGCAAACACTGACGTATCTGCTCCTCCACCGTCAACTGCTGAACCTTGTGGGCTATTGAAACTTCCGCCTTCACGGAATGTTGTAACAATAAACCCAGTGCCATCAATTGCTGTATCATGAATATGCTGAGGCAAATTCAAGGTATCGTCAATTGATGCCAATGTTATCCAAGTTGTATCTTTGTAAACATTAACTCTATTGGTTAATGAGTCAAACCATAGTTGTCCATTTATTGGTTGAGAGGGAGCGGAAGTTCCTACTGGCATTGCTCCTGTAAGAGAGTCTACATACTCCTTGGTTGCTGCATGTGAGCCAAGAGTTGGATCTCCTACTATTACTGCATCTCCGAATGTACCGCCGTTAGATACGACTAACCCATTCTTTACCTTGAAGTCTTTATCGACTGTTGCCATTTACTTCTCCTCTGTACCACTTTTTTGTGGGGGATTTTGAAAGGATCCCCCTAACCTTTAATTAATTACTTAAGTAGTGTTCCCATAACAGTAACTGTTGAGTTATTGTTAGCGGTTGTTACTAATAGTTGTACATTTGAACCAGATACACCTGCTGAAATTGATGACGCTGAGCCATTTGTTCCAACGATTGCATATTCTGTAATTGCAATGTTATCTGAAGAGTCAAGTGTCAAAAGAACCTTTGAAACTTCAGTGTGAGTTCCGTAAGCAACCTTTACAAGGTATTCTGCTGAACGGTAGTCAGCCTTAGCAAAAGCATGTGCTGTTTGAACTCCTGCTGTTGCTGCTACTAGAGTTGCTGCAACTTGCTTAGCAACTGAGTTTAACTCAACTGCTACAAACTTTGGAGTAACTGCTTCAAGAGCAGAGACTGCACGAGCATCTGTAAAGTATAAGTTTGTGCCTTCAACAAGGTCAGATGTTGTAGAGTCTGCTACACCATTTTCTGCTGATATTGTAAGACCATTTTCATCACCTGTAATTGTGATGTTTGTCTTTGTTGCTGTTGTAATAAGGTTTGCTGCTGCAACCTTTGCACGAGATGTAGTAAAGTACTGTGAAGTTCCTTCTGCAACATCAGATGTTGTAAGAGCATCTGCGTGTGCAATTGCATTTGCTTCTGCAGCGTTAGCCTTTGAAGTTGCATCTAGTGCTGCTGCTGCAATAGCATCTGCTTCTGCTGCATCTGCTTTTGATGTTGCATCTAGTGCTGCTGCTGCAATAGCATCTGCTTCTGCTGCATCTGCTTTTGATGTTGCATCTGCTGATGCTGTTGAAATTGCATTTGATTCTGCTGAATCAACATATGCCTTTGTTGCTGCATGTAGGTTGATTGTTGGTGCACCTGAAAGTGTCAAAGCACCTGTCATCGTGTCGCCAGACTTTGCCACTCTTCCAGCAACGGCTGCTGCTGCATCTGTAGCGTAGTTTGGATTATTTGCAATTGCTACAGACAACTCATTCAAAGTGTCAAGTAGTGCTGGCGCTGCGCCAACAAGATCTGCAATTTCAGTATCTGTGTATGCCTTAGCATCTACTTCTGCTTGATCTGCATAAGCCTGGTAAGCAGTTGTAATTAATCCTTCACGAGTATCTGTATAAGCCTTTGCATCAGTTTCTGCTTGATCTGCATAAGCCTGGGTTGCAAGAACATCTGCACCCCACTTAACTGAAGAACCTGCTGCTGGAGTAAGAACGATATGAGAATCAGAATTGATTGTCATTGCTCCTGCGCCAGTAAAGTTAAGTGTATCTCCAATAGTCTTGTTTGTTAATGTTTGTGTGTTGGTTGTTCCAACTACCGCACCAGTTGCACCGTGTGCTACTGTAAGGTTTTCGTGTGCTGTAAGATCTGCTGATGCATCTGCTGCTGCAGTTGCTGCAGCGCCAATTGTATCCCATAGACCAGTGTTAGCGGTTACTGCACGACCATCAGTAAAGTACTTGTTTGTACCTTCTGCAAGATCTCCAGTATCATGATTTGAAATGTCTGATACTTGACCAGTTACATTTGCTGTGATTGTTCCTGCAGCAAAGTTACCTGATGCATCACGCTCTACAATTGTGCTTGGTGTATTAACAGGTGTTGCTGCTCCACCAACAAGATTAATAATATAATCTTGATCTGCTTGCTTCTTTGTTAGGATGTCCTGGTTGTTAATTGTACCTGTTGTACCTTCAACTACAAGTCCCGCCTTTACTTTAAAATCTTTTACTACTGTTGCCATTTTTTATCTCCTTAGTTATGCCTTAAGTCCAATTCGTGCGTAACGAACTGTGACTGGCTTGATCGCAGGATCTGGAGTGACTGTTAGGGCCACGGTATTTCCAGTGCGAGAGACATTAATGGTGCCAATATTCCCATTCGTGTCGATTGTTCCGTACTCACTGACTGATACATCTGTACCGTCAACAAGAATTGTTAATTCAGTTGCATAGAACTTGTTGTCCCCTGCAGAGGTCTTTGATATTGAAACAATATACTTGACCATACGCCAAACTGTAGCGTCAAAGTTATCGATAACAGTTGGATTTTCCAATCCGTAGATTGTGTTATCGTTATTTCCTGATGAACCTAGATCGTTACCTGAACTTGCAAGGGTATCAATTAAATCTTCATAATCTCCTTGGGTAGGACGATCACCAGTTTGGAATTTTGTTTTTATTGCTGCGATTGTTGACTTTGCCATGGTTATATTATAACCTCCATTTTTAAAATATCAAAGTATATAGTTATTCAAACCGACCACTGCAATACCAATTGGAGCGGGATTTGAAGCGCTATAGGCATTGATTCCTATATTTGTAAACTTTACCCTAAAGGGTAAAACCTCATTGATTTTTACTGATCTTGTATCGCTTGCTACATTTATAATTGCATAAGATACTGCGTTGATTGCTTTGAGTTTATTAGTTTTTTTACTTGATATTTTTGATGATGCCATTAATCAGTTACATCTTCAATAACTACCATTTTCCCTTGAGCGACAGTCCAAACATACGCATCATTTGAAAGTTGTATATCGAAGATATCTCCTGTTTGAAGCATTACTGATTCTGAAGACAAAAGAGAGACTGTAAATTCTCCAATCAAGTCATCAGCATCTGCTAATGGTGTTAAAGAAATTATGGTTGTTGCTGAGTCCGTAAATGTTCCTGCAGGGGTTGGTCTTTTAATTTTCATATTAATATCCCAGTCAGCAATTACTAGTGGTTGCTTTGCATCGTCTGTTACATAAACACGGAAAGAGGCGGTATCGCCTTTTACAATAGTCCAGTTTACAAGTGGTGGTTTATTACCTATGTCATATGATGAAGCGGATCCACGTAAAGTTGCCATAGGTTTATTATATCACGACAAGCCGTCTTTAAGTGCTTTCCAGGTGCCGTTGCCTTTTGCTTGAACAATTAAAATTCCTGATACTCCTGTAGCAGCAACTACACCAACAGCGGTTGCATTTCCAGTTAATGGCCTTGTTCCTGTTAAACCGCCAGATGTTCCAATGTAGACTGGACTACCATTTGTAAAATTTCCTGTACTTAAATTGATGTTTTCCATAACACCTGCAACAACTACAATTCCTTCAGAGTTATTGGCGAGTGGCTGTTTTAGTAGTCCTAGAATAGGACCTACTGTTGATTGAGTTGCAAAGGATATTTCTGGTTTAGTTGAATATCCAGTTATATATACTGGAGTTCCTGCAGTAAGTGCTTGACCACTTTTATTAATAACACTAATTTGAAATGCAGATATGCCTAATGGCGGAAGAATTTCATTTAATTTTGTTACAAGTCCTTTAATGTCTCCGTGGACATTTACTGGGTCTTCTGCTTCTGGGAAGGGTAGATTAAACGGGCTTCCTGAGTTTCCTGTTGCCATAATAATTCATTATACCACTTTTAAAATATAACGTTTCTTAACATTACGTTAAAACTTGACAAATTTTAGAAAATCATGTTATACTTGGTAGTAACAACCCTGAAAAGGGTTTTTCGTTTCTAAGGAGGAACAGATGAATATATTACAAGATAAACAAAAACTCATCGGAATACTCACGATTATAGTGTTGGCAGCGCAAGGTCTTAATGGTGCTAATGCTAGTGAACGCAACAACTTAAGTACTAAAACCGTAGTTATTGAAGACCAAGCCTCGAAAGAGGTTTTTTTGATTTCTACAGAGCAAAAATTAAAAAAGTTTGAAAACAAGGGTTCTCTAACCGATGGTGAACTCAAGGAACTTTTATACCTTGTTGGCTTTAGGGGCAACAATTTAAAGGAGGCTTGGGCAACAGCCAAAAAAGAGTCTAATGGGCAACCTATCAGATTTAATGGAAATACCAATACTGGAGACAGTTCTTATGGTATGTTTCAGATTAATATGATTGGGCAATTGGGTCCAGATCGTCGAGAGAAGTTTAATCTTGATGCTAATTCAGACCTTCTTAATCCCGTCGTAAATGCACAAATAGCATTTCATATGTCAGACGGTGGAAAAGATTGGTCTGCTTGGAAAGGCATTACGCCTAAAACCAAAATGTGGATGAGTAAGTTTCCAGAATAAAAAATAACACATAAAGATAGCCACTCTATTAATGGGTGGCTATTTTTATTTATCTCGTCTTGGTGGCATACCAAGAGATCTGGGTTCTACAATTGTATGTGAAACATACCCTGGAATAAACTCTGAATATTTTGTGTCTATTCCAGACTCTTTAAGAAAGTTATAACTTTTTTCTTTTGAGACATCTAGTTGTCCAGACATTAATCTGGATAGCCTATTGGTTGACTCTTCTACGTGCTTCCAATAGTGTTCTTTTCTGCCATCGGCCCATGGCCTAAGAGTTTCTCTAGTGATTGACCCATTAGCCTGCCTGTGTGACTGATTATGAAATACATCCCTTGTTCCAACAGAGTAGACCTTCCATCCTTTTGCATAAGTTCTTAATGATAACGCAAACTCTTCTGTATTAAAAGATTCTTCACCACTAATACCAACTTCATCAACCCATTTTTTAGGTGCAAGAAGATAACAGCATGTAGCCCAGTACGAACTAACAACTTGGTCTATTCCTAAAACAGTATATCCTGGAAACTTAAACCCTGGAACTAGTTCAATAAAATAAGATGCATACATTGATACTTTGCTGGTTGCATCAAAATTAACTGATCCATCTGACATTATTTCATAATCTGCTGGGGCATATGCAATAATAAACTTTTCATCTTTAGTATTTAATTTTTCATATCTTTCAATAGCCATTTGATCCCAGCCTAATGATGCTTGAGTATGTGAATCAAACTGTATAAAATAGTCATAGTCTATATTGACCTGTGTTGCTAAATTTCTAGCCCAACACACACCGCCTCTATATTCTGATAAATCAAAATGTCTGTAAAATAATTGTTCTTCTGGTATAAAGGATAGATCATATTTTACGTTGTCTTCTGAAACTATAGAAAAATATAGATCTTCTTTGTTTTTTGCTTGATCCCATAATGAAAATACTGTAGAATAAAACTCTGTATCGCAATAGTTTGCAATACTAACTAATATTTTTTTCATTTTGCTTTCTGATATTAGTATATAAATATTGTGGTCCTTCTTTAAAATACCAATGGTCTGGCTCTACATAAAAAAAGAAAGCATTTGCAACAAGATTGTTTTTGGGATTTGGAAACTCTTCTCTCCAGTGCTCTTGATCGTTTCCATATGAGATGATCATATCATTTTCTTCTGGCTGAAACTTTTCACCTTCAACATAAAAGTCCCATGGGGTTTTGTGAAAAATAGTATAGTTCATGTGATATGTACAAGCATTATCATCTTTGTGCTTCCAAAGATTTGCTTTTTCTCCTTCATAGATGCTTAAAAGGCACCAGGAGGGAAGCAGGGTTTCTGATTCAAACTCTTCTTTTGCTAATGGCAATAGCATTTCGTGAAACTTTTTAAGAGGCTCTACATTTTCTCTATGTGTTCCGTCCCAAATTGCCCATTGATGTCTTCCAAAAGATTCATCAAAAGTACTTTTATCTGTTGACCACAAATTCATTGCTAAATTTTGCAACTCTAGATGTTCTGCTGGTGGAAGGACTGTTTTTAATAAATATGGAGCCTTCATATTACCATTTTCCTAAAGGGCAGGTTGCTAACTCTAACTTTGTTTTTAAATGCATTAAACATCCACACTTTTTACACTGTTTAGTTAATTTAATTAACTCTGGGCAGGCTTTGCAAATACTATATCTTTCTTTTGCTTTTTCTTCATCTGCCCACTCAGAATGTGGATTTACTAAATCCCATGGCCTAGTGTCTCCAAGATTTTGTTTATATTTTTCCCAAGGTGAAAGGTTTTCTTCCATTATAAATGCTACTCAACTATAACTTCTGGATTACTAGAAAGCATTGCAATTATCATTTCATTTTTTGGATCATCTAAAATACCGTAAAAAAGTTTATATTTATTATCAACCACAAATGCAAATTTTCTAAATCCATCGGAAGATTTTGCAAGAGGTCTTACTTCTATGTTTTTTGGATCTATAAAGTCTGTACCATTCCAGACAGAATCTGGCTGTGGATTATATGATAAATTAGTTATCTCTATAATGGATGGATTTGAAGACAACACATTAAAAAATTCTGTCTCTGCTTCAAAAATTGGTAAAGATGTTTTAATATCTGTTTCAATATTAATAAAATCAACAATATCTGATC
>Ga0247723_1001670_pt1 | contig 12636 bp, 28 predicted proteins | sample MSEWelMarce5H_FC_FD_189079 | JGI IMG/M metagenome (GOLD analysis project Ga0247723, IMG submission 189079) | Subsurface sediment microbial communities from gas well in West Virginia, United States - MSEEL Well Study Marcellus 5H_FC | ecosystem: Environmental > Terrestrial > Deep subsurface >...
GACATAGTCCGGTAGTTGTCTGATTATCTTGTTCAGGTTATAGAACCCTTGAACCTTGTCTTGCTTCTCGTCAAAGCCTATGCGGTGTAACTTATATCCCTCTACTCGGCAATAGTCTACGAATAGTTGCTCGCCATAGTTATCGGGTCTGTTATTTCTTTCTTCATAAGACTGGTCACCGTTGCCGTTAGTTAGCATCTTTACCCCAGCCTGTTCCTTTAAAGGTAACTGCGCCTATCCCATAGACTCTCTTCATCTCTTTACCGCAGATGCAACTCATCTTGAACTCTCCAGGTGGGATGCTTATGGTTAGGGTGCTTGTCTTACCGCACTCGCACTTGAAGTCATAGACCGGCATTACTGGTCACTTATCCAAGCCGCAAAGACAGCAAGCGCAAAGAGGAAGCCGACAACTAGGACTGCGCCTATTAGGATTCCAAAACCGATATCGAGTGGTGTCATTGACTTCTCCTTAGTTGAAAGTAGTGCTTAGTACATAGGTTCTTAGCTCGCTTAGTATCTCCGCAGATTCCGCAACTAGGCGTATCGTAATAGGTAGCCTCTACTAAAAGAATAGGATCTATCTTTTCTATTAGGCCTTGCGACTTACGGATTCGATAGTCTGCTAGGTAGTGCTTACTACAAAGCCCTTTAGCCTTAGATTCTTTTCCACAATGGCACATTAAAAAGTAATTACCTGTCCGCTAAACAGTTTGCCCTGCTCTAACTCAAACGCCGTTATGCCGGTGCTACTATCCTGTCCGCTTCGTAATCTATACCAATCGCTCGAATTATCTGAGGTGCTTGCTTGAACCCACCATCTAGATCCGCCGTTATGGGCTTGCCCTAGTTGCTGGATTCTAGTGTGGTGAAAGTGACCGCTTACTGCGACTGTGAAGTTTTGTAGTGGCTGTAGACCTGCTACTTGTTTATCTAGCCACGCTGGAACTCCATCTGGCCTATTCGCTTGGTGTCCGTGAAACAGTCCGACTACATGGAACTTATCACCGAAAGGGTCAAAGGCTAGAGATTCGTCATAGTCGCTAGGAATTAGAAAGTCTACGCCCAGTCCTACCTCGGTGCTTAGTTTCCTTAGTTGCTTAACAATAAAGATGCCCCAGTCATCTACCGGCTTGCCGACTGTTTGCTTACTAACTCGCCATTGACAATGGTTAGAGCCTACAGAGGCATAGGTAGTTGGCGCGTGTTTAGTTACGAGCTTTAGTAAATCCCATTGCAAAGTAGCCGCAAGATCGACCTGATCCATAATGCTTAGGTCATTACTTTGAAGTTGCGCTAGGTTAGCAGCGTTCCCAAAGTTCTCAATGATGTCACCTGCATCTAAGACATAGATTCGGTCATACTTATTCTTCTTTAGATGACTGGCTATCTTTTCAAAAGACTGCATAAGCCTGGCGATTAGGTCTTGGGTGTTGCCTCGACTCGCTACCTTACCCACTTGATAATCGGCTGTAGCAATAACTAGGACTTTACCGGTGTCGTTTAGTTTAGGTGAACTAACCTTAGTCTTCTTTGCCTCGGCATAAAGTAAAGGTAAAGAGATAGCGTTATCCGCTCGGATGCGGAACTTGAACCGATAAGCGGTAAGCCATTGAGGATCTAGTGGAAAAGGTCTAGCTACTTGCCATCGAGAGGTGCGCGGTGTATCTACAATCTCATAGATAGCGCTATCAAACCCTGCCTCTTCTAAGAACTTATTGAAGTCTGGCTTTTCCTCTGGCAGATAACCCTGAGTTGTTGCCTCGCCCTCTGTTCCGTTGAACTCGACTGCTGGCTTCCAACCAATAGGGGTTTCGACCTTTGGTGCTGGACCTAGATTTTCGAGCAAGAGCATTCCTTTTGTCGGTGTCGCGTTATCGCAGAGCCGGCAATAATAATGCCTTTAGCTGCTAGTGCCTTAGATAAGGTTGAGGCTGGCCAGTTTAGATCTAAGACTGCCGACTCGAAGATGTCTTTATCTTTCTTTTCAAACTCGCTGTATAAAGTCCGAACTCGACAAGGCCAAACCTTCTGAGGTAGCTCAAGATCATCTAATAAACCCATTAGGTTAGCCTATCGCCATATCATTGTGATAGCCGTCAATGAGCTCGGTGGCTAGTTCGATAGTCGCTTGGTGCGGTGCAAGTGATTCGCTCTCGCTAACTAGCAAAGCGCCCAGGTGATAGCGGATAGCCTCGAAGTCATCTGACCAGACTAGGTGAGGGTTTTCTAGTAGCTCTATCGCCTCGAATAGTTGTGGGAACTTAGACCTAGACTGCTGCATTATTTTCTTCCTTAATTATCCCTTTTACTATTGCATCATTCTTAGTTAAGTTAGATTCGATAATAGAGGCATAGGTTTGATGTTTTTTACATTTGATTTCTTCGATAGAAAACAACATTCCATCGGTGATGTATGCGTGTTTTCTGCCATTACATAGAACCGAATGATAAAACTTTCGCCCGTTATTATGAAAGGCCATTTGTTTCTGCCTTGATAAGTTCCAATGCCTTGTAAAGTCCAGCAACATAACTGGAGTCGCTAGTGTCTACAATGCTCTGTATTTCTTTAGTTATGCGCTCTTGTTCGTGTCGCACTCCTGACTCATAAGCCTTGACTGTCTGAGTGTGAATTAGGTCTTGAATGTCGCTCATTTCTTTTCTCCCATTAGGTAGCTTGCTAGGCTCTTTATCTTGTCTAGTCGGAAGCCACTCCAGGTCTTTGTATCTGTTGTAACGATCGGTGCGCCTAGATACCCTTGATCCTTAAAGCTTGAAAGAACTAAAGGATGCTCTTCTAGTGACATTTCTTCAAACTCTATGCCTTCTCTTTTCATAACCTTTTTAGTCATATCGCATTGAGCGCATTGCGCTTTTGTCCAAACTGTAACTTTCATCATTGCCCTTTCTTTATTAGTCGTTCAGCGACCTTAGCCGCTCTAGTTGCCTTAGTATCTTTCTGCCCTGCTATAAATCTGCCGTAGTTGAACATAATGTTGTCGCGGTAGCGGTTATCTGCTGGTTGGCTAACCTCTTGTTTTTTGCCGCCTGTTTTGTAGCTAGTATCTAGGCGTTCGCGCTCTAAGGCAATTAGCCAGTCTTTGTTTTGCTTATTCATTTCCATCTTCTTAGCTTGTATTTCCAAGTCGAGTGCCACATTCTTACCAAGTAGCGGATCTCCCAAGACAAGGGATAGTTCCTGCCAGCGCGGTGCTTGCTCATTTGCGCCCCTTAATTTCTGCAATAATAAATAGCCCTAGAGCTAGACCGCAGATAACCATTCCCCAACCTATACTTTCCACGCTTTCACGCGCCTTTCTGCTTCATCTAAATCACGCTGCAACTTAGTAATAGTGGCAATCATCGCTGCGTAGTTTATGAGCAATAACTCGATTCTAATTTCGATGTCTAATTCAGTCATTTTCTTGACCCCTAAGACTCTTTATTAGTTCTGCCAAGATGTCTGCCTTTTCAACCTCTTGCAAGTGCCACTCTTTACCAATACTTTCTAAGACTGATAAATACTCGCTTTCTAAGATTGCAATAATGCGTTGTCTTTCATCTTTAGCGCCGACTGCCTTGCCTAGCATTAGACCTTTAGCCCAGGCTGCCGCTGTTCTCTGCTTAGATCTAAACAATCTTCAACTCCTTCTTTACAAACTGCCAAAGGCCTTCTAACTCTTCTTCTGTCCACTCGAGCCTATTTAGCGCCCTGTAATCTATTGGCTTCTTACCCATCTCTTTCATCCGGTCACTCTTAAACTTTGAGTAATGCCCGACACAAAAACCTAAAGCTCTGCTTGGCTTTTCGCATCCTTCTCTAGCGCACATCTTCGATCATCTCCACTATGTAAGTTAGCCATTGAGCCGACAGGTTCATTTGTAGGACTGCATCATTATTTAGCAAGTGAATAATTCTTTCTCTTTCTTGCTCGATACCAAGGTCAAGAGTTTCTTTTAGCGCAGAACCAAAAGCGGTTTCCGTTATCTCCAGCATTAGAGGCTTCTCCAGAACTTTAATGCAAGATAGAAAGGTGCGAACAAAATGAAAGCGACTGCGAACCAGCCGAAGATCTCGAACTGCGCGATAAATTCTGCAAATGCCATACTTGCGCCTAAAACAAAAAAGGCGGCAAGAACACCTAGAAAGTTAATAAGTGTTTTCATTATTCTTGCTTCTCTTCGCAATCGCAAGCAGCTTCGCAAGAATCTGCTCCGCAATCTTCAGAGCAGTTGCAAGACTCGTCATCTTCATCATCTACTGTGTAAAGTTCGGTATTTGAGATTCTATGTAAGAAACTAACGACCTTAGAAACTGTAATTTCATCTTTTAGGTAATAAGCAATTTGCGAAGCGGCGAAGTTAATGCCGTCTTGAAAAGCTTCATTCTGTGCCGACTTTAAGCCACCGAATGTAATCGTTATTTCTTCGTCTTTACGATATGTCATTTTCTTTTCCCCTTATGCGTATTGAGTCATCGTGATTGCTTCACGATCCCATGGATAGGCCGATGCGTAACTGCTAAGGTTTACAGAACCCCATTTAGACCAGCGGTGTCGGGCTGGTTCGATTTTTACTTTTCTTGCTACTCGTCCAACTTCATCATTCCAGTCGTAAACTTCGCGCTCTGTTAGGACTTCGCCTGGTGCTACTTCGTAACTCATAAAGCCGGTTTCTTCTAAGATAACTTTGCTCATCGGTAAAAGCCAAACAGTTCCCTTATCGGTAGCTCTAACGATTTGGTAAAAATCAATGTTTGTTTGATCGTATCCCCACGAAGAATAAAGAATTTGACCGACTTCTGGCTTAGTAATTGTTGCGTTCACTTAGTTCCCCTTTCTTATAGTCCGTATTTCGGCTATAAACCAAATGTAGCAGTTTCTAAGAGGTATTTGTAGCAAATTAGCAAAATGACTCGCCGCGTTATCTAATCGTTATAATTCGGTTATTTGAACTAAACAGCCTGGATTCGGGTAAGTATCGGTGCTAGAGCCGCACCAGAGCTTTCTAGCGTGTATCTCTACCGCTAGGGCATCATCCGCCCAGGCCTTAGCCATAGTTAGTGAATCGCAGACCGCTCTAATCAACTTGTCGCAATCGGGCTTAGAGCCGGGGAATAGATCGTGTTTAGGCTTTTTAGGCCTTTCCATAAAAAAGGTGACTGTAAGCCTTACAGGGCTAGTAAAGGGTTCGACCTGCTCGGTATCGTGCATCGCTAGGCGAGCTGCTTCGGATACCGCTAATCTCCACGCTGGAAGTTTCTTATTGGCCTCGAACATGATGGCTCGCCCATTAAATACTCTCGCGGATTTTGAGCCTTGAGGTATCGGTGAGCCAGCCACCATGAATCGAAGTTCTTTCATACTAGAAAGGCAAGTCCTCAAGAATTAGAGGTGCTGCAGATTCCCAGTTATCTTTCTGCTTCCAGTTATCTTGAGCCTGCGCTGAGTTAGCACTTACTGCGTTAGCTTTAGGGATAATCTTTACGGCATCTGTAACGACATCTAAGGCATAGCCTAGAGTGCCATCTTTCTTTGTATAGGTTCGGTGAGTAAAAGTTCCCTCTAGCTCTACCGGAGATCCCTTAGTGAATTCAAAAGGATTTAGTTCGGCAAAGACTGTGACATTAAACCACATTGTCTCGCCATTCTCCCATTCCCCTGCTGCATTTTTTTTTGACGGAGTTGATCCGACTGATAAGACCGAGTACATCTTTCCGGCCTTTGATACTTTTGCTTCTACATCTCTCGCTAGGTTTCCCTTAACTTGGATTGTGCATTTAGCCATAATTAGCTCTTTCATTCTGTTATTGCCTACTGGATAGTAAGCAAGCCAAACCTAGCAGATATCTAAGACAAAATGTGACTATTTTCTACGCAATCTCTATGACCGCAAACTCGCTCACCCGGTAGATAGAGAGCGCCTAGTTCTGTTGGATTATCTTCTAGATCGAAGTCTCCATGATGTGGCTTGCAAGGCTTTGCGTGTCCATAGTTAATTGACTTAGCCGGTCTACGGCGGCAATCTGTGCAGAGCTTATCTTTGCGCTTTCTTTTATCTGCTGGAACGAACTGAGTTAATCCGCAGCGAGCGCAGGTTAGTTTCTGTTCTTCGAGCATTCTTTTAGGTTAGCAGTAATTACAGGGAAAGGCTCTAGAGGGTAGAAATGGCCTAAGCGACCATCTCAAAAACCACAGGTGTAAGGACTGTCGGGTTTTCTAATGGGTCACGCCTCGCGGTAGTGACTATCTGCGCCAAATGTCTATTTAGCTACTAGGAAGCCGGGCAGATACGAAGCGGCAACGCTAAAATAAACTCTGTTCTACTCTCAAGAACTTTTACTCGGATCTAAGGCTTCATTTTGCCGAGTGCGCCAAACTGACGGCCTCTAACGCCCAGTATCTCGGAGTGTGAATCCAGAGCCAGTTTTATAGCAGTCTGACGGCTTAAGAGCCTCTGCTTGAAGTGATTAGTCTAAGGCATATTTGTCTGCAACATTCGCACAGCTTGCGGAAGAGTAACTGAGTGCATAGATCCCTCTTTTTGTTGAGTGCTTGCTAAGTTGTCTGTAAAGGTGTCGCTAACTGTTGGTGTTGGTAGATTTACTTGTCTAGCTCCATCCTGAGAGCAACACCTAGACTCTTCCCAATCTGACCTGTCGAGGATTTCGCTTGTCTGGTCAAGAATTTTTCTATTGGTTCGTCGTGCATACTGATATGGAAGACAGTTGGAGTCGGAATTAACTCTCTCTCTCTCTCTCTCTCTCTCTCTCTCTCTCTAGCGCTTTTGGGATATCAAGACCCAACAAAATTCTCAATGCAAGTTCGGCTTGCTGTGGAACTACTCCGTTACCTGCTGCTTTTAGTTCTTCATTGCGAGTAAGTTCACAATTGGTAATGTGACCAGGATTGAGGCCCATCATCCACTCGGTAAATTCTGAGCTGAGTCTATGAGCGCCCTCTTTACCATCTGGCTTTGTTGGGGCAGGTGCGAGTCTGCCAATTACTGCTTCCCACCGGCGAATTGCTGGTTCAAACTTTCCCCAGTTGGTAAGTTTTACTTGATCTTCAATTCTCCCCTTTGGTGCGCCATTGGCAACTTGAACCGATGATGATTCAGAAGCTGTTGCTCTAGGCGTTCCAATTAAGGTGACCTCACCACTATTGAAAACTGCCCTGGCAACTGTGTCTGTCTGAACAACACCATCTCTTTTATGTTCCGCTTGTCCGTCTTTGTAATCTCTAGTTGTAGGGGTAGGTATCAAGTCAAGGATGTCTTCGCGTAAGTTACCTGAGGAACTTCTCTTGGATTCTGAACCGCCTCTGTAAAGTTGTCGCTCTCTCGCTTCTCCGCTTCTAGCTGGTAAATGCTCCATAGTGTTTGGAGTTGGCAAAAGATTGTCTGCTACTCGACTAACCTTTAGCCCTTGACTTGCAACTAAGTCCATAACTTGATCTCTTACTCCAACAGTATTTCCTCGCTTGGTTGCTTCAGCTTCTTCCAATGCTCCGCCTTGACCTTCGCTCGCTTTTGGTGAGCGTAGTAATTCAGTCTTTTCTTGTCGCTGTAATGAAGATTCTGTATCTGCTGTGTGGCGCTCCTGCATCTGAAGCTCGAAGACCTGTCCATTTCGCATCATACCCGAGGTCGGCCAGGCTTCCGAGAACAGCTCCCAATGCTCGCAAAGAAGGCTCGCCATTGGCTTCTCCCATACACCACGCACAGTATTCCAAATCAGAGTGGGCTGTTGCACTAAGGATTCCTCTAACATTTTCTATAACCACCAATCTAGGTTGTATTTCTTCAATCGCTCTTGCAAACTCAGACCAAAGGCCTGAGCGAGTTCCATCTTTTAGACCTGCTCGCTTGCCAGCAAGAGAAAGATCCTGACAAGGAAAACCACCAGTCAAAATGTCTACTGGTTCAATAGAGGTAAAGTCCACTTTGCTAACATCCCGATAATTGGGAACTCCTGGAAAGTGTTTCTCTAAGATTTTTGAGGGAGCATCATCCCATTCACAATGCCAAGCAACCTCAGCACCGGTGACATTCATAACAGCTAAATCTAAGCCGCCATAGCCACTAAATAAACTACCGATTTTCATAAGCCCCTTTCGCTTTGAACCCTACTCTACAAGTTCGCCTTTTGTAAAGTCATCACCTAACAAATACCACTTGCCATCTAACAGGTCATAGTAAGGCTTCTCAGCAGGATTATCCCACTTGCTAAGTTTCCAGCCGTAGCGCCTAGCAGTATCCGCAGCTTTAGCATCTGACTCAATCAGCCCATTCATCATCGAGCATAGAACCATAATGTTGCTAGGTTTGTTTAGGCTCTTAGGTGAGCCAGCACCTCGGTTTGCTCGGTGATTAGGCACTAGGGTTTCGGTATCGCCACAATGAGGGCAATAAGGCTGCAAGGCTAGATGCTTTGCAAACTGCTTAGGTGTCATTCATCCCATTCGGGTTCATAAGGCGAGCGAGAAGGATCTACTAGCCCAGTTGCAAGAAACCCAATCGGGTTAGAGGTTTCATTCCTAGAGGTGTCAATAATTGCTAGGTTGCCCTCTGACCGGCACTTGTGATTAGTTCTCCAGGTGTTTAGGAGTTTTAGCTCATCCTGTCTTTCGGCTTGAAAGGCAGCGCCACAGCCACAGGTTTCGCTAATCATTTTCCTATCTTACCGAACTTGTATTTTAGCCACATCTCAAGCCTAAACAGGACTGGCCAGATAGCGCCTGTGCCAAAAGACACGCCGATAATCAAGGCTGCTATCCAGACAATCATCAAGATCATCTAAGAGTCTTTAGCTCGGTTTCCATAAGTCGCGCCTGAGTCTGAATAGACATCTGAGCCATCTCTAGAGCCTTGAGCTTTGTCTTCACGCGGTTATATTCGGCCTTTGCTAAATCAGCAGCAAGTCTTTTCTCACTTGCTTGCAACCTAGACACAGCAGTTCTGTCGGCAACAGTTCCCTGAGCATTTATGAAAGCCAGTTGCAACTCACGCTCATAAGCGTTCTCTGCATCGGCTAACTTGCACTCAGAGTCATAAAGAACCGCAATCCCTTTTTGAACCTCAGCCCGAATGTGGGATAATTCCGCCATTACCATCAGAGGCGTATCGCTGGGTTTGTATTCGTTCGGCTCTGTCGAAGATGTGCTGGATAAGTGGTGTGGCTGTATTTGGTTGTCCTTTGTAGATAAGTTCACTATGCAGTTCCTTTACCTCGACCAGGCTTGCTATCAGAATCTTGTGATCCTGCCAAGTCATTGCCATAAGTTTTGATCTTTTCTACTATTTCTGGAAGCGCTCGGTTAGCAACTGCCTCAGTATATAGTCTACGCAATCCATCTAGGTTATAGACAAGAGCTAGTGCATCGGCCTCGGCAATCCAGTCGCGGTTGTTTATTCGATTTACTTTAGCCATCTCTTCGGCGCTAGGCTTCTTCCCTTTAGGGCTAAGGACTCCACCAAGTTGCGAAATGGATCTTCCGAGAGATGAGCTGGCGCAGTTCTCAATAAATGAGGTTTTATTTACAGGACTAGAGCCAAAGCGCTCTTCTGCAAAATCTACCGCTCTAGGTTTTTCCTCTGAGATATCAGTCCAGACCTCGGACTTTATAACGACCTGCTCAGGAGTCATAGAAACTATCTCAAGATTAAATCTGCCGTTAGGGTGAAGTTCCCAAAAGAGATCTATTCTTTCTTGAACAGTCTGATACTGGGATAAGTCAAAATGAGCCATTAGTTTACCTTCTTTACAGTTAGTTCTTCATCGGTGTAGAAAGTGCTAGTTAGTCCGGCGATCTGAAACCAGTAGACATCGGGCTTATTTAGGACTTCGCCTAAGCTAATTATCGTTCCAGTTATTAGAGTTAGGCCAAAGCGAGTTTCGATTGAAACCTGCACTTGGTCGTTTAGTGTTAGTTGCATTTATTTCCCCTTTCTATTTCTTCCAGGCTAGGTATGGTTGCCCACCTGCGCGGCTTGTTCGATAGATAATCTTTTGATCGTCTACAGTTCCCCATTTAGCCTTGCCCATAGCATCTAGGGTTCGGCTCTGAAGCTCTTTGTATTTCTTTTCAATTTCTTGCAACTCAGCATAAGCATTTGACAAATGGATTCCTAGTTGTCCTAGTTCTTCCGTTGCCTCGGAATCTATATCTGGATTTATAGCTCTTATAGTTTCGTAAGTGCTATTTGAGCCTTCCCAGTCCGGCATTATGTCATTACTTACATAACGGCGAAATTGATCAGCTAGTAAGCAAAGACTGTCAAACTCAAAAGCATCGAACTCAATCGGCAATTCGACATAGTTAGATCCTGCGCAAGCGACTAAGACACCGCGCTTAATTCCAAGCACTCCCATATACCATTGCATCTGAGCTTTATAAGACTGCGGAATTTCATACATATTGTCACCGGCAAACTTGACCTCTATCAAAATAAGCTCGCCATTTTCATCTATAGCAATCGCATCGGGGTTAGCGCGGTTTAGAGGTTCGGAGTTTTGCGCCCAAGTGCCGGTTGTTAGCACTTCTAGTTCTGAATGGTCTTCTTGGAAAATTTCTAGTAAGTCATCCTCGAACTTAGTTCCCATTCTCATCCGGTGACTAGGAATCAAAGTATCGGCGATTTTGCCAGTCTTTTTAGCCCACTTGGTAATTGCAGACTCCCATTTATTCCAGCCAGCAATTGCGCCGATATCCGAACCGCCGATTGCACCTGGTTCATTTCTAGCTTCGTGCCAGTCCTCTGATCCGTTCTCAAAGTGGCCTAGCAAGGTTGCTGAGGAGATAAGCCCCTCATTTAGTATTTGCACGATTTCCCTTTCTACTCGATATCTCATAACATAGGGCATATCACCGACAATAAGGCGAAAATGAGCAAAAAAGTATCAAAACTTTACCTAAAACTAAGTCACGCTCTAGCCGATCTAGAAGAGCCGCCTATGTGTAGCGAGCCAGTTTATAGGGATTGGTTCTTTTCAGAGGGCTTTATCCCTAAAAAGGGCATTTCTAGCGCGGCCTATTTAGCCCAACAAAAGGCCATGGAGTTGTCGGCAGTTAGGATCTGCATTAGTTGCCCAGTTAGGGAAATGTGCGCTGATTACGCGATAGCCGCTAAAGAGGCCTTTGGAGTTTGGGGCGCGACTACGCCAACAACTCGGAGTGCTATTTACGGACCAGCCAGTAAGCGTGAATGACAAGTAGCTTTATGATTAGCCATTGTAAGAAGCGCAATTACTTCTTTTCTGTTGCCTTTTTGACAGCATCGTTTGTTGCGTTTGCAACAGTTTCCGAATCTGCCCTTCCAGTTGTAGCAATAGCGTAGCCGACAGCACCGATAACACCAACCATCAAAGTTAGCCAGGCGATAATCACGCCGTCTAGCCAGTTGCCGGTCACGATTGCACCAGTTCCAGCAGCACCGCCAAGAATAAACAGGAACAATCCAAAGCCACGCCAAATTAGGGTTGCTACGACCTCTAGAACGGCCTTAGAGCGGTTTTTGATTGAGGTCTTAGGCATTTGCTTTCTTCGCTTCCATAATGGCTTTACGCTCGGCTGATGACTTGTCAATTAGCTTGAACAAGTCTTTTAGAACCTTGCGGTCTGCTGCGTGAGGTTGTTTGTTTGGAGCGCAGGAAGCGTGAAGGTGATTCGCTCCAGCCTTAGAAAGACTAGATCCAGTCGCGCCAATAAGTCCGATAACAGACTGGTAGTTGCCTTTGACTTCATCGCCAACCTTGACCGATGGCTGTCTGAGCATATGGTTGTATTCGATAAAGTCTTTAGCGCAAGCTGCGTTAGTGCAGACAGACTGAATGACAACACTCCAACCCAAAGCAGGATTGTTAGTGACCTGAGTAACCTTGCCAGCGTGGATTGCAAAGATGCTTTTACCCTCTGAGCCATTTGTAAATCCCCAGTCCGATCCTCTGTGCGGCTGTGAACGATAAGGCGCTGTGTTGCCAAGTTCATCTCGGCGCTCTCTGCCTGGGCCTCTTACTGGTTCAAAAAAACAAGTCATTTTACGCACCAATCATTCGAGTTATGAAAGAACCAAGGACACCAGAAATAGAAGCGACACCAAGCAAAAGCCACCTAAAGGCTTCTAGGGTTCTAATCCTTGACTCGTGATCAGCAATATTGCGCTGGGTATAGTCAATGTGATTAGGTAGGCGCTCATTGAGAATAGTTACTTCTCTTATGAGTTCTTGCGCCCATAGAGGCACTTCTTGATCTGACACAATCGGTCTTTCTTTTCCGGTTGCGTAGGCCGTTTAGTCTATTTTACTTTAGAGCTGCAATCTCAGCATCGCTAAGACCTAGAGCCTTTAGCTTTGCCTCAGCAGATGCCTTAGCAGTAGCCTTAGCGGCCGCTTCTGCTTCTTCACTAGCCTTCTGAGCAGCAAAAGCAGCAGCATCAACTTCTCTTTGAGCCAGTTCTTCTAAAGTCAAATCAACCTCAGTTTGAATTCCTGTGCTGCAATCAACAATTATTTTTTTCAAGGTTTCAGTCATTTTCTTTTTCTTTCTTGTTAGGAAACAGTTGCTCCACCAGAGCCTTTTAGGATGCCATACAAGGAAACACTTGTATTTGCAACAAAAGTATTTGATGCGTTCAAAG
>Ga0247723_1001672_pt1 | contig 12629 bp, 26 predicted proteins | sample MSEWelMarce5H_FC_FD_189079 | JGI IMG/M metagenome (GOLD analysis project Ga0247723, IMG submission 189079) | Subsurface sediment microbial communities from gas well in West Virginia, United States - MSEEL Well Study Marcellus 5H_FC | ecosystem: Environmental > Terrestrial > Deep subsurface >...
TGGTGGTGGTGGTCAAAGTGGTGGCGCGGGTGGTTCGGGTGGCGGTGGTGTTGGTGGTTCATCTACTAATTATGGTGGAAGTGGTAATGTTGGTGGTAACGGCACACCAAACACAGGTGGAGGCGGTGGCGGCGATGGAGAAAGTGCAAGTGGTTCAGGAGGTTCGGGCGTTGTAATTATTCGATACGCTAATACTTATGATGATGCCGCTTCTACAACAGGTTCGCCTACATTTACAAATACTGGTGGATTTAAAATTTACAAATGGACTAGTTCAGGTTCAATAACATTCTGAGGTTAAACAATGGCACATTTTGCACAATTAGATGAAAACAATTTGGTACTGCAAGTAATTGTGGTTGGTAACAATGATTGTTTAGATGCATCAGGGAATGAATCCGAAGAAGTTGGAATTTTCTTTTGTAAAACATTGTTTGGTGCATCAACTCGTTGGAAGCAAACAAGTTATAACGCAAGCATAAGAAAAAATTATGCAGGCATTGGCTACACTTACGATTTAGTTCGTAATGCGTTTGTGCCGCCCAAGCCTTATGAATCATGGGTTATAAATGAAGAAACTTGTCGTTGGGATGCGCCCGTATTAATGCCCAACGATGGCAAAAAATATGAATGGGATGAACCTACAACATCTTGGGTAGAAATAACATAACAGGAAAACAATACATGACATTAAAGATAGCCGTTTACGCAATCAGCAAGAACGAAGAACCGTTTGTAAATCGTTTTTGCGATTCTGCTAAAGATGCCGACATTATCCTAATTGCCGATACTGGTTCAACCGATGGCACGGTTGCTAGGGCAATTGAAAACGGTGCGGTGGTTCACAATATTTGCATTAGCCCTTGGCGCTTTGATAAAGCCCGCGATACCGCCTTGGCGTTGTTGCCGCGTGATATTGATGTTTGCATTTCGCTAGACCTTGATGAAGTATTAGAAGAAGGTTGGCGCGAAGAAATCGAACGCGTGTGGCAAGAAAACACAACCCGACTGCGATACAAGTTTGATTGGGGTTGCGGTATCAGTTTCTTCTACGAAAAAATCCATCATCGTCACGGCTACCATTGGCATCACCCCGTGCATGAGTACCCCCGCCCTGATGGTCGCATCCAAGAAATCTACGCGCATACCGATATGCTATTGGTAAGCCATCACCCCGACAATACAAAATCACGCGGGCAATATATGCCGCTTTTGGAATTGGCGGTAAAAGAAGACCCGCATTGCCCCCGTAACGCGTTCTATCACGCACGGGAACTAACTTTCTACGCCCGTTGGCAAGATGCCATTACAGCGTTAAATAAGTACCTTGCAATGCCCGAAGCCAATTGGCAAAACGAACGGTGCTATGCAATGCGTTTGTTAGGCAAAGCGCATGACGAACTAGGCCAATCGGTAGAAGCGCATAAGTGGTATCGCCTAGCAATTGCTGAAGCGCCTAACACCCGTGAACCTTGGTGCGAACTGGCGATGTTCTGTTACCGCCGTAGCCTTTGGGTTGAATGTTATTCAGCGGCTAAATCAGCATTGGAAATCAAAGATAAGGCATTGGTGTACACAATGAACCCAGATGTTTGGGGCGCACAACCTTATGACTTGGCTAGTATTTCGGCATGGCATCTTGGCCTTAAAGATGAAGCAACACAACTTTTACAAGAAGCAATAAAATTATCCCCTGATGACCAACGATTGAGGAACAATCTTCAATTTATGGACGCTGATTTCAAAACCTTTGATGTGATAAATCATGAACGAAACGGAAGCCAGGCTTAACAGCCATGAAGCCATATGCGCTTTGCGCTATGAACAAATTAACGCTCGTTTAAAACGACTAGAAGGCATTCTGATTAAAACCGCAGGCATTATGTTGGTGTCAATGGCGGGTGTAATTTGGGCGTCTATTACAAATTTCACCAAATAAATGTTGAAAAGAGCCGACCATGCGTTATTTGGTGGTCGTCTTTTTGGTTCTGACAGCATCTGCCCAAAGCGGATGTAACGTCCAGGACTTTTATGGATTGGCATGGTCATGGCACAATCCATCTGAACGACATCAAAACTTACTTCGTTGGTTGCATTTCAACGGTGCAAATTGCAACAAAGAACAATTGACAGTTATTTGGAATAACTTGCCCGAGTGGGCAGGTACTGCTGATAGTGCAGAGATAAGACAAAAAATCATATCTCTGTATCAACTATTAGTGGCTAAAGAATCCAAATGATTCAGTTACGTAAATGGTATCCGTTTGTTTTTCCAAAAGAGTATGACGTTAAAGCGGTTGCTTTTGAAAAACGAGCCGAACGATTGGATTATGAATACAAACTGGCGGTGGAATACGAAAAAGTAAACAAGGCAGTTGACGCGCTTGAGATTGAGTTGTACAACAAACGCGCAAGACAACATACGATTGAACTTGAGATATTTAATAACACACGCCGTTTTGATAAATACGTATGACTTGGGACGACAGATATTATGCAAAACACCAAAGACAAACTGGTCTACACAGTAACAATTTGCGTGACGCTGACCCTGTGTATCTCCGTGTTAAGCATGGTGGTCTCCTTTATGTTGGGGCTATGGGCAAAGGAAGTGGACAACGCGGAAATCTTCAAAATGATTTCACCAGCATTCAGCACCCTAATTGGCGGGATGATTGGATTCCTGAGTGGTATCAAACTGAACCAAGACGACACCGATAAAACAAAGGAGAAAGCAAATGATGGGTTTAGATGCGATATTGAGTATCGGAACGAAACTAGTAGACAAGTTGATTCCGGACCCCGAGGCGAAAGCAAAAGCGCAGTTTGAACTGACAAAGATGGCTCAAGATGGTGAGTTGGCTAAGATGGCCAATGAAGCCAAGATGTATGAAGTTGAGCAGGAAAATGTCACCAGACGCGCTGAAGCCGATATGGCTAGTGACTCTTGGCTGTCCAAAAATATACGCCCTATGACGCTGATATTCCTGTTGGCGGCATATTCTGGGTTTGCCATTGCATCCATCTTTGAATATGAGACACGCGGCGCATACGTAGAATTACTAGGCCAGTGGGGCATGCTTGTGATGTCCTTTTACTTTGGTGGCCGCACCATGGAAAAAATTGCTGACAGGGTTAAAAAATGACTGAACACTTCACACTTGACGAACTTACCCACACCGACCACCGCACGTTGGACAACACGCCCAATGAGGCCGAACTGGCAAACATTCAACGATTGGCTGAATTCCTAGAACAAGTTAAAACCCTGCTTGGCGGCAAACCCATCATGGTCAACAGCGCATTTCGGTCTAAGGCCGTGAACGACGCCGTGGGCAGTAAAGACACATCTCAACACCGTATCGGTTGTGCGGCAGACATTCGAGTGCCAGGCATGACTCCGGACGAAGTGGTGCGTGCCGTGATTTCCTCAGACTTAGGCTACGACCAAGTGATTCGAGAATTTGACCGTTGGACGCATATCAGCATTCCAAATGAGGAAGCCCGCGCACCACGCAAGCAAGCCCTCATTATTGACAAACAAGGCACTAGGATATTCGCGTAAGCGCTTCGGTGGTCAGGTCGAGTAACTCATGCTCACTGATGCCGTAGTGCTTCTCAAATCCCTTGTGGCCAAGCCCATGGACGCCCGTGTTACCGCGATGATGTTCTGGGCATAGACCAATGACTGGGGCAGTGTCCCTGCGGCCTCCAAAACGCCGGATGTGGTGGATTTCACACGGTGTCCCCGCATGACCGAGGTAGTGGCATAAAATGCATCCAATTGATGCGACTGCGTCATAGTGTTTCTTGGTAGTATTTTTCATCAAATGCGTTTAAAGCAGACTGCGGAACAGAGTAAAACTCGCCTCGACCGACATTCACAAGATTCTCAGGTCGAAGGAATTTGCCGCGCCCAATCCATCCGACAATCCGAACGTGAGATGGATGAATTTCGGTTAAGACAAAAACGTCGCATGGCTTTTCGACAGACCACTTCACGGCGTTAAGATTTCCATCGGCAGTATGTGTACTTTTGACGTCCACGGTCCGGCCATCACGCAGGGTCAAGTCAGCCCCAAACTTGCGAAAATCACAGTTAAGGTCAAAACTTAGATTCAGGGTCTTGGCCACAGCGTACTCGGTGATGACACCGTTGATGGACATCTGCAAGGAATTTTGCGTCTCATCCTGCTTTCGTTCCTTGCCCTGCTGACTGGTGATGTTGTACCGCATCTTGCCGATGTACATGCAGATATCCAGTTCGGTGACCGTAAGGTATCGGTTGATGTACCGTTTGTTGTGATTCATAAAACGACAACCTCTTTGGCCTTGCTTGCAATCCGCTGACGAGTCTTAACAATGTATTTCTCATACTCACTGCGCGGGATGCTACGGCGCTGAAGGTCGTGGTACTCAAAAACCTCGCGTAAGGCGTTTATTCCCTCGCCTGTCAGTCCCATGCGCATCGTGTTCTGATAACGCAATGCGGCCTCTTGTAGCGCGTCCTGCGCACGTTGGCAAAAGGGTAGAGCCTCAGGACCCACACCGTCCATGGACATGACCTCTGAGATATTCATCATATCAACCAACTCCTGCCAGTCCTGGACCGTCCCCCAACCCTTTGTCATGGCATCAAGTGCGGCCAACTCAGTCAAACGCAGTTTGTCAAGCAAATGCTCCTGAGTTATGCCTGCGCCCAGGATTGCATGCCGAATTGGGTCGAGAAGTTTCCAATGCTTTCGCTTGGTAGTTTTTCTCATGGCTCGTAATCCAAACCTAAGTCGCGGGCATTTTCTGCTTTTTTATCCAAAGCAATCTGAGCCAAAGCCGCCTGAAGCCCTGCAAGACCTCCGACGCGTTGGTCATCAATAAATATCTGTGGCAAACCGCGCACGTTTGGATAGGCAAACTCAAAGGCGCGACGCACCTCCGCGTCGTCCATGTTTTGCTCGATGAAACGCAGATTTCGTGACTTCAACAGATTCTTTGCGGCCACGCAATTAGGGCAACCTTTTTTTGAGTAAACAAAGATGTTCATGTGTTCTTCTCCTTGAGTTTGGCTTCAATAACATAATCGTGGAACACAATACCCTTGGTCACATCGCCAACTTTATGCGCCTTGACCCAGCAAGTTTTGCCCGTTTTCAAACGCCTCAAATGCCCTCTACGGTCATGCAATCTAGGGCTTGCGTGTGTGCCCCCTTGATGCTCATTTTTGGGCTTAGAGGCTTCCACCACCACCGTAGTCCAATCGTAAGTAGGCATTTTGCCTTCTTTAATTTTTCGTTGATTAGTAAATGTAAGTTTTGCAAAAGGTTGATGCGCTTGTACTGATTGCGTTAACGATTCAAGCCAAATGCCACAAAAAGAAAGCATTGTTTCTGCCATTTCTTTAGATATTTCTTTGCCATCGTCTATTGGCCCGTAACGCAACATATTGCCATCAACCAAATAAACCATAGGCGGGAATTTAGTTGGCATACGCCCTGTTACACCTTTCCATGTAGATACCACAATGCCTTCTTCGGGATTAGTGCCAACAACCATAAAAATAGTGTCATAAGACGCATGACTTTTGGTTTTACCGCGCCAAACCACAATGTTTTTTTCAAACGGCGGGCGGTACTTCATCAATGGTTCGGTAACGGCATGGCTTCTATCGTCAACATAACCCGATAAATCAAACCATTGCATTTCGGTAGGGTCTATGCCACCGTCAAAAGCCATCTTTATGGTTTCACGAATTAACGGGGTCATAAAGGCGCGTCCTCATAGTTTTCAGGATTAAACTTGGGGCGTCTAGTCCCCTTGTCTTTAGGATTGGGAAATGGAGGAAATGGCCAGTTCATTCTTCAACATCCCATTCATATTTAACCCAATGCTTGTAATTTGCCCAAGCAAATAGGTAGTACCAAGACAAGATTTCACGACCACCAATAAACGCGTCATGGTAAATATTGGCCATTTTTAAAACGGTTTCTTTGGATGGCGGTGTTTTTACGTATTTTTTCTTTTTCATGATGTTGCCCTTCCTTCTGCACGATTGGATGACTCTAAACTGCGCCATACAGCGATTTTGGCCTCTGCCGCTACCATGAGCCATCTAAGCCTCTCGCACTCGCCTACAGCCCCCTCTAGGGCCTTTAAATGGGCTTTGTAGTCAGGGTGGGAGTAGGCATAGGTTTCCTTGGCCGACTCGGTTTTCTCGCTAGACGATGCCATGAGCATGGCCTTCACGGTCTTGCGGTACTCGGTCATGTACACGACGTTGGCCTTGGCCTGCGCATAGGCAGGGGCATTGTCTCGGATGAAGTCCAATGCCCGAAAGGGGCTGATGTCTTGTTCTGTCATTTGGCAGTCCGATTCGTTCTATTCTGTTTCAGGTTGCGACCAGACAGTTTGCGGGTCCAACAAACCTGACACAGCCACTTAGCATTGATGGCCACGCCGCCCTCGGGTGGTTTCTCGCATTCACAGCCGTCGCAAAACTTCAACTGGTGGGCAGGGGTAGCGCGTCCAAGAGTAATAGGGTCAAACATCACAACTCCTGAATGGTTACGCGATATGCCTTGCCCTGCATATCAACTATGTCGATGGTCTTAACAGTGGACTGAAAAATGCCGTCAAGATCCAAGTCCATTTTGATGCGACCAACCTTGTCAAAGAGATTCTCTTGGTCAAACTGCATGAGTGACTTTTGAACGATGTTTGCGATGTAGTCGCAGTATGAAAGTTTGAATGATTTGCTCATCATGATTTCCTAAGGTTAAAAATGGTTGAAGTATTATTATAATACTATTCAGACTTTAATGCTTCAGAAATTAAAAATTCTTGGTTGTCGCATATATCTTGGAATTGCTGAATTGATAGCCAAATTACTGTATCTCCGCTTTCGTCTCTTTGAGTAATTGAGATAAATCCTGACCCATCACCAGAAATTTCAGTCTCAAATTGTTTTTTTAAATAAATTGGCATATCAATTCCTTTTAAGTTCTTGTAGGCGTTTACGAATGTGGTCAGGCATTGGTGCGGCTTTTTTACTATCAGCGGCAATCTTGGCCAGTGCAGGGTCAATTGTTGGTTTAGGTTTTAAATCAGGAATATCAGCACCATCCCATCTTTGCTGATTGAGATAAACCTTGGGAGCAGGAATCCATGCGCCGTTATCTTTCAGCCATTGCTCAGTGGTGGCCATCCATTGAACGTGTTTAAGAATGATGTGCTTTTGACTGAAGTAGTAGGATTCAACCCACTTTTTCTTACAGGCAGACTTTTCGCCTTTACGGACGCACTTGGGATAAGCCGTCCAAAATTCTTCAAATCCCTCGTCTGTCAAAGACGGTGTTTGCGGTTGTTCAAATCCAAATAAATCCATTGTTTTATCCTTTATCAATGATTAAAAATACTAACCTCATAAACAACTTCTATCTTAACTTTCCCCTTTGGTGAATGTTGGAGCAAAGCAAAGCCTTACCGAGTCATAACTCAGTTCCGCCCTGCTTGTGGATAACTTCCCCTTCGGAGCCATGTCATCGCAACGCATTGAACAGACTTCTGAGATTTTCACCCCAACCACTTGGCTCTATTCTTCGCCCACCATCCCCGCTTTAGTTCGCTCGTGTAACAGGGTATCCCAAATGCAACCACCGACGTACCGCATTGCACAGCCGCCTAAAAGCAAAAAACCCCATAAATCACTCTGTGGTCTTGGCTCTTGGCGAGAGCAACAACGGACGATTGAATCAACTCAAAAGTACGCCAGTTGTCTGACAAGACCACACAGGAATCTATGGGGTTCTTAAGTTGATTCTTTCGCCTGATGCCACTCAGACGGGAGTATTATAAACACAGAAAAAACAAGTTTGCAAGACTTTTTTACAAAACCTTGATAAAAATCTCAGCCGCGCCCCACTTGACCACCTGCTCACGGGTGACATGCAGGACATCAATCTGGCCATCGTCTACAAAAACACCGGCTTGGCACAGCGCATCCAAGGTTGACTTGACCACATTGTCAATGTCGCGCACCCTACGGTCAGGCGGGTACAGTTTAATGGTCACTGCCAAACGAGCCGTCCCCAGGCATTCGTGGCCAGACCTAACAAACTCAGCCGCCACGACACCCTTGAACACCTTGGCCCGAGAAGTCAGAAACCGCTGTGACCCCTTGAAGCCCCAGTAGGTGTTAACACTAGGAGGAAAGGGAATCGTTAAATTTATTTCTTTATCTATCATACTTTGCCTGAAACGTGTATAATACATTCAGCCCAACATCGGGCTAACATGCAAAAAGGGAGTAAGTATGAGTAGAGTATATGACCAATGGCTAGACAGCCGCAAACACGAATCAGATGAGTTCGACCATGAATTCGAGATGCGCACAGAACGCCATCTGCAAACTGATTGGAACCCCACCAACTACGAAACCTTCTTGGATGCGCTATTTGACGTAGACCTAGAACCGTGGAACAAAGAACTCATGCAAGCCGTTGCAAAACAAGACGCGCAAGCGATTGGAGTGGTCATCATGGCGGCAGTCTTAGATTACTGCACAGACATAGCAAAACAACTTGCAAAAGAGGAAATGGGCCAATCATGAAAACATTCAACGAAATCCGCGCAATCAATGTTAATGAACACACAGAAAAAAAAGAGGGATTGACATACTTGTCATGGGCGTGGGCATGGGACACATTCAAACAAGCCTGCCCTGACGCAACATACGAGATTTTGAAAAGCCCCGCAGGACTACCTTACTTTGAGTCACTTGCCGGCGCGATGGTCTATACCAAAGTAACAGCCAACGGTGAAACGCATGAAATGTGGTTGCCGGTGATGGACGGGAAAAACAAAGCCATGAAAAGCGAACCTTACGCCTACAGCGTGCGGGATTGGAAAACCAAACAACAGGTGGAAAAGACAGTCGATGCTTATTCCATGTTTGATATAAACAAAACCCTGATGCGATGCCTGGTCAAAAACTTGGCCATGTTCGGACTGGGACTGTACATATACAGCGGAGAGGACCTGCCAGAGGTTGAGCCTGAGCCAATCGACACAGAACCAATGCTGAACGCCATTACGCAAGCGGCTTCACTGGAAGACCTAAAGAACGTCTACTTCGGTGTAGTCAAAATGGCCAAAGGCAACCAAGAAGTCATGCGCCAACTGGAAGCGGCCAAAGATGCACGCAAAAACCAACTGATGGAGGCGGCATGAGCAACAAAGTAATCTACAGCATCATAGTGACGTTCCTCTCAATTTACTGGGCATACGTGGTCTACGCATGGGTGAGGTACTTCGCATGAATCAACCCTACCTGCACATTGAACAAGGCTCAGACGAATGGAAACAGGCGCGACTTGGCCATGTCACTGCAAGCAACATTGCAGAAGTCATGAGCAAAGGAAAGGGCAACGCCGAGGCGGTTGGACGCTACAAATACAAGGTCAGACTGGTGGCTGAAAGACTCACAATGACCGCAGGCGAGTCTTACGCAAACGCGGCCATGCAGTGGGGCATCGAGCAGGAACAATTTGCCTGCATCGAATACGAAGCCGCAACCAATCAATTTGTGGACAAGGTGGGATTTGTCCTGCACCCCGAAATTGAGTGGGTTGGCGTATCACCTGACCGACTTGTTGGCCAAGAGGGACTCATCGAAGTGAAGTGCCCAAACACTACGACACACCTGGACTACTTGTTTGAAAACAAAGTGCCAAGCGAATACTACAAACAAATCCAATGCCAACTGTGGGTAACGGGGCGCCAATGGTGCGACTTTATATCCTACGACCCAAGACTGCCCAAGCGCAATCAATTGCTGATTGTGCGGACAGAACGCGATGAAAAACTCATTGCTGAAATGAAGACCGAAACCGAGAAGTTCTTGGATGAAGTCAAAACCTTAATCATGAAACTAGGAGAGTAAATATGGCAGTCAATAAATTTATTGGCATCGGCAACCTTGGCAAAGACCCAGAGATGCGATTCATGCCCGATGGCAAAGCGGTCTGCAACTTCAGCATCGCAATCAGCGAACGCTACAAGGACAAATCAGGCGAGTCCAAAGAAGTCACAGAATGGGTCAACATTGCATTTTTTGGCAAACTGGCTGAGATAGCAGGCGAATACCTCAAAAAAGGCTCAAAGGTCTACATCGAAGGCAAGATGAAGACAGAAAAGTACTCCAAAGACGGCGTGGACCGCTACACGACCAAAATCATTGGCGACAAGATGGAAATGCTGTCCGGCAAAACCGAGGGCGAAAGCAAACCCAAAGCGGCGCCTACCGAAGAATTTGAAGACAGCGACATCCCCTTCTGACATGCCGGCACTAATCGGACTCATCTGCTTCGCGGCATGGCTGACTCACATCTTGACGTGCTTTGCACAGGGGTTGTGGGGCTTCCTACTGGCCGGCGCCATATTTTTCCCTATTGGGATAATCCATGGCTTCTATTTGTGGTTTAAATAGAGCAAAATGACCAAGAGTGTGGTTGCCATTGCACTTTTGATACAGGGAATGCTGAAAAGTGTTCCCTTTTTTTTGCTAAACGCCCAAATTATCTATATAATACTATTCATGGCAACATCGCCATATATGCAAAAAGGAACGAATCATGATTAAAGACTTACTCATCGCAATTATTATCGGCGCACTTGGCGCACTCATCCTAATCGAGTGGATGGCGGGATGCGGCGAAACCTACACAGACTCCAAAGGCAAGGTCCACCAAGAAACCTGCGTGCTTGTCCGCTGACAGATATTAGATACAATACCTCATCTAATACATGAGGTTTTGAATGGCAAACGCGGCAACAAAAGTACGGGACATCTTTCAGTTAACACAGCGGCCAATGACACTCACAGAGATTCGCCAGGCACAGCCCGACCTTAAGGCAAGCCAAATCTCCATGGCCCTGTGCTATTTCATGAAACAACGCTACATGACAAGAGAGCAGGTGCAGAATGACCAATCACGCGGACGAAAGCAAGTCTGGAAATACACTTACAGCGACACCAAACTGCCGCGACTGTGAAGCCGCAAAGAACAAGCAATACCATGGCATTTACTCATTCAAATGCTTCGGATGCCGTGAGCGATTACTACTTGAAGAACCTTGTAAGATGATGCGCGAGATATTGGCCATATCACTGAGAAAATGGGGTGAAACACCCGAGTGGAAAGTTGAGCCAAATTGCGGTTGCATCAAATCTTGCAAACGCAGACAATATCAAAAAGGATAGCGTATGCCAGTCAGCAAAAAATCAGATGGATGGTACTGGGGGTCAAAAGGGCCTTTCAATACCAAACAAAAGGCAATTCAAGTGGGCCAAGCGGCTCATGCGGCAGGTTTTAAGGAATCAATCATGGACCCAATAGTCGGCACATTTGTCAGCACATTGCTTCACTCCGCAACACTGACGCATCTGATGCATTTCAAAACGACATCGTACAGTCAACATGTGGCGCTGAACGCATACTATGATGAAATCCCCGAACTGGTAGACAGCCTGGTCGAATCAATCCAAGGCGCCTACGAAACAATCATTGAGCCTTACCCATCAATGTTCGGAAACGGCAACGGTGATGACCCATTGGCTTACATGGTGAGCCTGCGCAATTACGTGCGCGACTACCGCGACCAAATGCCACAGGACAGCGAGATTCAGAACGAAATCGACAGCATTGCCAATCTGATTAACCATACAGTCTATAAACTGAAGTTCCTAAAATGACAACAAAACAAGACACGACAAAACTAGCAATCAAATACAAGCCAATTGGCGACCTAATACCTTACGCACGCAACAGCCGCACGCACTCAGAGGCGCAGGTGGCTCAGATTGCGGCATCCATCAAAGAGTTCGGATGGACCAACCCAGTCCTGCTAGACGGGGAAAACGGCATCATTGCCGGCCATGGTCGCGTCATGGCGGCGCAGAAACTGGGCGAGAAACAAGTCCCAACGATTGAACTGAGCCACCTGGACGAGCATCAAAAGCGTGCCTACATCATTGCCGACAACAAACTGGCACTGAATGCAGGATGGGACGATGAAATGCTTGCCCTAGAGATAGGCGACCTCAAAGACGCAGGCTATGACCTACGGTTCACAGGCTTCACGCAAGAGGAAATCAACCAACTCGGTGACGAGCCAACCGAAGGCTTGACCGATGAGGACGCAATCCCCGAAGTCAAAGACGAGCCAAAGACCAAACTGGGCAACATCTACCAACTGGGCGACCACATCCTCATGTGCGGTGACTCCACCAACGAAAAGGACGTGGCCAAACTGGTGTCATACTTTGGTGACGCACACAAACACTGCATCAGCGACCCGCCTTACGGCATTGCCTACGACCCCAAGACGGTCAAGTACGGCATGATTAAGAACGATGACGTGTTCTTGGACTACATCGGACTAGCAAAGAAGTATACCAACGGCTTCTTTTTTATGTGGACAAGTTACCAAGTGGTTGATGAGTGGATTGCCCGAGTCAAACAAGACTTCGAAAAGGTCACAAACATCATCATCTGGCACAAAGGCGGCGGCGGGATGGGCGACTGCCTTAAAACACTAGCCACAGACTATGAGATAGCCATTGTGGTCAACCGAGG
>Ga0247723_1001673_pt1 | contig 12618 bp, 16 predicted proteins | sample MSEWelMarce5H_FC_FD_189079 | JGI IMG/M metagenome (GOLD analysis project Ga0247723, IMG submission 189079) | Subsurface sediment microbial communities from gas well in West Virginia, United States - MSEEL Well Study Marcellus 5H_FC | ecosystem: Environmental > Terrestrial > Deep subsurface >...
CTAATCAAAAGAAATCAGGAAGAGGTCGATAATGGCTAAATTTTCTATGAAAAAAGGCGGCAAGGAAGTAGGACCTGCTGAGGTCTATGCTGCACCGCACACAATGGATGGCAAGGCTACCAACGTCGTAACAGACAGCATTACCAAACCTGGTAAAGATAAAATTAACCAGATGAATATGTCTGTTGCTGGTGTTAGCAAAGGCAACTATGCCCCCATTAATCCGTATGGCGTAGGCGTGATGCGTGGTTATGGTGCTGCAACAAAAGGTCGCAAAATTAGCGGGAAGATGGGCTAATGAATTACCAGCAGCTATCTGAAGCTATCCAAGCGTACACGGAATCGACTGAGCAGTTATTTGTTCAGAATATCCCGAACTTTGTCCAGCTTTGTGAAGAGCGGGTGTATAACGCCGTTCAGATACCTGCTATCCGTAAAAACGTCATTGGTAGTTTTACTAATGGCGACCATTACCTAGCCCTTCCCAACGATTATTTGGCGTCTTTCTCCCTCGCTGTGATTGACAGCAACGGTAATTATGAGTATTTGATTGACAAAGACGTTAACTTTATCCGTCAGTCGTACCCAAACCCAACAAGTGATACGGGGATACCAAAGTATTACGCTCAGTTCCAGCCTTATACCTACATCATTGGACCAACCCCAGACGGTGACTACCAGACCGAGCTGCATTATTACTACTACCCAACTACGATTGTTCAAGGTGGTATTGCTGGCTTTGGCACGATTGTTGGTGGTTCTGGATATACCAATGGGGTATACGAGAATGTGCCTTTAACTAACGGTGATGGGTCAAATGCTTCGGCAACGATTACTGTATCGGGTGGCGCAGTAACCGCTTTGACGTTGATAAACCCAGGATATTTATATCTTGTAGGCAACTCTTTAAGCGCCGCCACCTCTACAATAGGCGGTACTGGAAGTGGATTCTCAGTGCCTGTAAATAATATTCAGAACGCAGCTGGTACTTCTTGGCTAGGCGATAATTTTGAAAGTGTTTTGTTGTATGGTTCGTTGCGTGAAGCCATCATCTTCCAAAAAGGTGAGCAAGATATGGTGAGTTACTACGAACAGAAATACCAAGAATCCTTAGCGTTACTCAAAGATTTGGGTGATGGTAAAGATAGACGTAGTGCCTATCGTGATGGACAATTACGATTACCTGTACCCGGACCCGTAAGATAATTTTTAGGAGCAAAAAATGGCAATTACCCAAGCAATGGCGACAAGTTTCAAGGTTCAACTCTTGAATGGGCAGCACAACTTTACTGCAAACACGTTTAAATTAGCGCTGTACACCAGCTCAGCTACTTTAGGTGAGAACACAACTGCTTACTCAGCAACTAACGAAGTAGCTTCTACTGGCAACTATTCTGCTGGTGGCAATACTTTGACGGTTAGCGTAACCCCAACCAATACTGGCAACGTAGCTTTTATCTCGTTTGCTAATACTTCTTGGGCAAATGCAACCATTACTGCTAATGGCGCTTTGATTTACAACTCAAATCTGTCTAATGCAGCTGTATGCGTACTAGCTTTTGGTGGCGATAAGACCTCAACAAACGGTACTTTCGCAGTGAACTTCCCAACAGCAGATGCAAGCAACGCAATTATTCGTTTGACAGCTAGTTAATTAGGAGAGCCTTATGGCTTTGATTCTGAAAGATAGGGTTAAAGAAACTAGCTCTAGCTCTGGCACAGGCAATATTACGCTTGGTGGTGCATTTCCTGGCTATCAAACGTTTAATGCCGCCATTGCTTCTGGTTCTACCGTTTATTACACCATTCATAACTTAGCTGCTGGGTTTGATACCGAGTGGGAAGTTGGTCTTGGTACGTTTACGTCTCCAGCTACGTTAGCTAGGACTACGGTTCTTTCTTCGTCTAATTCAGGATCGGCAGTTAACTTTACCTCTGGTGGTAATGGTCTTGAAGTATTTATTACCCAGCCAGCTGAAGAAGCGGTGTATATCAATCAAGCTACAGGTTTAGTTGAAGCGTTTGGTAACGGGGCAAACACTATTGCGTTTACCAACATCAATGCTTCTAACGTAGTCATGGTGTCTGGAACAATCAGTACTAACGCTGCCAATGCTACGGATATTACCAACAAGACTTATGTTGACGGGCTTTTCTCCACAGGTATTACATATCACGAGCCTGTTTTAGTTGAGTCGCCAACCGCTTTAAATGCCGTATATGTTCAGCCAAACGGTGCCGGAAACGGTGTAGGTGCAACGCTTACTAATAATGGCGCTAACGCAGCACTTGTTGTTGATGGTGTAAGCGTATCTAATACAGCTCGTGTTCTTGTTTATCAGCAATCAAATGCTGTTCAAAACGGCGTATATACCGTTACTAATCCAGGCGCTCCAGATTCTCCAGGCCCAGGCTCTCAATGGGTACTGACCCGTGCTACTGATGCTGATACTTATGGTGTTGGGGACCCAAATAAACTAGGCCAAGGTGATGCGTTCTTTGTTCAGTCTGGTAATACTGGCGCTGGTGAGACTTATATTCTCAATACCGTAGGCACAATTACATTTGGCGCTACTAATCTTACGTTTGCGCAGATTAGCTCTGCTCAAATCTATGCAGCGGGTACAGGTCTTAACCTTTCCAATTTAACATTTAGTATTGCTAATACAGCTGTTACTGCAGCGCAATATGGGAATGACGGGGCGGTTGGGCAATTTACAGTTAACGCCCAAGGCCAGTTAACCAATGCAGCCAACGTATCAATTAACGCTTCCAGTATCTCTGTAGGTACTTTAGCTAATGGTAGGACAACCGCTGATTCTGCTAACGGCGCTTCTACTATTGTGTCTCGTGACACCAACGGTTCGTTTACGGCTAACGTAGTAAATGCCACAACGGTTAACGCAACTAGCGGAAACTTCACAAACATTACTGGTAACGCTGTTAGCCTAACTGACATCAATGCCTCAAACATTACCAGCGGAACCATATCAAACGCTCGTACTACCGGCAGCACATCCAACAGTGCTTCAACTCTAGTATTGCGTGATTCCAATGGCAACTTTGGCTCTAACGTAATTACCGCTTCTTCGTTCAGTGGTGATGGTACAGCTATTACAGCAATCAACGCCAGCAATATCTCAAGTGGGACCATAGCTAACGCCCGTACAACTGCGGCTTCGGCAAACGGGGCCTCTACGATTGTTCTTCGTGACGCTGGTGGTAACTTCTCAGCCAATACAATTACGGCAAACATTTCTGGTGATATTTCTGGCGGTACAAATATCAACGCCTCTAACATTACTTCGGGGACTATTAACAATGCCAGGACTACTGCTTCTTCTGCCAATGGTTCTTCCACTATTGTGCTTCGTGATGTTAACGGGTCTTTTGATGCCAACGTTGTAAACGCCACAAACCTTAGCGGTGGTGGTACATCCATCACTTCTATGAACGCATCAAACCTGTCTGCTGGCACGGTAGCCTCAGCTCGTGTGTCTGGCTCTTACACAGGCATTACTGGAGTTGGTACGGTTACTGCTGGTACATGGCAGGGTAATGCCATTACAAATACCTATTTGGCTAACAGTTCTGTAACTTTTAATGGTGTGGCGGTATCTTTAGGATCATCTGGAACAATCCCAGGCGCTAACGTCAGCAGTATTCCAAACTCATCTTTAGTAAATTCCGCAGTTACGGTAAACGGCACTTCTATTTCACTGGGTGGGTCTGGGACTGTAACGGCTAACGCTTCTACATTGACTGGCACGTCGCTTAATGCGACAGTTACTGGGTCTAGCTTAACATCAGTAGGAACAATATCTTCAGGTGTATGGCAAGGTACATCAATATCAACCACTTATACAGATGCAAAGGTAACGTCTGTTAATGCTGGTACGGGTATCTCTGTTAACGCCACTACTGGCGCTGTAACTGTAACTAATGGTGGTGTAACCGCATTAACTGGTACTGCTAACCAAATAACTGTTTCTGCATCTACTGGCTCTGTAACATTATCCACGCCACAAGCTATTGCAACAGGCTCTTCTGTTCAGTTTGGCTCATTTGGTGTTGGAACTGCTGCTTCTGGTACTACTGGCGAGATTCGTGCGACCAACAACATTACTGCGTTTTACTCAGATGAGCGTTTAAAAACCAAAACGGGTGATATTGAAAATGCGCTTGATAAGGTATGTCAGATTGAGACAATGCTTTATCACGCCAACGAAGTTGCTGTAGCTCTTGGGTATGATGCGTCTATTCCAGAAGTTGGTGTAACTGCGCAATCAGTACAAAAAGTACAGCCAGAAATTGTTGTGCCAGCTCCTATTGACGAAAAATATTTAACAGTGCGATATGAAAAGTTAGTACCTTTGTTAATTGAGGCTATTAAGGAATTAAAAGCTGAAATAGATGCCCTGAAAGGTAAATAATGACCTTTGGCTTTTCGCCCTACGCCGCAGCGCCGTTTGCTGATACTGGTCAGGCTAGTGAAGGCATTGCAGTTCAGGTAACTGGGGTATTTGCAGTAGGTGTAGTAGGTACGGTTGCTGTTCAAACGAATAACAACATTGATGTAACAGGTGTAAATGCTGTAGGTCAGGTTGGTACAGTTAGTGTAGTAGCGCCAGCAAATCTAGATTTAGTAGGTATTCCTACTCCAGTACTAGTCGGTACGGTTACAGTTGTTGCCAGCAGTGATTTAAACCTGACTGGGTTTGCAGTGCCTGTTTTGCTTGGCACAGTTGATGCTACAGGTAGTGTTGATATAAACCTTACTGGATTTGCTGTACCTACATTATTAGGTAACGTATCACTAGTAACAAACAACTTTATTAACGTTACTGGGTTTGCAATACCAACCCTGCTGGGTAATGTAGATGTAAATGCTGGTGGGGGGATCGATTTAACTGGATTTGCGGTGCCCGTTCTGCTTGGTACTGTAAACACTCAAGCTAACTCTGTAGTTGATTTGACTGGTGTGCGTACCGTTGTTAGACTAAAGCGGGTGAATGTGTGGGGTTTAATTGATACTGCCCAGACACCAAACTGGTCTAACGTTTTAGTGCCTTCGGGATTTGATGAAGCAGCTTAAGGATAAATATGCCTCTTAACGGTTCTGGTCCAATTAGCTTAGGTGGTGCTACCACAGGACAATCTGTAAACTTAGAGGTTGGTAATGCTGCTACTGCGCAAATTTCTTTTAATGATGCAAAGGTTAGGGCGCTAACAGGCACGGCATCTAACTCGACATTAATAATGCCTACCAACTTTTATGGGAAATCCTATAACTATACAGCTACTTATTTAATAGTAGCTGGTGGTGGCGGAGGTGCAGGTGGATATGAGGGTGGACCAGGCGGTGCTGGTGGCTTATTAACTGGAACTTCAACTCTTGTTCCTGGAACTACATATTCATTTACTGTAGGCGGTGGTGGTGGCGGAACAGCAGGAGGTTCAGGTATTAATGGCGGTGGCGCACAACCAGGACAAGGCTCTAACTCAACTGGATTAGGCTTAACATCTTTAGGTGGTGGTCGTGGTGGGTACTATGTTGGCGGTGGTAATTCTGTAGCAGGAGCAAGTGGCGGATCAGGCGGTGCTGCTAGTCGTGGTCAATCTGGTGCAGCTGGAACTTCAGGTCAAGGAAATAGAGGCGGTGATAGCAGTAGCAATTCTACTGCCAGCGGTGGCGGTGGCGGTGCTGGTGGAGCAGGTGGAAATAATAGTGGGGATAGCACTGGTGGAAATGGTGGAGCAGGAGCTACAAATACTATTACAGGTTCTTCTGTTTCTTATGCTGGTGGTGGAGGTGGATGCGGAGATAGCACTGGAGGAAGTGCAAGTGGAGGCGGTGGTGTAGGTGGAACAACTAGTGGCGGCACTACAAGTGGAACTGCAAATACTGGCGGTGGTGGTGGCGGTTCAAGGATGAATAATGATGCTGGAGGTAATGGAGGTAGTGGCGTAGTAATTATTCGCATACCAACAGCTAGATACACTGGCACTACAACGGGGTCTCCATCTGTAACTACCACAGGGTCAGACACAGTCCTTAGATTTACTTCCTCTGGATCATATACGGCTTAAAAGGTATATTTATGTCACATTTTGCAAAAGTGGAAAACGGAATAGTTACTGAAGTAATCGTAGCTGAACAAGATGTTATTAATACAGGGTTATTTGGTGATCCTAGTTCTTGGGTGCAAACATCCTACAATACTTTAGCAAACGTTCATTACGGGCCGGATCGTAAACCTGATGGCGGGGTACCATTAAGAGGTAATTATGCTCTAATGGGCTCTATATATGACCAAGAAAACGATGTATTTTATCCGCAACCGGTTTTTCCATCTTGGAAATTAAATAGAACAACATGGTCGTGGGAAGCACCAATCCCATATCCAACCGATGGTAAAAGTTATTATTGGGATGAACCTACAACTTCTTGGGTTGAAACCAATAGTAAATAAATTTAAGTTATTAAGGACAAATTATGGCAAGCACATACTCACCAAGTTTAAAAATAACGCTTCCTGGCGACGGGGATCAATCGGGTATTTGGGGCCAAACTACCAATACAAACTTAGGCACTTTGATTGAACAAGCTATTACTGGTGTTACTTCAATCACAATGCTTGACGCTAATTACACACTAACTAGTTTTAACGGAGTAACAGACGAGGCTAGAAACGCAGTCTTGGTAGTAACAGGTACAAACAACGCAGTTCGAGACTTAATCCCTCCAGTCGTAGAAAAACTATATACCATTGCAAATAACACCACGGGTGGGTACGCTATTCGTGTAATCGGTGCTTCTGGCACGGGCGTAAATATACCTAATGGTGCTACATGCCTTGTTTACTGCGATGGTACTAATTTTGTAAACGGATTATCTGGGTCTATTGGTAGTTTTAGTATAGCTGGTGCACTTTCAGTTACAAGTACAGCTAATTTAGGTGGTGCTATTACATATGGTGGAGTAACGCTTTCAAATGCTGTAACAGGCACTGGAAGCATGGTTTTATCTGCTTCGCCAACATTTACTGGAACACCTTTAGCAACAACTGCTTCTGTTACTACTGACAACACACAAATTGCAACAACCGCTTTTGTTAGAGACATCATTCCAGCTGGCATTATTTCTATGTGGTCTGGTTCTATTGCTTCTATCCCATCGGGTTGGGTAATATGCGATGGCACTAATAGCACTCCTGACCTTAGAAACCGATTCATTGTTGGCGCTGGTTCTACCTATGCTGTTGCTGCAACTGGCGGTTCTGCTGATGCTATTGTTGTAAGCCATACACATACAATTGTTGACCCGGGACACTTCCACTCTGTTGATGCTGGTGGTCAGGCATCAAATCAACTAGTGTCAGGCGGAACAGTTAATTTAGCAACAAGTAATACTGGTACAGCAACTACTGGAATTACTATTAATTCTGCTGGTTCATCTGGCACAAATGCCAACTTGCCACCGTACTATGCGCTGGCGTACATTATGAAAACTTAAGGACTAATATGATTAAAACAATCCAAGACTCGATGGAAGGTGGCGAATTTAAGCCGCGCCATACCGTTGAAATCTACTGCCCTAATTGCAGTCGGGACGTAGATGAGACCGAACTAGCTATGAAAGTATGCGGTGACTGTGGGTTTGATTTATCTGAGCCAGAGCAGCACGTAGCTATCGTAGTAGCCAATATGTCATTTGGTGGCTCTACTCTTTGAGGCAAAGAACAGTGAGATATGTCAGATCCGTTGGGGTTGTCCGAGGGGGTAAAGGGGCTTAGTTCAGGCTTTGATTCTGCTCGTGAAGCGGGCAAGACTGTATCTAAAAGCATTGAAGGAATACAAAAAGACGGCCTAGAAGTAGCCCAGCAGAAAGCGCAAGAGCGCATACGGGCAAGGCGAGAAGCAGAATTTAAGAAAGAACGGGCGCTGATTAAAGCGCTTGACGAGTGGAAGCGAAAGAAGCAAATCTCCGATGAGGAGGCTGATTTAAAGATTAAGTTTGTAAAGCAGTACGGTGCCAAAGAATGGGATGCATTACTTAGAATTAAGCTGGACATTGAGAACATGGAACGTAAGAACAACGAAGAGTTCCAGCACGATTTGAAAGCAGTAAGGCAGGTGCAGTTTTATTGTTTTATGGCGGCGCTAGTTGTGACGTTGTGGCTAAAGTTTATTTTGGGAGCGTTTTAAATGAATATGCAAGATGTGCTAAAGGCGGTAATACCAATCTTAGTTGCCTGTATAGCGTGGCTACTCGGTCAGGTATCTTCATTCCAAACCCGTCTTACTCAGATCGAGGGCAAAATGCCAGCCCTAATTACTAACGAAGGCGTACCCACAGATAGCCCAATATCCGCAGAACGCAGGGCAAAAATGCGTGAGGAAATCTACAAAGAAGTACACGACCTTCATGTACGAGTTAAGTTAATAGAAGAAAGAACTAAGAAATGATGGATACCCTCCTTGGAATACTTAAAGGCGTTGCTCCTGTTCTGGCTACTGCTGTTGCTGGTCCTGCTGGCGGAGCTGCTGTGGGCTGGATTGCTTCTAAACTTGGTATCCCTGATGACACCATTGAGGGTGTAACTGCTGCACTGCAAGGTAATCCTGAAATGACAATGAAGCTCAAAGAGCTTGACCTTGAGTACGCCAAATTAGACGCAGCCGATAGGGATTCTGCCCGTAAAGCATATTCTGCTGTAGCGACCTCAGAACACGCCACAAAGCTGGATAAAGCGGTCGTACCTATCCTAGCCCTAGGAACAGTCACCCTAGCCTTTACTTTTATTGCTATCTTGATGTTCCGTGATGTACCCGTAGACCAGCAACAAATGGTTATCTTTGCACTTGGGTTTATTACTAGCTCTGCTGGGCAAGTTCTATCGTTCTACTTTGGTTCAAGCCAAGGTAGTAAAGACAAAAATAAAGAAATACAGGATTTAATGAAAAAATGACCAAACTAACTGAACATTTCTCATTAGAAGAATTAACTGCTTCCGAAACCGCAGAGCGCAACAACTGGGACAACACCCCCAACGCATCTGAGATTGCCAATTTAGTACGCTTGGCGGAAATGCTTGAGCAAGTTCGTGCTTTACTGAATAAGCCAATTATGATTAACAGTGCTTTCCGCTCTAAACAAGTGAATGATGGTGTTGGTTCTCGAGATTCGTCACAACATCGTGTTGGGTGCGCTGCTGATATTCGCGTGCCAGGTATGAATCCTGATGAGGTATGCCGTGCCATCATTTCTTCTAATATTCAGTTCGACCAAATTATTCGTGAGTTTTATAACCCAGAAGCTAAAGCGGGTGGCTGGACACATATTTCAGTACCCAATACAAAAGACATGACACCACGCCGACAAGCGCTTATCATTGACAAGCAAGGTACACGTTCATTTTCCTAGGGTAAACCCGCATGCCATTACAAAAACTTCAGTTCCGCCCAGGACTCAATCGAGAAGGTACTGACTACTCTAACGAAGGTGGTTGGTATGATGCCGATAAGGTGCGCTTTCGTTCTGGATTTCCTGAAAAGATTGGCGGCTGGAGCCGTATGGCTAACGCCCAGTTTCTGGGTTTAGCAAGATCTTTGTGGAACTGGCTTGCAATTAATGGATCTAATTATTTAGGTGTTGGTACAAACATTAAGTACTATATTGAGCAAGGCGGTACGTATTATGATATTACCCCCGTTGTGTATGAATCTAGCCCAGCGTTAAATAACTGCTTTGTGGTAACTAGTGGGTCTAATGTAGTAACCGTAGTAGATGGGCAATATAGCCCCAGCGTTGGGGATTATGTAACCTTTTCGGGTGCCAATACAGTAACAGGAACTAACATAACAGGCACTATTCTTAACCAAGAGTACGTAGTAGCTTCTTCCGTTAATACAGTAGCTTATACAATAACAGTCTCGGTTACGGCTAATGCAAGCAATACTGGCGGAGGAAATACCGTTATAGCCGCTTACCAACAACCTGTTGGTCTTAACACATATACCCTAGGGACCGGTTGGGGTGCAGGTCCTTGGCCTGTTACAGGTATAACAACAAGCCTAACCAATCCTTTTACTACAACTAATGGTAGTAATTCTGTTGTAGTAACCCAAACAGCCCACGGTTTAACTAACGGGCAAGCGGTTATTTTTTCTAATGCTACGGCAACAGGTGGCATTTCCGCAGTTCTTTTAAATACATTGTTTTACCCCACGGTGGCTAATGCCAACGCATATACCATCACGGTTCAGGCTAACGCAACATCTAACGTAGTTGGGGGCGGTGGTAACGTTATTGCCTATACTGAAACAGGTACTCATGGTTGGGGTGAAGGGTTTACATCAGGTATTGGTCAACAGTTACGTCTTTGGACTAACGATAACTATGGACAGCAGTTATTTATTGCGCCCCGTGGAGGCGGTGTTTTTTATTGGATTCCAGTAGGGCAACAATACCCAGATACTACAGCAGGGGGTTTAGACACTAGAGCACAGTCTTTAGCGGCTCAATCTACCGCTGCTGGATATGACGGTACAAGGGTTCCTACTGAAACTAATCAGATAGTGGCCTCGGCAATTCAACGTTTTGTTATCTGTTTTGGCGCAAACCCTTATGACCCAGTAACGGCAAATACTGATTTTGACCCCTTATTAGTTCGTTGGTCAGATCAAGAAAACCCATACGAATGGGTACCTGCAGTGACAAACCAGTCAGGCGAGTTTAGGCTTTCTAGTGGCTCATTTATTATGTGCGCTCGCAATACCCGTCAGGAAATCTTGGTTTGGACTGATTCCGCCATTTATTCGATGCAGTACTTAGGACCACCATACATCTGGGGTTTTCAGATATTGCAGGACAACATTTCCATCATGTCGCCAAATGCGGCGATTACGGTAAATAACGTAACTTATTGGATGGGTGTGGATAAGTTCTATATTTATTCAGGCCGAGTAGAAACTTTACCTTGCTCGCTCTGGCAGTACATCTTTAATGACATTAATAAGGAACAAGCGTTCCAAGTGTTCTGTGGTTCTAACGAGGGGTATAGCGAAATCTGGTGGTTCTACTGCTCACAAGGCTCAAACAACATTGACAAGTATGTTATCTATAATTACTTAGAGCGCACTTGGTATTACGGCACTATGGCTAGAACGGCTTGGCTAGATTCGGGTATTCGCCAATATCCAATGGCTGCTGATTACAACAGAAGGATGTTATTTCACGAATCCGCGGTAGATGATGTATCAGGGGAAACCCCCGTGCCTATTAATGCCTATGTGCAGTCGTCTGACTTTGACATTGGTGACGGGCATAACTTTGGTTTTGTATGGCGCATCCTGCCAGACATTAACTTTACTGGGTCAAATGTAAATCAGCCGTCGGTAACAATGACAGTCAAACCCCGTCAAAACTCAGGTGCCCCATACGGCGCAGCTAATAACCCTGGAGTAGTAAGCAGTGACAACTACTCCAGCGTAAATGTCTATAACATTCAAGAGTTTACGGGTCAGGTATATACCCGTCTGCGAGGTCGTCAGCTTGCCTTTAGGATTGAGTCAACTACCCTTGGTGTAGCGTGGCAGTTAGGTAGCCCACGGATTGATATACGTAATGACGGCAGACGTTAATGGCAATTAACCCACAAATAAAAACTCTTGATCTTAGGCCGCCAAAAGCGCCTAACTTGCCGATTGCGCCCGTAGAGTACCGCCAGCTATACCTAGATCAGCTTAATAACGTATTGCGTTTATATTTTAATGAGATTGATAACTTTGGATTTGGCCTATTAAATACGTCAGGTGGGGGGCGGAATTAGCTTTCCACATATTGCTGCATCCGATAACACAGACCAGCTTGCTACTGCCTCAAACACCCCTACAGTAGTTACATGGAATACGCTAGATAGTGGTAATGGGTTTACTTTAGCCGCTCCTGGGACTGCTACTGCTGAGGTGTCTGGGATATACAAAATTACATATAGTCTCCAGTTTACAAACACCGACAATTCTGCCCATGATGCAGCGGTATGGTTAAAGGTAAACACGGGTTCTGGATTTGTAGATGTGCCTAATTCAACAACCATATTTACTGTACCCGCACGTAAAAGCGCTGGTGTTTTTAGTTATGTTTGTGGCTATTCAGAGGTAGTGTTTTCCGTAAATGCTGGGGACGAGATAGAACTGTACTGGGCGACCAACCAAGCCTACGATACCTCCCCCGCAACAGACGGTATTTATATAGAACATTTACCTGCGCAAACTAGCCCGTACGCCAGACCAGCTGCACCATCCGCATTAGGGTCAATAACCTTTGTATCTAGGCTTCCAACAAATACATAACAATGATAAAGTACTACTTAAATTAGGCGAGGTATATCTTATGGGAACCGGTGTAGGCGAGGCGATGTTAATTGGTGCTGCGGTCGGAGCGACGGCTGGCGGCGCTGGTGCGGCTATTCAAGGTGGAGACCCACTTAAAGGCGCTTTAACTGGCGGTGCTATGGGTGCTGTTGGTGGCGGTCTAGGAGCTGGTTTTGGTGCGGCTGGTGGAACTGCTGCGGGCGGTGCTTCAGGGGCTACGGCTGGTGGGGCGAGTGGGGC
>Ga0247723_1001674_pt1 | contig 12617 bp, 16 predicted proteins | sample MSEWelMarce5H_FC_FD_189079 | JGI IMG/M metagenome (GOLD analysis project Ga0247723, IMG submission 189079) | Subsurface sediment microbial communities from gas well in West Virginia, United States - MSEEL Well Study Marcellus 5H_FC | ecosystem: Environmental > Terrestrial > Deep subsurface >...
AGCGTGCGCCACGCAGTGCGGCCAATCGAGCAACCGCAGTGTATGGATGAAGCGCAACGACGTTTAGGGCTGCTCATATAATACTACTAGTCCAGAAAAATAGCCTGACCCCGGAACCGACCGTTGGCCGTTGAGAAATCAACCGTCTCCTCCGTTCCCGGAGACGGCATTGAGTAATACCCGTTCCCACAAAACGTCGTGGGACTTACGCGGTACACGGTCACCCCACCTGCACAGTACAGAACCGTCCCACGATGGCCCGTCAGTACTTTGAGGTGAACACCGTCAATGTTTGTGATTCGAGGAGTTTCATCCTTCTTCAGGATTTCGGAAAAGTACTCTGCTTCAGAGACGTTCGGGGTCGGCGCGAGCATACCCTCGTTCATAGCAATAGGGTTGAAGGACAGGATTTGGAGAGTCATTGTTTTTGGATGGAATGACAATCCGAATCTGTGACTTGACGCAGTAAAAACACATTTTTAGCGACGGCGGTTAGTATTTCTGGCTGGCGACCGACGACGGTTATTAGTAGCGAGAACAGCAGAAATTAGGCGATTCAGCTGAGCTGAAATCGACGCGGGACGTTTGGCGTTTGACTTTCTGTAGTTCGAAATCCGACTGCTGGGCATTTATCATATGTCAACATTTTTATCCGTATAGAGCTGCGATGATCATGTTCTTCGTCATGTTGTTTGCGTTTGTGATGCCGTGACGACGCGCCAAGGCGACGAGCTCTGGTTTCTTTTTGCTGGACAGAAGCGTACCGCTCTTGCGAACGCGACCGTTCGTCCCCTTGGACAGGTTTTCGGCGTGACGACGGTGTGCGACCGGCAACACGTGCTCGGCGTACCCACGCTTCGTCAGATTTTTACCCTTTTTGAGGTTACGCACGGCGTTATTCGCCGATGCGCGGCTTGTGACCCAGTTTGCCTCCCAGTTGCGTGCGTGTCTGTTGGCGTTTGTCGCTGTGAATCCAGAGCTGACGAGCTTCGCTTTGAGCATACGACGCGTGAGAGTGCGCAGGTTGTTCATGCTGTTTGCGTAGTTGTTCAGAACCTGTTTCGGCGTGCGACGTGTTCCGGCGCGTGCACGTGTCAGGGTGACAGCTGCGCGTCGAGCGTTCCGCAGTGTACGTGCTATACCAGTGCGTTCTCTCGTTGTGATTGCTGCGAGTGGTTCACGGCGACGAGTCGCGGTCGCTGCAGCAGCTCGCGGCGACGGTCTGCGAACCGAAGTCGGTCGGTTCGAGCTGGAACTGCTCGAGGAGGATCCGAGAATAGCTCGAATCTCCGAAAGCGGCATGATCGGAGCTGCGCGCGTGACGCGAGATCCAGCTCCGATGGGAAGGCGACTGACGGCTGCGGTCGGCACGCGACGCGTCGTCTCGCGGACGATGTTATCCCCGCGGGTTCTCGTCACGTTACGGACGGTGACACTACGGGACGCGTTGCGGTTACGGCCGCGCGTGAAGAATGCAGCACGGGACCGAGGCGACATGCGCATGAAGTTGGCTGCGCTCGGACGACTGATTCTGACGCCGGGGATGTTTGCCAGCGCACGGCTGGCAATGTCAGCTGCGTTCGTGCTCGGCGTCGCTGAACTGAACATCGCACCGATTGAGGGTGACGTGAAAGATGCGGCGCGTACACCTCGAGCCGGTTTTCCTGAAAGGAACGGGTCCCTGAGGATGTCCGCGAACGATGGCAGGTCTGCATTCGACACACCGTTCTTGAGGCGGTACGCAGTCACCTTGTTCGTGTTGGCGCCGCGGTAGCTTCCCGGGAGCATGCGACTCAGGAACGCCTCGGTCTGTGGCAGACCGCGTCTGATTTCGCTGTCGAGAGCATTCAGGAAATAGTGCGCATCGTATTTGTACGATGTCGAGTTTGAAATTCCAGAGCTCTGGTAGCTCCCAGCGTTGATGACTGGGTTCGACCCGTGCTTCTTCAGACGCGACAGACCGAAATCGGTAAGCAAGTAACGCACCTTCTTACCGGTGTCATCGACGAGGATGTTCCCGAGGTGCATGTCGTTGTGTCGAAACTCTGGGTACTTGGTGTGAATCTTCTTGAGCGTCCCGATAACCTGGCGAATGAGGTCAGCCATCACCTTGTCGGTGACGCGGTCACCCATCTTTCGCAGCCAGCTCTTCAGGGTTCCACCGTGGGCGTACTCGGTGTACATGACCATCTGCTTTTTGTAGTTGAACACGTCTGTACGTCTGTTCGTGAACGCAGAGACTGGGACAAAGAGCTGTTGGTCGAAAAACTTGATGGGTTTAGGGATGTGTCGCGGGGCAACCTTGTAAAGAGCCTTTTGGATGTTGAATTCGACGCGAGCCGACTGGTTTGCAGCCGAGTACGACTTGTCTGAAGGGGAAACCTTGATGATGATTTTGCGTTTCCCAGCGGGATCTGTCGATGCGAGAAACACGACACCCTGCTGACCCGATGCCAGACGCGCCATACCTGGACGAATCGTCTTCCGACCCTTGGTGACATTGTACACCGTACGGAGACTGCCGTTGGGCGCAGCCGAGGTCAACTCGTACCCTGTACGCCCGTTGTTCGTCGAGTTTTGAAACAAGCGATTCATACTATGAACCGACATTTTCTTCTACGTAGACCGCCGACGCCGGTTCTCGATGTTGTGGATACGGTGCAAAATGCGTCTGGCGAGATTTCGGTTTGTTCTCCAGTTGTTCTCTACTGGTTCTCGGTTCAGGATCGTGATTCGAGTTGTTATGTTGTTGTTACTGTTCTTGATACTATTCACCCATCGTCGTACATTTTCAGCTGTCATGGTTGACGGGAAAAATCTCGTGTATTTACTACGGGCAGCGGCGATTGGAAGCATTTTGTTTTCTCCTCGAACAACGCGTTTTCCGAACGTGTTACTCTTTATGTGGTTTATCATCCGGATGTAAGGTGCGAGATTAATTGTGTTTCTTGCTCTGGCAGCTCTGGCGTTTGCAGTGAGTGCGTTGAAGTTAGGTCCGTTGTTTCTGTTGCTGTTGCTGTTGTTGTTACCGGCTGCAGCCGCACCTACCAATTTGGCTCGTTTGACTCTTCGTCCCGTGTTAGCATTAATTCTCTTCAGTGTCATATATCTACTGATTTTTTGTTCAAAGTTTTGAATTGCTGTTATATAATTTGTCAGTGGAACATTGTAATTCTGACGACCGACGAATCGCTCGTATCCTTTTGCGTTGAGAGCTTTCGCTGCGTTGATAGCTGGTTGTGTTATTGTTACATCACTACGGCACCCCGATATAAACAGAATGACTTTACCAAGTAGTCTAAAACGAGTTGTAGTCACGAGCTGCTGAAGATTTACAATCTCATTATAATATAACCGATTTGTGGTAGTCCCGGGAAACCACAGACCACACATGTTATCGTATTCTTGTATAATCGGCCTTGTGGGGGAATAATCATTCATCTGTAAAATATGATTTGGTATGACCATACCAGGACCGTAAATATGTTTTTTCCAGTCGAGACCTAGTTTTGTAACCAGTGTAGGAATTTGGTTCCGGGGAAGATTCCCTGTTATAAACTGACGCATTTTGTTTTGATTCCCAAACACATCTCTCCAACCCTGTGAGATTGTGTTCTGCAGAAGACCCAGGTAACCTGGTTTTGTCAGAAATACGACGTACATATTCGATGGTATCAATACCGGTGGTAAATTCGAATCGTGAGCCCCGTGACCGACCGCTACCGCAAATTTAACATTCTGAATATTCGCTCTTAGGTTATTCAGACGCGTCGTCATATTGTTTACGAAGATTTATTTTCCTTTCCACCGTAGGTGGAAAGTCCGTCGATGGCAACTAAACTCGCTTCGCGAGTTTAGGATTTAAAAACGACACACCGTCGGACGAACGTAGGCAGTACGCATTGAATAGCATACCACGCGGACCGCACGAACGAACTGGCGCCTATAAAGTACAATTTGTTGAGCAGGTTCTGATCACGGGTATGTTCGTGAAGTGCCCATACAATCTTGACGAGACCGATAATATCAACCTGGGTGAGGTCAACTCGTGACACGTCGATGTACGCGTTCACGGGCTGAGCGATGCTTTCTATGACGTCCCGAACCTGTTCGAAATTGACGGGTTGGGACTGGATGTACATGTCGGTGTCGACAATCACAATGTCGTCGTAGACGTACATCCACATTATACTACTGACTCGAGAATTTTTCAATTGACAAACCCCTGCAGTAGACGATTCAGGTTACGATTTTCCGCCGCCCGTTTAGCTGCAATGGCCCGGAATCCACTCGCACGGTGCGGCACGACTGCGATTGAAATCTTTCCATTTGGACCCACGACGTAACGGGCTTTATTTTGTCTCCGTCGTTCGAGGAATCCTCTGACGTGCGCTTGTACTTTCGTTGCTCGCCGATGTTTGATTCTCATGCGCTGAGCTGTTCGCAGCTGGTTGAGTCTGTTATTCTCCTTCTTGAGTTCGGCTCGAATAGCGTTCAGACCTTTGAGGATGGTGTTGTAATTCTTTTTGTTATTCTCGTTCAATGAATTTCTGTTCACTTGGCGAGAAAAGTTATTGATTGTGTTCTTGTAAGGTCTACCATACTCTGCCAACGAGTTGATGAGTCTCATCTGAGATAGGAATCTCCTGTTGCTCATTAACACGGACCAACATTTTTTTCGTCACATTAATTATCATGAACAATCTCCCCCCGAACATTCGTCGGAATATTATTACGAAACTCACCCCTAGGAATTACGCAATGTTCGCGCGCGCATCCAGCGCAAAGTATACGCGCAAGACGGTTCCTATAGGGTTAGCCGTGACGAAAGTTGGACCGGAATCGGTCCCGCGTGCGAGAACCTTTGTGAATCGGTCTCGGGCGGTCGCCAAGACGCCTCGGATCCAGTCAGGTGATACCGTCGACTCGACCAATCCGTCCGCGTACAAGAACAACAACTGGCGGTACTATCTCGTATGGGATGCGCGCACGTTGGTGTTTCTGAACACGCGTAACGGTCAGCCATTTCTGATAGATTCACAGGGTCAGCGTAAACCCCTTCCGGCGCGTTTCAACCTCGGGGGTAACCCACCTTACCAGAACAGTCTCATAGCTCGCAAGGCTCGATTCCACACGTGGGAAGCGTATCAGAAACGTCTGATGCGTCAACCAAGACTAAATAAAGGAGCTACTGTGCGAAACAGAAAGTACAGGTATATCGGCAGCCGCGTCACCAACATGCTTCATCGTAAAGGTACCCTGAACAACTTGTCACTCCCGAACCTCGTATGGTGGAGTGGTCTGAACCCACAGATGTCGCTCGCTTACGGTCTAAAGCCGTACGTGAAACGCGGCGGGAGATGGTACAGACGTGACAAAAACCCGACAGTGCCGCTCACCAAGAACAACATCATTCGGAACATCTACTACATGAACAACTGGTGATCATTTGCCTCCACGCAGACGGAGGACCAAATGGAGGGTCGACTCCTTGGATATATTGTAGTCTGCCATCGTGCGGTCATCCTCGAGCTGCTTGCCTGCAAAGATGAGTCGCTGCTGGTCGGGAGGGATGCCTTCCTTTTGAAGGATCTTATCTTTGACACTGGCAATAGTGTCAGAACTCTCTACTTCAACGGTTATAGTTTTCCCGGTAAGAGTTTTAATGAAGATTTGCATCTTATTGGGTAACGAGACATTTTTTTAACCCTATGCGTTCGCTGCATGCGTGTGCAATCCTGTACAGTTCCGTGACGTTTGATTCATTAATCTCATCGAGGTGTTCATCCGTCACGACTGCAATCAGAATGTGGTATTTTTCATAAAAATTTTTAGCTGACCACACTCCACCCCATGGACGTTCAGTCTGTGGGTTGAATGTGTGCCTAAAGTCCCGCAGAAACCCTGAAAATATCTCCATACATATCTGTTTCTGAAGATATTTTTTTAAACTCGTACATCAATCGATTTCGACACGCACGGTAAGACGGGTCTGCAATTGCCCGACGCCAATTTCTCTGGATAAGGTGGGCGTAGTGATTCGCCATCATCATCTTGTGTTTCAGACTTTCGTAGAGTGTTTTTACCATGACATTGATTGTATTTTCGACGACTCGGTCGATGTGTTCGAATGGATCTCGCGGGAACGGCACATTCATAGATGCCCAGACGATGTGACAAAGCGAGTTTCGACAATACTGTAGGATGGGAACTATCTCTGTATACGCGTATTTACGAACCCACGGTGCGAAAACATCACGGACTGTTGCGTCGATGTTTTCACAATCACCCGTATCGAGTCGGTCCATCGCCTCCCATTGTCTCATGTCGGTATGAATTGTCAATTGGAACGTGAGCTCTTCGGATAAATGCTCGATGAGTTCGTCCATAGATTTATTTTGTGCACATCTCTTAAATGGCAGGTCTCGATGGTACTCAGGCACTCCTGATCGTTCTCATCATCCTCGTGTTTTTCCTGGTTTTCAAACGTTCAGAGCGTCGCCCAGATTACCCGTGGCGTCCGCGTCCAGGGTGGTGGCCCGAGGAGCGCGCCCACCGCCGTTATGAGGAACGCCGGTAAAGTCCTTTCCACCGCAGGTGGAAAGTCCGCCGCGCACTGGCAACTAGGATTTAAGTAACCGGTGCACACACCTTGTCGAGTGGTGGTGACTCGGTCCGAAGTTCCTTGGGCACTTTCGACGGCCATATGTATCCCCACTGCGAGTATTCACCAACGTCGAACGAGTAGTACGTCGGCATTTTTCGGTTCAAGGATGCCCGGTGTGACATCATGAGCGGTTCCCAGCCCCACCACCACGGCGGGCGAGGGGATCGACACACCGGCAGCTTTTGCATTGTGTTTTTGTATCCGCGAGCCACCCATTCATCAATCATAGTGTTACAATACAATGCCAAAAAACACGTATGTCCGGTCCACATGAGAGTCGCGGGGTGTTTCGTCCACCCTTTCGTCATTCCCATGAGGGCTCGCCAGAGTTGATACGCCTCGACGCGTTGTTTCCCTAATCGAAGACGGTCCAAATTTTTAGCACATTCGACGACAGAATCGGACGTGACAAAGGTGTTGACCATTTTTATTGATGTTGAAAATATCAGTTTTATCCACACTGTGACACTACACATTTTTGTGTTGAGGTATTATGAACGTCGGATCTGGGTTTGATGGTGTATAGTTTGATACGAGTTGTTTGACAAGTGCAGGGTTTTCCACTGAAATTAATTTTTGACGTTGCTGTGTGATTCCCTTGACCGAACGTTTCAAATGACGAGCAATCTCCTCGTCGGTCGAACCCTTCTCAGTCATGGACTTAATTGCATCCTTTTCATCACGTGAATACCCTTTTCCGTAGTTTTCTTCACCGAGTTCCTTGTGTGTCTTTGTGCGAAAACGAATGATACTCGTGTAATACATTTGCGTATACCGCATGCGATCTTCGATTGGTAAAGCGAGAATATGCTGCTCGAGGAGTTGAAGTTGTTGCTCCATTTTTGGTTGGCATAGAGACGTTTTGCTTTTACTTGTCAATGACAGCACACGATATTTCAGATTTCATCGATTCGATCAAGGAACACCTGACAGACGCCCAGTACAAAGAGGGTATGGAGATTTGTCAGAGTGTGTTTAAGAAAAAAGAGGCTTCGGCCGAAAAACTGTACCGGATGATATATCTTCGCCCGTATACTTTCCTTGATCACCACTGCGACGACGAGGATTGTGAGGATATGATTTTTCGGATCGCATTCACCAAGGTGACTCACCTCGTCAAGTTGTCTGATGCACGTGCGGAGCGAATCCGCACTGACAATATGTTTTACGGGTCGGACGAGGACATGAAGCCGTTCATCGATCTCCAGGTTCTACGTTCGTTTCCATCCGACCTGGCTGATCTCGACTCGGACATTCAGTGGTATGAATTTCCAGTCGTGTCTCTGGAGTTGGCTGAGGAAGCGGAGGGTTAGTTTTTTCTTACCCAGTAACCTTTGTTCGAATTGTACTTGTGAGTTGTTTTCAGGGTATTGTACGCGTTATTACCCATTCCTACATTATGGACATAATTTCCGTATTTTACACGGACCATTCTCATAACACCGTTATTCCTGCTGGAAGAACTCGGTGCGTATTGTACCCGAGGAGAATTGGCTTTCTTCGCTGCATTGTACCGCATGGTTGCGACCTTCGCGTTGTTCTTTGCAACCGTGAGTGCTTTTTTAGCGCGCTGGCGACGCAGCCATGCTGCTCTCAGAGTTAGAAACACCATTTAATACATGCTTACATTTTAGTTCGATCCCAAGAGCCTGATTCAATCAGGTTCTTGGGGCCGAAGCCCGAAAACAACGTTTTCGGCTGCCCTCTTTTTGGTGGAGACAATGTCTCCGGTGGGGCGGAGCCCCTTTCGCATTTCGCGGTGCACAACACTGGGTTTCTCTAGTTGGAGAAGGCCAGGCCACCCATGCCAGACTGGATACGCAGGATGTTGTAGTTCACTGCGAACAGCTTCTGCAGGGTTGCCTGGGTGGCGGTCTTCATCTGCACGGACACCTGGGCGTTGTCAATGCGAGAGAAGTTGCACGTGCCGGTCGGCTGGTGCTCCTCCGGCTGCAGGGCGAAGGAGTACACGTAGATGCCGGGGTAGGGGGTGCCGGTGTGGTGGTAGAACGGCTGGACCTGGTTGAAGTAGTTGCCGTACTGCTCCTTGAAGCGGTCCTGGCCGTTGAGGATCACCTTGAACAGGTGCAGAGGACCCACCTCCACGCCCGTGCCGACGCCACCCAGGAACTGGGTGCCCTGCTCGATCCAGTAGGCGTTGCCGCTGAATGCCGCCGTGCCCAGACCCAGGCTCGCCGGTGCCACGCCGGCAGTGCTCACCAGCTGGGGCACGCCAGTCACGTTGGGCATGATGTAGTTGTTGGAGGCCTGCAGAGTCAGCACGTTGGACGTCACGTTCACGTTGCCAGTGGCCGTGCAGAAGTTCCACATGGCGTTCAGCTGAGCCGTCGCGCTGGCAGCCGGGTTGGTGTAGCACCACACCAGCTCCTTCACCGGGTGGTTGAAGGACAGACGCACCAGCTGGACGGAGCCCTCAGTGAAGTTGGATGTAGCCAGCTGGTCACCGCCGGTGTGCTGCACCTGCTCGATCAGGTACTCGTGACCCTTCTGGGCGAAGCGGCGACGCTCCTCAGTGTCCAGGTACACGTAGTTGGCCCACACCTCGAAGGCGTTGGTCGTGCCGAAGTAGCTGGCGTAGTAGGCGGTCAGGTCGAAGTCCAGGCGCACCTCGTGGTACTGCAGGGCAATCAGGGGCAGGTACAGGCCGGGGTTGCGGTTGAAGAAGAACAGCAGGGGCAGGTACACCTTGGACGGGGACAGAGCAGACGTGCCAGTCGCAGTTGGGTTGGCTGCCGTGGTCATCTTGCCCCAGGCATACTTGTCGGACTCGTTCAGGAACACCTCGGCGTACAGGCGCCACCAGGTCTGGTAGTGCTTGTCGATGCGCTGGCCACCGATGGTCAGCTCAACGGCGGCAATGGCACGCTCAGCCACCCAGTTGGTGTCGAAGCCGGAGTTGTTGGACGTCAGCACGTTGGACACCGGGGTCAGGGCCACGTGCATGTTGCCGACCAGGTCGCCGTTGCGGGCAATGGTCACGGACACGCGGCCGCTGCTGCTGGGGGAGCCGTTGGTCGTCTGCTGGATCAGCTCCATCGCGAAGTTGGTGTGACGCTTGTACACAGCCTGGAAGAAAGTCACCTTGGGGTTACCGGTCAGGTAAACATCCTGGGCGCCGTAAGCTACGAGCTGCATAAGTCCTCCTGCCATGATCGCGTTTGTACTATACGCCAAGAAAAAAATTTAGACACATTTAAACCCACCCGCGCCCCAGGGCATAAACATTTTTGTCCCTGTACTATAAATGGCTGACCATGATGAGAACCCTGACATTGACCTGGACGCTGAGGGCGAGGATGAGTTTGACGAGATGATGGACCCCATGGAGGCGCTTGCCAACTTCCTGACGACCGATGACGGCGAGACCATCGCCACCTCCCTGGCTGGCCTGAAGGATGCGACCGAGGCGATCGTCAAGCAGCTGGAGAAGCAGAACCTCATCCTGGTGAAGCTGCTCTCGGCTGTGGGCAACATGAAGGGCTGCGACTGCAAGGTGCAGCCACAGCACATTGCCGCGCCTGCCTAGAGTCCATCAGGCACGAAGTGCCTGATGTCCGTCATCCCACCGGGATCTGCCCCCTTAAAAAAATATAACGCTCTTGTACTATGATGGTCCCGGCTGACGTTCACACACTCGACCGGGACCAACCAGCAGAACATGCGCACGAAATTCGCATGGAAGTCATGCGTTCTGAGGTGTCAAGTCTCATCCCAGAACGTCTCGAACATTTCATCGGTCAACTCGAGGAAAAGATGGGTCTCACCTGTAAAGGTGACCGGTTTGCACCGCTCACCAATGGATTTAGACAATTCTTCCGGGATGACGAGCTGGACCCGAACGGTATGCCCCAGAATGTAGATCTGGAGCGGATTCAGGAACAGAAGCGTCGCCTGGTGAACCTCTTCTCCGAGCTGTATCATCGTTCGAGCGAACTGGGAATCAAGGATAAATCTTCGACTGACGTCAATGGTGATGAGTTTCGCATCGCGCACCGCCTGATGCGACTCATCGAGACTGCCGACGACGCTTACGAAATCATTTTCCGGTACGTCCGGTCATTTGAAAGAATCAACAGCCCGACAATCGCTCCGATGGCTGGTGATATGGATTCTTCGCTTTTCCGCTGCAAGACGATGGATTCTCCAGATGAGGAGGATGACGCCAGCCCGTACCAGCGGCTGCTCCTGTACCTTCTGAACAAGACGTATACACAAAAGATGAAGCGGTACAAGGGTCAGTGTTGTAAACAGATTGAGACGCCCGATGGACATTTGACTCGGGCGTGGAAGCCGGTCATGGAGATTAAGGAGTTTGTGTATTTTTACACGCAAAAAGAGGACAAGTATGACATGTGGCGTAACCTGACGAGCAAGGGTGGTATCGTTCGGGACACAGTGACTCACCTGTCGATGTGTCGCGACATTCAGTTTCCAGAGATTCAGAAGAATCGCCACGTCTGGTCGTTCACGAACGGCATCTTTGCGGGTCGGGATTGGTCTCCCGAGGGTCAGACGTCTCGTTTTTACAGGTACGGGTCGACGGACATTTCAAACCTGGACCCGACGGTTGTGAGCTGCAAGTTTTTCGACCAGGCGTTTCCCGAGCAGATTATGGACATCGAGAAGTGGCAGGATATCAAGACGCCTGTTATTCAGTCGGTCATGGAGTATCAGCGATTCTCGAAGGAGGTGATGGATTGGATGTATGTGTTCATCGGTCGTCTGTGTTTCGACACGAACGATATGGATGCGTGGCAGGTGATTCCCTTTCTCAAGGGTATCGCCGGGTCCGGCAAGTCGACAATCATCACCAAGGTGTGTAAGCGGTTCTACGACTCTGAGGATGTTCGGACGCTCTCAAACAACATCGAGAAGAAGTTTGGTCTCTGGTCGATTCACGACGGGTTCATGTTCATCAGTCCTGAGGTCAAGGGTGACTTGGCACTCGAGCAGGCTGAGTTTCAGTCGATGGTTTCGGGTGAAGATGTGTCCATCGCACGCAAGAATGAAAAGGCGTTGTCGATGACGTGGAACGTGCCTGGTATCCTCGGCGGTAACGAGGTGCCGAGCTACCGCGACAACTCGGGGTCGGTGCTTCGTCGCCTCGTGACGTGGAACTTTGCACGCCAGGTGTCTGAGCCTGACCCGCAGCTGGATGGGAAGCTCGAGGCTGAGATTCCAACGATTCTGTGCAAGTGCGTTCGGGCCTACCTCGACTACGCAAGCAAGTATTCGAAGAAGGACATTTGGGGTGTTTTGCCACCGTACTTCAAGACTGTGCAGGCACAGGTGGCGACGGTGACCAACCCGCTACAACACTTTTTGGCGAGCGACAAGGTGGTGTACGGTCCAGACAAGTGTATACCACAGAAGTTGTTTGTCCAGATCTTCAACCAACACTGCCAAGAGAATGTGCTCGGGCGGTGCAAGTTCAACGAAGACATTTACGCGGGTCCGTTTTCGTCTCGAGAAATTGATGTCCGGACCGGCTCAGACACATACAGGGGCAAGGCGTATGCAAACCAACGCTTCATCTACGGTATCGACACGATCGAAGAAAACTACACGGGTGCTGACCTTGACGTCTAGGACCTTTCCGCCGAAGGCGGGAAGTCTGCCACGGGCTTCGCGGCGGACAAGTCGCTTCGCGACTTGGACTGAACGGACGTCTAGAGGCTAGACGACTTTTCTGAGAAATGGAAACCATGACTGCGTTGTTCTCTGCGTGGGAGAATACGATCGACGAGTACAAGAACCAGCCGAATGTCGAGATTGAGATTCGGCTGGGCAAGGTGAATCGCGGCAAGTTTGATACGAACGTCGGTCAGGCTACGTTTGAACGGGCCCTTCGCCGCCTTCAACGGTATGACGGATGGGAGTCTACCAACGAGAGTCAGTCGACTGTGTATATGGATACGACAGCTGGAAA
>Ga0247723_1001675_pt1 | contig 12615 bp, 14 predicted proteins | sample MSEWelMarce5H_FC_FD_189079 | JGI IMG/M metagenome (GOLD analysis project Ga0247723, IMG submission 189079) | Subsurface sediment microbial communities from gas well in West Virginia, United States - MSEEL Well Study Marcellus 5H_FC | ecosystem: Environmental > Terrestrial > Deep subsurface >...
CTGTTTTGACCGACGAGCCCCCCTTCGGGTTCTGTTCTGTTCATCATCCTGACGGACGGTGAGGAGAATGCATCAAAGACATACACCAAGGCGCATATCAAGGACCTCATGAAGCAGAAGCAAAAGGACGGCTGGTCCGTCATGTACCTTGGGGCGAATCAGGACGCATTTGCCGAGGCGGGTTCCATTGGAATCGCCAAGGCAGACACATTGAATTACGATCCGGCGCGAACGCCAGAGCTGTTCCATAGGTTGAGTCAGACTGTTACACGGCGGTAGTGCGGACCTGGCCCTGTGTGAAAGCCGCCAGGACCTTGCGGGCCTGCTCGAGCTCTCCCAGCTTGGTCGAGAGCTCAGTCTCGAGCTTGGTGTTTAGGGCGCCCTTGTTGGTCGCGAGCTGTGCGCGGAGGCTATTAATAGCGGCTGCGTTTCCGGACGTGCCGAGCTCCTTCACGTTGACCGGGGGGAGGAGTTCACCGTTCGCTCCGGTCGCGTCCCCGACGATGCCGACACCCGTCGACGCCTTGTAAATCAAGTAAAAGCTCGCGAAAAGCCCGATGATGGAGATCACAAGGACAAATACCGACCAGTAATAATTGAGGTCCTTGGCCTTCTTGGTCGACGAGTAGTTCTGGATGGTGATTGACGTCTGGGCGACCAGGAGAATCGCGAGGCACAGGAAAACCATCGGGAGGATATAATCTCCGAGCGCCATTATATTACTTTATGTAAACTATTTTTTTCCCAAGGATCTTCTCGGTCCTCCTGAGAGCCTTCTTAAAGTCCGGGGATGACCACAAAATCCATCGGGACCAAAAACCTGCGGTCTTTGCTCCTGAGCGCCCCCAGTTTTCCCTCGTGCGGTGGCGGGTCAGGTACCTCTCCATGCGCGTCTTGTCCCCGTGCTTCGTGTAGTCTGAGTACCCCATGCGACCGAACTTGACAGTCGATCCGTCTGGGAAAATGGCCATGAACTTGTGGATCGAGTTTCGCGCCTTGCGCAAAACGACGGGGGCCATTTATAATTACTTGAGAGAAATTCGCACTGAGATGTATACAAGTAAAATCAATATCGCGACGTTAAAAACAATATACCCTGTTAGAACAGACAGGAGTCCTGTGTTCTCTAACACGAGATTCAACACCTGCTTCGAAAGAGAGTCATCTTCTTCATCCATGGATCGCTTTCTTACCAGACGCGAACAAAAAACAGAGTACGAATTTACGAGCCTCGGGCCGGCAGTGTGCGTCCTGGGTAGAACGGGAATAGGTAAGTCCTGGACCGTACGCGACGCGCTCAGGCCCCACGTCGAGATTACCGCGGACATCCTGAAGAGCAAACAGGACACCATCAACTTCCTGGAGAGGGTCAAGGGGACGAACACTCCGATAATACTCGACGAATACGAGTGCGTCCATGACCTCGTGGGTCTTCGGGAAATCAAGGAGCCCCCGACCAAAGGCCAGTTCATTGTGGTGTCTCAGATTCCAGTCAAATTTGAGTTCGAAATTGCAGTATATGACTTTCCAATCCCAACATTCGAGGACATCAAGCGGATCGCCCCGGGGATCAAAGATGCGGCCATTATCGAATGCAATGGGGACCTGCGGCGAGCCATTCAGAGCCTAACCTTTCGGTCAGACTCCATGGACGACTTCCAGGGGCCCCGAGATTTCGTCGCCTCACTAGTCTCCCGGGCATCCCCGGGGGTCAATCCAGTACACTTCATCGGCCACCCCTTGGCTGAGCCCGGAAATATTTCTTCAATTTTGCATGAAAATTACGTAGACACCCGTGGAGCAACCATAGACTTTCTGGCCAGGGTCTCGGCCGACTTTAGTACTTCTGGAGTTTTCGAGGATGCAATTTATGAAGGAAATTGGAATCTCATTCATTACTACAACCTTTTCGGGTGTATCCTTCCGGCCGTGGCGATCCGGCATGGCCTCGGTCAGAACCTGAGACCGGGTTCGAGTTGGACGAAGCATCAAAATATGTGCATGCGCCTAAAGAGGATCAAGGCGATGGCGACTCGACGACCCGGGCAGGAGGTCCACCTGGACGTCCTGATGACTCTGCGCGATTATGCAGAGGCGGGAAACGCTGCCATCCTGCGAGAATACAACCTTCAACCACAAGACGTTTACGTCCTGAATCACATGAGCCCGTTGCGCAATATAAAACCAAAGGTGGTAGCTATGCTAAAGAAGGAACTGCAATGACGACCGAATGCATGCGAGTTCACGAGGATGAGTTTGTCCACGTCCAAGGCTCGGATGTCTACTTTCACTGCGAGGTTTGTGAGACGACAGTCCTCGAATTGAATTTAAAACTAAAAAAGCTCGAACTCGAGCTCCTCCACAAGCACCTAGATCTCGGGATCAAACACCGACCCGAGATTCGCATCTTCATCCGGAGCGACGGAGGGGACCTGCACGCGGGCCTGAGCGCCATGGACTGTATCAAGACTCTGCGGAATCGTGTGCGGGTCCGGACTATTGCGGACGGGGTCTGCGCATCGGCCGCCACCTTCATACTGATGGGCGGGTCCAAAAGGTATATGACCAAGAATTCGTACATATTGATACATCAGCTGAATATGGACGGAACATGGGGAAGGTTTGAGGATTTTAAGGATCAGATGGAGAATCTGGACCAATTTATGAATAGATTTAGAGTCATTTACACAAAGGAGACAAATATCCCTACTGAGGAGCTCGAGCGACTCCTGAAGAGGGACGTTTACATGGACTCTGCGAGGTGCCTGGAGTGGGGCGTGATTGACGACGTATGGAAGTGAAATCACTCCTCGGGCTCGGGCTCCTCGATAACCTCCGGGGCAGCCGGCATCGTCTCGATCACCACCGGGGCGGCGCTACGCGTCTTGGGCTCCAGAGGAACGATGTTAGGGATCTTGATAGACCCCTTCTCGAACTTCTCGGTGAACTTCTTGTACATGAAATAACCAATCACCAGGATGGCCACAATTGCGACAATGTTGAAGATGTTGAAGGGAGACTTGGAGGTGATCTCCTGAATAACGGCACGCCGGGCGTGATCGACAACGGGGGCGCTCATTACAAATAATTCGTGTTTTTTCCAGGCCAGGGGGGCGCGGTCCCTGAGTTTTCTAACCAAAATGGAGCACTGTCTGGATCGTGCCTGGGCTGATTTCGAACTTTTCCGGGCGGGCGAGCGGGTGAGCCCGCCGACCCCCACCTCCAACCTCGAGTTCTTCTGTGAATGCGGCGGACCAAAGACTTTCGATGGGCTGGAGATTGACCTGCCGACTTGCACGAGCTGTGGCAGGGTCGACAACTCATTCATATGCGAGGAGGCGGAGTGGCGGTCTGGGGCTGATGCCGGCCCGGACCCCTCGCGAGTGGGCGCTCCTGTGAACCTCGATCACTTTTCGGCAGCCTGGGGGCAGACGACCTTCATGACCGTTGGACGTAACGCCAGCTATGCACAGAAGCGGTCGGCCCGCATCAACATGCACGCGTCGATGAACCATCGAGATCGGGCCCTCTTCCACGCCTACGCAGAGATTGACCGGATAGGCAAGGATGTGCTGAAATTGCAGGACTCGGTTATGTACGACGCGAAGATCAAGTACAAGGCGTTTAATGAGGCGGTATTGACCCGTGGGGCGGTCAGGAGCGGCATCAAGGCCAACTGCGTTTTCCAGTCGTGTCGGGAACACGGGGTCTCGAGGACGACCCAGGAGATTGCGGATGCTTTTGGCATACCACAACGAGATCTCTCGCGGACTTTCGAGATGTACCAGGAACAGGTGCCAGAGACGGAGGTGCACGTGACGACCCCAGCGGACCTGGTCCCGCGGTTCTTCAACGACGTGACAGGTGTGCCAGAGTGTGACCGTGGGAGAATGAAGCGCCGCATCATCAACCGGTGCAAGGAGCTGGAGGACAAAGTGGAGCTTATGGGACGGACGCCCAAGGCGATTGCATGCGCGGTGATGGCGCTTCTATTGAAGGAAATCCCGGGAGCCTCAGATCGTAACGCCCTCTGCGCAATCTGCGCCGTCTCGCTCCCGACGTTGGGGAAGATTGAGGCTTTGATCCGGGGGTAGGGACCACTTAGAGAATTGCACTTTTAATAGTTAAATGACTGGAGTTGTTTTGTTTGTCTCGACCCCCTGCTATGGTGGGATTTGTCTCCAGGCCTATGCCGAGTCCATGCTCCGTCTGCAGCGCACATGCGCACAGAACGGAATTCAAATGATGCTCGACACGACCGAAAACGAGTCGCTCATCCCTCGCGCTCGGAACCTCGCCGTTGCGCGATTTTACCAAAAGAGCCAAGCGACTCACTTCCTCTTCGTCGATGCGGACATCCACTTCGACCCCGAGTCGGTCGTGCGCCTCATCAAGTCCGGTCATGAGGTGTCGTGTGCCGCCTACCCCAAGAAGTGTGTGATGTGGGACTCTGTCGAGCAACACATCAATGCGGGCGGACAGGGCAAGGACCTCGCGCGGGTCGCTTCGTCTCTCGTGATGAACTTCAAGTATCAGCAGACGCAGATTCGCGATGGATTTGCGGAGGTTCTGGACGGCCCGACCGGATTCCTGCTCATCAAGCGCGAAGTTTTCACGAAGATGCACGAGAAGTTCCCGGAGCTCAAGTGCGTCAACGACCACCAGAACCGGGACCTGGACGAGTACTACGCAATCTTCGACTGCCTCATCGATCCCGAGTCCAAGCGGTATCTGTCAGAGGACTATGCATTCTGCCGCCGGTGGCAGCAGATGGGCGGCCAGATTTTCGCGGACGTCATGACTGTCCTGGGCCACGTCGGCAATATCCGGTTCCAGGGTTCTCTCGAGGAGCGACTTAGAACGGAACTTAAGGCGTAGAGACTTTTAAAACCAAATGACGGTTCTTCATGTGTGTATGGAGACGCGGAACAAGTCCATCAGCGCCACCACCCTCCACACCGCCATGAACCTCCATGGGCTCTGCATGATTCACGGGATGCACATCGAGATTCACTTTTTCGAGGACAAGGCGGGTCTTCCAAAGCTCATCAAGACGGGGGATCGCATTTTCTGGATGGAGTACGGGACGAACCTGAACAACGAGATTCTCGGCAAAGTTATTGAACCGTTCGACAAGGGTGTGCAGGTGCTGGTCTTCCCCTCGGTCAAGGAGGGCATCAACTGGGACCAGTTCGAGAAGAAGACCAAGGCTGGAAGCCTCGAGAATGTCGCTCAGCGCGGCCTCACATTCGATACAGAGGTGGGGAAGAAACTGGCCGATGGTCTCTACGAGTGCACCAAGACGTCAGCGCGTGTATGGGCCATGGACTCCAAGCCGGTCGACAAGAAGCTTCGAGGCGGCAAGGAGCAAGTCAAGCTTACGTTGACCGACAATGAGCTCATGTTCTTGAAACTTTCAGCCCTGGGAATCAAAATTGGGGTCGCCTCCGAGGCCATCGTCGTGTGCCACTTTGTGCACGAGTGCTTTGGAAACATCCTCGAGGCTGCCGGCGTCAAGTTGGAGCCTTAGAGGATACACGAGTATAATTTTAAAACAAAATTGAGATGGAGGTTATCACCTTCATCCAAGAGTGCTGGGGTGAGGCCACCACCTCAAATTGTCACAGGTTTCCTGGACCCCAGCCCGTCTCTATCGAGAGACGGCACTTCCCTCTCCTCACGCGCCAACCTTACTTTGTGTGTGAAAAGACGGACGGAGTAAGACACCTCCTCACAAGCACTGATTCTGGAATTTTCCTCGTGAACCGGGCCTTTGAAATGACAAAGGTCGTGGGGGTCCGGGTCCCAAAGGACACCCTACTCGACGGGGAACTCGTAAAGACCCGAGCAGGAAAGGCGCTATTCTTGGTTTTCGACGCAGTGCGCGTCAAGGGGGAGAGTTTGATGGTCCAGCCATTAAACGTGCGTCTCGAAAAGGCCCGGGCGGTGGTCAAGGGCATCATCAAGACGGCGTCGGCTCCATTCGAGATGCGAGTCAAGACCATGGTCCCGCTTGGCTCACCAATTCAAGATCTAAATTCATTCGAGTACGAAACGGATGGGCTGGTCTTCACACCTGTCGAGGAACCCATCCGGACCGGGACCCACGAGACCCTCTTCAAGTGGAAGCCACATGACCGGATCACTGTCGATTTTGAATTGAAATTAGGAAAGGACCTGTACGTACAGGACCGGGGCATCCCCTACAAAGAGGCCGAGTTGCATGTACAGAACCAGCGGAAGGACTTGGCGGACGGGACTATAATCGAGTGTGGGTATGGGGGCCTAGGGTGGTTTGTGGAGAAGATCCGGACAGACAAGACGTACGCCAACAACCGGCGGACCTACTTCCGGACATGCGTCAACTTGAGGGAACAAATCCTTCAAAGCGAGTTCATAGGTCTGTAGAACGCCATGTAGAATTCACCTTTTAATATATCGATACTTGGAACTTCAGTTATCGTGCAGTCGTCTTTCACATACCATTTGTCGTAGCGTCGCACCAGCAACGCGTAGTGTCCCCCATTTCTGTGCCCTTGATGCATGATACAGGCAAACAGCTTGAGCCCCTTGAATTCGAAAGGGAGTTCGATTGGAAACTTGTAATCATACATCGAGAATGAAAAACTCGTAAACTTTGGCCATCGCGCCACCTTGCGCTCGACCGCCGCAGATGCGTGGGTCTTTCCATTATTGTCCGTATAGCCCTCGAAGATCACCGGCTCCTTGCGGTCATCGAGCAAGTCCTGAAGCCGGCACGGCTCGCTGACGTCCATGAGCAACGTCGTGAACGGACTGCGAACCTCCGAACACCCCGAGTCCCACATAGTCTTCTGGACCTCCTCGCCGTTAAAAAGGCCCTGAATGAACTCTTTCCCGAGAGATTCCTCGAAGACGTCGATGAGGATCAGGACCGCCTCCTGGGCGTCGTGCTGCTGCCGCCCGGAGAACTGTGGGAAGCGGGCCCGAAAAGCCCCAAGGAGATCGCTCGGGCTCACTGGGTCGGTCTTGCCTCTGACGAAAAGTTGCCGTACGACCTTCTGGTATTCACGCGTGACATCGCACGGTCCTTCGTACGGAACGTCGAAAAAGTGCTTGGTCAACGGTGGGACGTGGGCGAGCGCTTGACACGCTGTGTTGAACCAGCAAGTGTTTCCCAAGTTCCAGAGTCCTCTCATTTGCCTTAGAGACTCCACGCGCGTACTCTCTAACCAGAAAATGGAGTTCCATCCTTGCAACCCGATTGCATTTCCCTTGTACGATAAATGGGAGCCAATCATCTTGACTCACACCAAGACTCCACATGCCGAGATTGAGATCCGTCTCGGCCGTCCGGGCCCCAAGGGGTTCGATACGAACGTCGGGAAGGAGTCGTTCGAGAAGATCCTCAAGGCTATGACAAAGTACAATGCATGGGACTCTTCGAAACACTCCAAGTCGACAGTGTATTACTTCCCGGGAGGGAAGAGGGTCACGGCGGATGACGAGACTGACGAGCAGGTTGCCTGCATCAAAAAGCGAGTCGTCGTGAACGACTTTCAGCTCGAGGGTTTACCACTCGACGTCCGCCTTGGTGTCAGCACGGAGGTGCCCTTCGAGTACGACGGGGAGGAGGAGAGCACCGAGCAAAAGGCCAAGGAGCGTTGGTCTTTTGTACGGAAGAATTTGTCCATCGACCTCTCGATCGTCAAGGGCAACCCGGACGACAAGGACTGCGACGATGACACTGTGTACCAGGTTGAGATGGAGATTGTGGACCTCAAGAAGGTTCACACCAGCATCGAGCTATTTAACATTGTCTATAAGATTTTCGACGTCATCAAGCACGTCTAGCGGGCGACGTGCCGAGCCCAGTTATTCTTAAACTTTGCATTCACACCGGATCGCACCACAGCGTCCCACGAGTGCGCCATTTTCACGTTGAGACCCGCTGCAATCATAGCATTGCCGAGGTTCTCCACGTTTTCACTGATAGGTACGACATAAGTCTTTTTGGTATTAAATTTAAGCGCCTTGCCAGCCTTGGTGGCTGCGCGCTTCGCAGCATTTGCAGCCTTGGTCGCCGGGCTCTTCTTGGGGGACGGCGTCCGCTTGGGAAGGACGGGAGACTTGCGGTTGGCCGGGTTGTAGGCCGGGATGCGCTTCATAATGCCCGTCATCATGTTCTCGACGTTCCTGGCAGGGCGAGGAGACCCAGGGGGGGCGGCGGTCTTGAGCCACGCCATCACAGCCTCCTTGAGCGCCTTCTGGGACGGCTTGGGTTTCTTGAAGGCCAGGTTAGTCACGAGGTTCTTGTACGCCTGGACCTTGTTGGCCGGAAGCCAGTTGGGTGGAGTGATGCGACCGGTGTACCGTGCACGGGCCGGCTCGTTCACGCGCAACCTCTTGGTCTCCTTGAGGAACTTGGCGTATGCCCGGTTCACGTTCGCCTTGAGAGGCTTTCCTCGCGCCCCCTTTGGCAGCTTGTTGTACTCCTTCATAAAGAGCGCTTGGTTTCCATTACGTGTCAGGTTGCCCATGTTCGCAGCAAGACGCATGTTGTACTCGAACTCGAGGGCGAGTCGGTTATTATTGAAGTTGGAGTTGGAGTTGGAGTTTGCAGGGCTCGGTGGCGTCTTGGCTCGCACCGGGCTCGGCGGTGAAGGCGCCTTCTTGCCCGCGATAAAGGACCGGAGTGTATCGAACTTGTTCGAGTTCGGGATGGAGTTGTATTCAGAAAACAAGTTAGTCGGCAGGATCTTTCGGGCAATTGCTGTCCGCTCGGCGAGTGGCATGGTGGCCCATTCGCGCTGGGTCCGCGTCTCGCCCGCCGTCTTCTGAACCCGACCATTGTTCAGGAGCTTGTACTTCTTCCCGTTCATCTCCAGGTTAAACGTCTTGTTGACGCGCGTCGTGATTCCAGCCTTTGCCTGGATCGCATTCCGGATCTGGTCCGGCTTCCACTTTGCGTCCACTCGGGCAATGTTCATATTCCGGGCAATCTCGATGAGTTCCTTCTTCGTCAGGCGGGTCGCCTGTCGGTTATTGATGCGCAGAATCTTGTTGAGGCCCATCTTTACCACGTGCTTCATGCCTGGACGGAATCCCTCGTTATATCCAGGGACGGCTACGACGTTCGTCTTGACGTTCTCGCCAATCTCAAAGAGGTCCCGGACCGCCTTGGGAATGTTGCGTCCTGCATCCGCGTAAGACTTGATGACCGTCTTGCGACCGGTCGCGATGCCCTTGGGAATCGCGTAAAAGTACGGCTGCTTGCCGGGTCCCGGGCGAACGTAGAACCCGGCGCGCGTCGCGTTCCAGCTATTCGCTCGGCGGTTCGCAACCCCCTTGTACTTTTTTGCCTCGACCTCACGATTGAGCAGGTAGGCTGGCTTCGGGCTCTCCTGCTTGGGGATGGGGAAGCCCGCATCGGCGAACACCTTGAGGGTCTGGGCCGGAATCGGCTGGCCGACCTCTGCGAACGCCTTGGCAACCGCCAATGCATCCTTCTTCTGGAACTTCAGGGGAGTGTAGAACGTCTGGGCAGGGCCGGCGTTGTTGCCGACTCCGTGACGCACGATGCGGACCGTGGCCCATGGATAAAAACGTGGCTTGCCGTCCTGACCGGGGCGGATGTACGAACCGAACGGTGGGGTCTCGAGAGTGCTGTTCCAGTCCAGTCCGGCGAGCTGGTATCGACCGGCCAGCATCATCTTCTTCAGGTTGGCGTCAGCAGACGGAAGGGTAGTGAGCTTGGATTGCAAAATCTTCGGGAACCACGGTTCTTTGGCGAACTCCTTGAAAATCGCACGCGGTTTGTCGAGGTCCTTGGGGTCCTTGAGGCCTCCAAAAATGATCGTTCCATTCTTGAAAATCTGAAAAGTGATGCCACTGGTCTTGAACACTACCGCCTTGTCGCCAAGCTCGAACCGCTTTACCTTTCCGAATTTTGAGAGGAAATCGGCCACATCATATAAAGCAAGGGTGTGGTTGATGTTGAACCGGCCCTCAAATTTGACAAACTTGGGGGTGGCCCGAAGGAGGCTACGGTCTGCCATACCGTTCTTGACGACGGCGAGAATGGCCGGCTCGTAGTTTCCAGAACCCTTGATCTCGATCAGATCTTTTGTGATTATGACGGTCTGTCCCTGTCGCCTGACAGCAATCCGCGCCACGTCACTCTGTTCGCCGATCCAGCCACGACCTGGAACCCACCGAACGGACGCCATCCGCTGGGAGCCCTTGTATCCAATAATCTCGCTGAACCCCTTGGGCTCCGAGTCGAAAATCTTGGAAATATTTGTGGGTTGATTAAACCGAATAATTTGCGTCGTCATCTTCGAGGGTGTAAACTTGACGCCCTTGACTGACGCGTTTGAGAAAACAAACTTCCGCCGGAAAGCTTCCTGGAGCTTTCGGGCGGCAGCGCTACGCTGATTGTCCATCTGGTATTTGTGTAGATTTTTATTCACTCGCCAACAAGTCGCAACCAAAGATGAATGGTTGCGTCGCGAATGTCGCGCCGTTGTAGATGTGCGACTCCGTGCGAACCTCGAGCTCCTTCGCACTGAACGGCCCCGCGTAAAAGTCCTGGTTGAACCGGAAGGTCCCCAGGTTGTTCTCCTTGCAGTGCTGGTTGAACTGCGCGATGAAGATCTTCTGAGGGATGCGGAGTTCCGGACCAAACTTGAACTTCTCGGAGCACAGGAAGTGCTGGAGCGAGTTGGTCACTGTCGCCACCTGGCTCTGGACCGTCTTGAAGTACTTTGGCAGGACGTTCCAGATGTCCTTGCCGCTGTACTTGTGCGCATACTCGAGGTAGGCCCGCAAACACTTGCAGAGAATCGCCGGAATCTCAGCCTCCAGCTTCGTATCGAGGTGCGGGTCCGCATCCATCACTTGGCGCCCAAAGTTCCACGTGGCCAAACGACGCAGGACCGATCCTGAGTTGTCCTTCCAGTTTGGCACCTCGTTTCCACCCAGGATTCCAGGCGTCTTCCACTGAAAGCTCAGGGCCGTCTCATTTTTACGCGCGACAGACACGTCCTCACCAGAGACCAACGACTGGAACTCAGCCTGCTCGAGCTGGAGGTCGCCCTTGATCTCGGGGCTGATGAACATGAACCCCTTGTAGATGCTCTGGAGGCCAAACTTCTTCTCGATGTTGTTCGAGAGGGTCGCGACGTCCTCGCACTCGTAAAACTTGCGGGCCACCTTTGTGATGAGCGTCGACTTGCCAGAACGCGCGATACCCTTGAGGAACGGAATGACCTGCCAACCGTCCAACTCGTTCACCTCGAAGCACAGACGACCCATGAAGACGTAGGTCCATCGACAGACGTCCTCCTCGAACCTCTGATAGTCCAGGACCAATTGCATACTCGGCGTCGGGATGTCATACCAGTCACCGGTAGTCGCATAGGGGTCGAAGGGCAAGTCAAAGTATTTGCACGAAACGAGCGTCGGGTCGAGCTCGCGGAATTCAGGAGAATTGTACGGGTAAAACTTGATCTTGTATCGTTGATCCGTCTCGTCCCAGTCCTTACCGACCAGCAGTCCGTTCTGGAATGACCAGACGTGGCGGTCCTTCTTAATCTCGAGGAACTGAAAGTCCTTGCAGTTGGTCAAGTGCTTGACGATGTCATTCACACAGTTACCACGGCTCGTGAGGTTCTTCCACATCTCGGGCTCGTCCTCCTTTTGTGTCGAGTCGTACACAAAGTCCTTGATCTCCTTGACTGGTCGCCACGCTCGGGTGTTGCGAATCTGGACACAACACTGGTCCCTGTACCGCCTATAGCCCTCGTCATACGTCTTGGTCAAAAGGAAGAGCAGCAGCTTTTGGTATGGAGTGTTCTTCTCGTCATCCTTGATGCTGGTGTCCGAGTTGTCGATGGCGAGCGTCGGGTCGTTGATGCGGTTCCATCGACGGTCCCAGAGGCGAAACTGTTCGTACATCTCCTTGCGGTCGGTGATGAGTCGACGGACCCTAAATTCGAGTGTAAACTCGTCACTGTTGATGTCCTTACTGGCCTGCTTGCTGACCCCCAGAGACCCGATGCGAGTCAGCAGGGTCCGGCAGCTGTTCAGGAAGCGATCCTTTCGAATCTTGATGTGTTCAGTCTCGTAATTCTTTGGGTACTTGTCAGCGTCCCGCTCCTGGCTCGGAGGGAAGAGGACAAAGGCCCATGATTTGTCGGCGGCGAGTGCGTTTGCGCGGATGCTGAACCCTGCGTCTTGTTCAGCATTCGTGATGCAATTTTCTAGCTCCTCCAAGGTCCACGAGTTGATTTCCGTCGTCTGGTTTGCACTTCTGATTTCTTCAGCATGTTCTGGTGTGACGTCTTTGTTGATTGTGTGGACCTTCTGAGTGCTCATTGATAGAATAACGCTATACTTTTTTAAGCGGGAGCTGCGATGTGTTGCGGTTCCGGGGTCGGTTTGGACCCCTTCATCTCGGTCAGAATCTTGACCATAATCTTGTTGTGGACCTCGAGCTGCCGAGCGACGCCCTCGACTGATTCCTTGAGGCCCGCAAGAAGGGTCGCGACAGTCTCACCGTCCTCGGTCGCCAGGAGGCCACCCAGAGCCTCGAACATATCCATACCGTCCTCGTCAAACTCATCCATCTCCTCG
>Ga0247723_1001676_pt1 | contig 12600 bp, 14 predicted proteins | sample MSEWelMarce5H_FC_FD_189079 | JGI IMG/M metagenome (GOLD analysis project Ga0247723, IMG submission 189079) | Subsurface sediment microbial communities from gas well in West Virginia, United States - MSEEL Well Study Marcellus 5H_FC | ecosystem: Environmental > Terrestrial > Deep subsurface >...
AGATACTTATTCAAACTAAAAAATGGAAACAAAAGAATGAATATTTATGTAAGACAATTAAACATAATTGGTATATAAAAAATAGAAATAGGATTCTTGAGAAGCGACGTATTTATTGGTTAGTTAATAAGGATAGGATATTAAAGTACCATAACAAATATAAAAAGAATAAAGAATTAATGGATATCAGATATAAAATTAGTCGCAGAATCTCCGCATCAATCAGAACCTCTTTAAACGGTGGAAAGCGTGGCAGATCTTGGGAATCTATTGTTGGATATAGTTTAAAGGATTTAATTGAACATCTGGAAAACAAGTTTGTATCTGGTATGAATTGGACAAATTATGGAAGCTACTGGCACGTAGATCATAAGATACCGATTACATGGTTTAACTATTCCACCTATTCAGATGAAGACTTTAAAAAGTGTTGGTCTTTAAATAATTTACAGCCACTTAGAAAAGAAGATAATTTGAAAAAAGGTAACAGGTACGCTACAATTTAGGAATGATAAAAAGGGAACAAACTTTTACCACTAAATTTCAAAGATGGTTAAAATATAAATGGAACGGGGGTAGTGCATATTTTGAAATAAAGGCAACAACAAAAAACTATTTGTCATTTTCTGACGTTAAAAAACACCAGAAATTAAATTTGAGGTCTAAAAGAATAATATATAAGTTTACAGATGCTCTTAGATGGGGCACTATTTTTGATGTCATGTTGTGTGAAGGTAAAGGATATGTCGTTATAAACTATAAATATCCTTCAAAAGAGTTTTTTGTGTGTCCAATAGACGTTTTTCTTGAGGAAGAAAATATATCGGATCGTAAATCCCTCACAGAATCGCGGGCTAGGGAGATTTGTCGCCTTGAGGTATTGGGTTAAAACCCACTTTCCCTGTTTTAAATGCGTTAGTTTTCTTCCACTCATCATCTACCCATACCTCATCAACTGGAGACTTTTTATCTTTTTTGATATCATCTTTTGCAGATGTCGCCCATATATATTTTCTTACCACAAATAGCTTTTTCATATTATTTTATCGGTTCTTTAAAATCGTCAGCCCATCCTTCATCTACCTTTGCTTCCACCTCGTAGATATTTTCTAGTAATGACCTGTCTCCCGCAATCTTCTCATCATCTGCCGCATATCCAGACTCTTCCTCTTCTGATACGGTGAGCATCTCATCTAGTTGTTTGATATTTTCGAAACGTGCCATGATAGTCCTATACTCATCCTTCAATATCCACGTGTCTGAATTACCATCACCCTTAGCTATACGATCAACAAGTTTACGAGCGTTGAGTTGAGCACACCACGAGAGTATCGGATCTGTTGGGTATCCTAGGTGGATAGCGAGGTTCTTGGTACTAGCCATCTTGTACTTTGTAAGAATTTTCATTACCAAACGTCTCTCTGTTGGTATTGAGTCCATTGCGCACTGGTAGAGTATCTTTGCGTTTCTCTTACTTAGTTCTTTTTCGCTCGACATAAGCATGAGAGATTTGCCTAGGTTTATAAGCTGTATAGCAACACGCGACGGCATCTCACGCTCTGGTACCCATGATACTCTGCCAGTCTTCTTATCAAGGATGACCGGGCTTCTTGCTAGAGTACAGAAGTCGGCGACCTTGATGAGTTCTTCCTTCAAGTCTTCGGGGATTACAAATTTATCTTTTAGCCCTTTGGCTATGGTTTGATTTATGAAATCCTTAACGGTGTTTTGTAGACTTTCTTCCTTCTCTTTCATGTGTTCCTGGTTCTCTATAGCTCTTCTGGTCATATCATTTGCATCAGGATGGAGCATGCAGTAGTTTATAAATCTCTCACCTTGCTCTGAGTACTGTCTCATCTTTCTTTGGACCGCGATGGTTCCACCGGCGATAACACCGATTTTTCCCTTCCATGAGATGTCTTGGTTGTTACCTGTTTTCTTTTCGAAACTACCATCATAGATAGCACGGAGCTGACCGAGAATTTCACGTAGCGCATCCTCGTTCATCGAGGTAAGAGTAGTGAAGTCTTTAAATACTATGACTCCTCTGTTAGCTTTGTGTAGGAGGGACGTTTCTTCTGATCGCGCAAGACCTGAAGCGAATGTATTGGTGGTTAGGGTATCTATCGGGACTATCCATTGGCCTACAGTGTCAAGAGTCTGGAGGATTGCAGTTTTACCACTTGATGATCCGGCAAGAAGTAGGAGCCACACAGGCTTATCTGTCAAGAAAAGACGATTAGCTATTATTGTTGCAATAACAATACGAACGACCCCTCGATCAGCTATAAGGTAGACATCATCAAAAGCCTTTTCGACATCTTCAATTGTTAAGTGTTGTATTGTTTTTGGATTCATTGATTCTTTTTGTTATCTTCGCCACTTTCTTTTCTAGTACCTTCCTACGCTCCGGATCGAGTACCACATTTTCGATGGGTTTATATTTAAAAAACACACGTATTTTATTAGTGAATCTCTGCCAACGAGAAAGTTTATTACACCTGTGTAGTTCTCTAATTACTTTCGCTAGTTTTTTGATATTTTTTAAATTGTTCATACTCTATTTGCTTAGAACACACTGATCGTCACTGAGAACAAGGGGAGAATCAAGACCCTTCCTCAATGACGATCGCTATGTTCTAAGAAGTAACTTTACTGCTTCTGGTAATGTTATGCCGTCTCTATACATAACAAGATCGACCGAGTCTCCTCCTTTCTGGCAAGAAAAACAAAACCAAGTATTGTTTTTTGTATAGAGTTTGAGGCTTGGGGTTTTTTCGCCGTGTGGACATAGAGCAAACCCGTGTTTGAAATCCATAATATCTTCTAGTGGTATCTGTTTTGCTTGCGCGAGTCTATCTGGTCCATCAAATCTAAGATTAAAAAAGTTTAGTCTCTTTTTGATGTTTTGTTCACGCTCTAATAGTTCATCCATTCGAAGACTCATATGTATAGTATCTTGTAACTTGTTATTTGCCTCACGTATCTCAAGCTTTTGCTCCTCTATCATCTTTTTATTTTCTCGGAACATTGAAGTGTATTCTTTTTTGGTGAGTCCCCTAGGCACATTCAACCATTCCTCCATAATTTTAATATCTTGTAGCCCTTGACGAAATGCATCACATAGAGTGTGGTCGTGTTCTGTAAATAAATTAGTTGATTCCATTCGTATATTATATGTTTAATAAAAGATAATGTAAAATGCGACCTGTGGACAACTTCATCTGTACAAATGTTTTTATTCTGATATTATGGACACATGTACAAGAAGCCGCAACTATCCTTGGAAAGAAAAATAAAACTGATAAGAATCCTCCATCACGTGTTCAATATAAGTGGACGCGATATCGCCACAATAAAATTCATTGGAATGAAAAAGTCAAAAGTTTGCCAGATAATAAAAGAGAACCCGTAGTACGTTGCCACATGCTCAGCCGGTGCGACTGACTGAGCAGTTGGTAGTGAGCTACTGGCGGTCGATTCACACAATTATATAACATAACATAAAAAACATATGAAAAAAGAAGAAAGTAATGAGATCGACGATCTCTTCGATGAGGAGAATATACCAGAAAGCTCATGGTTCAAGTTTGATAAAGTTGGTGCGAAGTGTGGCGGTGAAGTTGTCTCAATTAGTGAAAAAAGTGAAAAAGATGGGATGCCCGCACAAAGAGTGTTCGGCTTGAAGCAGAAGGATGGCACCGTTGTGAATGTGGGACTCAAGAAGAACTCTGATTATTTGATGGGGAGGACGAATAATGTAAAGGTCGGTGATATGCTCGGGGTAGAGTTTAAGAAAGAGATCCCAGCAAAGAAGAAAGGCCATCATCCAGCTAAGAGTATAGAAGTATATGTCAAGAAAGGTGTCACTGCGCCAGACATTGATGCGGAGTTTAAAGGGGAGTAATTACAAGCTAGCCCTAGGTGGGCTAGATCTTGGATATATCAAACATTAGGTTATAGACTTTTGTGGGTGTATCTAAGATCTAGTTCATCTTAATATATGTCACCTGAACAAATAAAAAAAATAATAGCAGAAAAGGTAGAGGGGAAGTGGCAAGCAGAACATGATGCCTCTGGTCACCATTATCGACATATTCCAACAAACATACTTGTTGATTCTGTAACAACTAAACTTATTGCCGAGAAACCTCATCTATTAAAATGGTCGATCTCTAAAGCTATAGAATGGTTGGAACAATATGACCGATGGGAAAGATTAAAGGGTCCAGATAGAAGTCTCATGCTTTTAGGTTCCCAAGAAGCGTATACTGAATTTAGAGATGATGCTGGTTCTGTTGGTAGTGCAGCACACCAAGTAGCTGAAAACTTCCTAAATTATCGTATAGAAAAAGGTTTTTGGCCAGAAGACATACGAAAAGGATTTAAAGACGGTGCTGATCCGAGGGCTATAGCTTCCGCAAGATCTATTGAAATGATACTCAAAAAACTTGATGTCATTCCTATAAGTTCAGAACTACTAGTTGGATCTATTAGACACCGAATAGCAGGAACTTTAGACCTACTAGCACTGATTGATAATAAGTTGTCTCTTATAGATTTCAAAACAAGTAATGCTGTGTCTGATGAATATGCTAATCAAGTTGCCGCTTATAAGTATTGTTTTGAAGAAATGAGTGGCCTAAAAATAAAGACAGTTAAAATATTTCACCTTAGTAAGAAATATGATAAATGTATTGTTTATAATGTTCCTAATCTACCATCAGCCTACAAAGCCTATAAAGGTATAGCTACCTTTTATGACTGGTTCAATAACGGTAAAGAGAAACTGGAAAAGGATATAAAAAAGATTGTGTTATAGATTAGAATATTATATAATATTCTACATGAAAAGAATTACAAAAAAATGTGAATGTGGTAAAACTTTTTCTGTTTTTCTGTCTTTATCGAAAGCTAAGTATTGTTCCAGAAAATGTTTTCACAGATTCAGGGATTATAACTGGAAAAGCAATTTTAAAAAACAATGCAAATGTGGTAAAGATTTTAGAGTGTATCCATATAGAAAAGATGTTGCTTCATTTTGTTCAAGATCATGCTCCTTTAAATACAGGAGATACAGAGCAAAAGGTTATAAATGTCTTAATGGTTCAATCGCCAAGATAGGCAACAAAAACCCAATGTGGGGTAAATTTAAGCCAAATGGGACATTAAATTCTCTACACTTCTTTATACATAGGAGACTTGATGAATCAAAACCTAAAAAATGTGAACACTGTAAAGAAGAAAAGAAACTTGAAATGGCAAATAAGTCTCGTAAATACAAAAGAAGTCTCAATGATTGGTTGTGGCTGTGCAAAAGATGCCACTTTAAATATGATGGGGCGGAAAGGTATTTATTATTAGGACGAGGACATAATAAAAATAAAAAACTAATATATGATAAATCAACAAACAAAAGATCTTATAAACAAATTAGCAGAACTAAGAATTAAAGAAAAAGAGATCGCAGCTGAAATCAAAGCGATCGTTGCAGAGGTCACACCGACAGTATCAGACCTAGATTCTGGTGCACAGTTAGAGGTAGAATCAGGTACATTTACCATACAGAAGCGCAGAGTATGGACTTACCCTGCTTATGTAAATATGGCTGAAGATGTATTCAAGGAAGCCAAAGAAAAGGCACAGGCTACCGGTGATGCTGAATATACAGAGAATACTAGCCTTGTTTTTAAGGCAAACGAATAGCACCTGACAAATAGAATCAAGTATGCTTACATTAAATCATGGAACAAAACTTTGTCGAAAAATATGAGCGCCAGATAATAGGGGTATTGGTAGTGATCAATATCATCTATTTCGGTGCAATGTTAACAGGAAACCTACCATCAGGAGATGGTAGTATGGAGACTCGCCAAGAACAGGGAATATAGCTATTCTTTGAGATCTGCAATGAGTCCCTTGAGTTCACCTATCCTCATGCGCACGTCTTCCTGATCCTCGGTTACATCTATATCGAGCAAAATGTCGTATGCAAGTTTCTTTACTTCATCAGGCAGCTCCTTTGTCTGGCTTATTTTTCTCATATCAGAAAGTGCATCACCCATCTTGTCATATGAACCTTTCTCTATCTTTATCTGCTCCTTATCTGTGTCGGTATATTTATCTGGATTGTTTTTTCTGATCTCTTCATACTGTTGCGCAACCAATGTTTTATTGTCATAGAATCTGCTATATGATCTTCCTGACATCACAAAATCTTCCTCATTAACCTGTATTGGATTACTAGGAGACTTTCCTGTAAGGAATCCCCCCACGACGCCAAACTGATTTTTAATCCAGAAGTCTGTCAAAATTGGTGATGCGCCAAGCAATCCCCCAATAGTCTTTGCGACTTCGGAAGTATAGATGTTGTATTGCTCTTTAGGTGCCTTATCAACGACGTAAGGTGGTACGATAGGACCAACGTCTGGAAATACTTTAGAGTTTGTTGCTGTCATTACTGTAGGCTTAAGTACTTGTGGCACATAACTCAATGCCGCTTTCTTCGCATTTTGCCATCCAAGAATGTTGACCTGTTCTGGTACTGCTGACATTACATTGTCCAAGTAGTCACCAAATGACGCTTCGTTACCTCCATATTGACCGATGACGTATAGATAGACCATGCCGGTGAAAGCACCGAATTGTTCTGGGATACGAATCTTTATCAGATCCTTTCCGTTTGGCGATGGTGCATAGAGATAACGGCTGAAATTTCTCGCTGGCTGTTCTCCGAGGAGTCTCTTTTGATCATCAGATGCGCCTTTCATAAGAGCTATGGCTGATGTAAATGAAGCTGCCAACAATGCAGCTAGCATCATGCCAACTCTCTTTGGATCGCTCTTTACTGTTCTACCAAACTTATAGAGAACCTGTATTGTTGCATTCAGGTAAGGGATAGATTTTATATATTCCTGACCAAATCTACCACCCATATTTCCCTGCAATTGGAATGGGGTCGTAACTTCAGAAGCTCTATACATTGCCACACTCATAGGCTCACCCTTTTCAACAGATCTTTGGAACTCTGAAAAACGTGTCATGATTTCAGAAGTGTTAGATGGCCATTCAAGGGCACTCAATGCAACGTCAACAATATTTGAAACACGTTCCATTTTAGTCTGACCACCAGTAAGTTTGTGCGTGACTTCATCAGGGGACAAATCAAAGTACGCGGCCAAAGTTTGCCTCTTACCACCTATTGCCTTGTATACTTGTATCGCCTCATCCTTCTGCAAGAACGCTATAAACGATTTTATCGGGTCGATTATTGGCTTAAAGCCTGTTTTTGACTGAACTGTGGCAGTAACTTGGTCGACAAGAAGGTTGCCGGCCGCGAAGAGTGGGTTTGCAGAGGTAGTAAGACGTGTGAATGTGGAAGCTGGAACACGCATAAGTTGTACAAAGAAATCATACTCCTTACCACGCAACGTCTTTGAGACGGCAATAAATTCTGGTGCCGCTTTATAAAACTCTCTCTTTCCATTACGGAATACACGTATTGTATTCGGATCTTTTTCTTGAGGGAAACTCACATTACCATTCGCATCAATAGAAGTGATTGCCTCGACTCGTTCAAATCTTCGTGCGATTTCAGTATCATTCTTTGCTAAATCTGCAACCTTATTCCATAGACGATTTTCCATTCCTTTACCGACAATCTCATTGATGGCAAGGATTTGTGACTGAACAGGACTTTGTAGATCGAGCTGACTTCCCTTTCTCTCTTTAAGACTTGTGACTTTACTTGCACTCGAACTCTTAAGGGTTCCAACAGAAGAAAGCTTATCATCTATGAAGCGCTTGAAAGATGCGTAGCCCTTTTCTGCTTTGTATGTATCTGCGTCTTCTTTGTTGATAAGATCATTTTCATACATGAAGTCAATGAGGCGACGATTGATATCATCGTATATCTGTTCAGCTTCGGCAAACTTAGACGCGTATTTAGAAACGACCGCAGCCGCATCTTGTGTCGAGAAGTCATCAGCCTCAAGCACTGATTTAATTTTGTCTATCTTTTCCTGAAGCTCAGATCTAACCGCATCACGTACTGGTCCCTCTGGGTATGAAGCTATTTCATTTTCAAGAGCCTTCACGTTATTGTTGGCCTCATGGACACGGCGCGCAACCAAGTAAGTATAGAAAGCTTTTTCATCGCCCTTTATGAGATCGAGATAGTCTTTGACCGATCCCTTTTCTACTTTAAAGTTACCGTCGCGAAGAAGGATCGGGGTACTACCACCCTTTATCCACTCATAAACGATACTATTTTTGTTTAAGATATTGAATGCCTGAACCATTGGATCGTCCCATGTCTCTGACACGCCAGCTTTCTTCGCGTAGCGTTTTAAAGGCTCAAAACGATTAACCGTCTCAAATACAGCCCTTTGCTCCTTAGTAAAACCAGTATCCTTATCTACAACCTCCTTCCCTGTCCTTATACGCGACGCTATACGCTGTTCCGGTGTCATCCTGGCATAATCATCGACTAGGCTATTCATCTTCTCTATAAGCTGCGTAAAGAGCGGATCGTAGTACTCCCCATCGGGCTTGATGAACGCATTGACCAATTCTGGGTATGCGGCCTTTATTTCAGCAGGGTTGTAGAAGTAGTTTTCGAAAAGTACAGCTAGACCCTCTTTTATGCGCTTACTCAATGAATGTCTCTTATCACCACCTGGATATAGCTTTTCATATATTTCAGTCAGTTGTTTCCTGATAGGGGCACCACGTTTTGTGTCAGCAATAAGGTCACGTGAGAAGTTTATCCTGTCATCTATACCATGAATCGCCTCATGAGTAACGGTTGTTATATCATAAAGAGCCTGTACACGAACTGCTTTTGTAGCACCTTTATAAAGTCCCAAGAACCTATTTGATATTCCCCCTTCCACAATTGGCACACCAAATTCTTCTAGGATCTGTTTTGCCCTCTCGGATATTTTAAAATCAGCAGGTACTTCAGTAACATCAGTAGACTTTGTTTCCCCTCGCTCTTCAAGGATTTTGCGGATTGTCTTTTCGCCACGTGGAGTACTTGCAAGATCTTCCTGTTGTTTCTTTATAGCAGGCTTTCGCTCGATCTTACTTAGTATCTCTGATGGCTTTCCAACAGTACCTTCAGTCTCTGGATAAAGAGGTGTGACATCTTGGACGGATAGATTATCGATACCAAGTTGATTTGCTGCCATCACTCTATGTCTTCCATCCTCGATCACAAGCTTTCCATCAACCTCTCTTACACGTACAGGCTGTCTTGTGATTTCCTGTGGATTTTCTTTGTAGTATTGTAAAGTCTTTTCTCTCATACCAGCCTGATTCTTATTAAGACTATTTGACGACAAATCCATAAGAGATGCCACAGATACTCTCTTTGCTTTGTCTGATACAGATCCTTCAAAACGTCCTGACGCGCCACGAATAGGCACAGGACTTGCAAGATCTTCATTTGCTGAACCTACATAGCCCCTGATCATAGTCTCTCCGTTACTTAGAAGTGTCAATATTCTATTCATCCCATCAATAATTTCACCATTAGATCCGACAACGATAGGGTTATCAAGATTAAAAAAGTCCCTTTCCCCATCATATCTTTGCTCGTTAGCATCAACATATTCTTTAAGATCTGGGTCATTTTTGATGAGATCTTGTATATTCAGTTCTCTCAAAGAATAATTATCGTTAGCTTGGATTTGTTTCTTGGTAAAATCAAGTATACCCCTCTGATCTTGTGGAACATATTCACTGTCTATTTCAGTATCTAATTGGTTTACGTATTGGATTATTTCTTCAGGGGTCTTTTGCTTGGTTATATTTGCAATGCTTTCGTTCTCACGTGCAAGATTTTCAGATGCAACAGCCGCTTCCGTACGGGCTACACGACCATTTATCTCATTAAGCTTCTCTGAAATCTTTGCAATTTCTTCCGAAAGATCACGGACGATACCCTCCCTTTTCTTGGTAGGTATTGTCGTATTGTCTATGACTTTAACAAGCTCATCATTTAAAGTTTGAGATTGCTTTATAAGAGTCTCACGTTCCTTATTGACAGTCTCCTTATCAGGTTCTTCTTCATTTGGTGCCCCCTGTTTATCTTCTATTATGATATTTGGGTCAACTTCCACATTTTTACCTGTCATCTGACCGGCAATATTTGCCCCGCCAGTAATCAATCCTCCAGATATTGCACTTATAAGAAATTCATCTACCATGCCCCCATTCTTTACATAATCAGTAAGTTGACTGACAATACCGGCACGCTCCGCCTCTGTGGGCGCATTGATATAATCATTCGCATATTTAAGAAAAGACTGCGTAGGTTCAGTTGTGCCTTCTACAAGTGCACCTTTCGCCGAGTCAACAAGCAATTGTTTGAAAAAGCTTTTACCGCTTTCTTTTGCAACATTTCTAAGTACGTTTTCAGCAAGACCAGAGATAAGAATATCTCCGATAGTGTCTATGGCGACATTTGCAGTACTTGTGACTTTACCCTTTTCTTTTCGCTGCCCTTCGGCCGAAATCGCAGCAAAATATGGCGCAGATACAGCCATTCCTGCGGATGGATTCTTGGTAGCAAAAGATACAGCAACACTTAGAAGTGCACCTATGGCAGACTGCACACCACTGTCTTGTACGCCATATATTATCTTCTCGAAACGGCTATTATTAGGATCATTTCTTTTCTCCAAAAGCGCATCACGAGCCTCTTCATATGTCTTGTCACCAAGAGATTTAAGACGGGCATATATCTTAAGCGGGAGATCAGATGATCCCTCTTCAATGGTAGAAGTCATTTTCTGGCCTCTTTTGGTATTAGCCAAGACTCCCACAGGATTAGATGCTCCTTCAAGAAGAGCGGGGGCAAGGCGTTCGCGCGTGCCCAAGTCAAGCCTACCCTCGTCAGCCATATTGTATGCTTCTGCAGCACCTTTAAAAAGACCTGTTTCAGAGAGACGATCGGTAACACTTCTTTTTACCTTATCGACAGTTTTAAATGTATCAATAGAAGATTTGATTGGATTAGGCAATACAAAATTAAGGACACCCTTTGCAAAATCTCCCCAAGCAGATGTCTTCGGAGCTTCTACTACCGGAGGTTTATCGGCCATATCAGATTTGAACTGGTCATACAAACTTACACTGGTTTTAGCTTTTGATTCAGTTTGAAACTGATCATAGAGCGAACCTCCAGTGCTCCCCTTTTCTTTTGTGTATTCGTCGTATAGAGACATGTTATTGTGTGAGTTTTACCTTGTTCAATACCCAAGCTTGAAAATTTCTATCGGTTTGAAATTTCTGTATATCATCTTCGCTCGCTTTCTTCATTATAAGCCAATTCATGCCGTTTGCCTTATCCCCAGCAGTAATCGAACCGAAGGTACTGCCACCATTCGCTCTATCTGATATGAGTGAACTGACATTTGCAATATCCGCCTCTGCTTTCTGAATATCGAGTTTATATTCGCGAGAATTTCTAACTTTTGCTGTAGCGCTTGCAAACGTATCGGATGATGGATCAATGTTAGCACTAGGATACTTACCAGCAAGGACGGAGATGGCGCTTCTATCCTGATCCTTCTTTGAGAAGGCGATCTCCGACACTTTACTCTGTAGAATGTTTGGATCAACCCCAATACTACTTGCCATGCTTGTAATATAAGTCGATTGAGCGGCTGGAGACATTCCCTGTATAGCATCATAAATACCAGCAGCGGTTCTATCGACAATATCAAGTGAATTCTTAAATGAGGTTTGTTTATCTTGTTCTGCATAACGAGATAGTTGTATCTCACGATCAGCGTAATCCTTCTTTCTGGTGTATATTTGCTGTTCAACTTCTCGTGCAGATTTTACCAAATCTCTTGCAAGTGCAAAGTCCTTATCATCATATGCGTTACGAGCTTGTTGTATTGCGGATTGTTTCTTTGTCTCAAGGGCAGAAATTTCACCTCTCTGTGTCTCACGGAGTTGTTGTAAGACACCTTGCTGTGACTGTGTAGCGCCAAGGAATCCTCCACCAGAAGTGATAAGGTTTGTGGCACGACCAGCGAATTCGCCTTCTTGGGCACGCATCGTTCCTTCTTTTACATCAGAAAATGATTGCTCAATATTACCTATCTCCGCATTACGTCTGGCGTCGAGCGCCGCACGTTCGGCCTGTATCTGTCGAGCTTCGGCTTCACTAGCACGGCGAAGTGCAGAGGAATCAAAACCTCTCTCATATCTTGAGATATCATTTCCAGTCGCATTGTTTGATGCTCTGGTTGCCGAGGAGTCAGATGTGACCGATGTCCATCCTGCTGCCTTAGCTGCAGCAATTTGTGAATCTGTTACACCTTTATTTGGTGTTGCTACTATGCCGCCTTTCGTTATTGCGCCTGAACTTGTTGTATTTGTCGCCATGTTAGTTTGTAATATTAATAATTAAAAATATGTAATTACTTGACAGATACCTATATAACCAGCACCACCAGTACCCTGAGTGACGCTTCCGAAACCACCACCGCCACCACCGCCACCATATCTGCCCCCCGCACCGCCAACATAACTCGTTGTTGTTGACGTACTGCCTGCTCCTCCGCCGCCTGCGCCTGGTGTTGC
>Ga0247723_1001678_pt1 | contig 12596 bp, 15 predicted proteins | sample MSEWelMarce5H_FC_FD_189079 | JGI IMG/M metagenome (GOLD analysis project Ga0247723, IMG submission 189079) | Subsurface sediment microbial communities from gas well in West Virginia, United States - MSEEL Well Study Marcellus 5H_FC | ecosystem: Environmental > Terrestrial > Deep subsurface >...
CAGTCTATTCGCAAAGTTTACAAAACCAGAACAATAGCAATTTAAGAATATTCTTTACCAAACTGGTTAACTCAATACAGTCTGTTATTGGCCCAAGGGGTGGTAAGTTCTTAAATAATCCTTATGGTGCTTTTCAAGACTCCACAGATCAAGTTGCGGCAAATACAACAACCGCCTATGCTGTAACATTTAATACTACAGATTTCTCTAATGGTGTAACCATAGCTAGTAATTCTAGGATTACTGTAGCTGAAGCAGGAATTTGGAATTTGCAATTTTCGCTTCAACTTACAAACACAACTAATGCTTCACAAGATGTGGATGTTTGGTTTCGGGTCAATGGAACAAACATTGCTAACTCAAATAGTAGATTTGGATTAGCCCCTAGAAAAGATGCTGGCGATCCATTTCATGTCATTATGGCTTTGAATTATTTTGCTAATTTAAATGCAACTGACTACATTGAGATCATGTGGAGGACAACTGATGTAGGGGTATCCATTGAGCAATATGCTGCTGGAACAAGTCCAACAAGACCAGCTATTCCTTCTGCCATTGCCACAATGAGTTTTGTGTCTAACATTAAAAACTAATAGATTACAAATATGGCCTATATTCCACTACAAATTCCTCCTGGCGTATTTAAGAATGGTACTGAGTATCAGTCTAAAGGACGTTGGAACTACGCCAATTTAATTCGTTGGTTTGAAGGCACTATTCGCCCTGTTGGTGGATGGCGTAAGCGTTCTGAAACGCAATTAACTGGAATGGCTCGTGGCCTGATTAACTGGCGAGACAATTCAAATAACAGACGTATCGGAATTGGTACACATTCAAAGTTGTACTCTATTTCTGAGTCTGGCACTATTACAGATATTACGCCTTCAGATCTTGTTGTTGGTGATGCTAGTGCTGTTCTAAAGATTGGTTATGGATATGGCACTTATGGCAGTTTTGCCTATGGTGTGGCTCGTCCTGATCTGGGTGCATACACTCCTGCCACAACATGGAGTTTAGACACATGGGGCGAGTATTTGGTGGCTTGCTCAACAAAAGATGGGCGCTTACTTGAGTGGCAATTAAATACCGCAAATGATGCGGCTGCTATCACCAATGCACCAACAAGTTGTGCTGGTTTAGTGGTAACTCAAGAACGATTCTTATTTGCTTTAGGTGCTTCTGGTAATCCTAGAAAGATTGCTTGGTCTGACCAAGAAAACAATACTGTTTGGACTGCTGCCGCAACCAATCAAGCTGGTGACTTTGAGTTGACCACAATTGGCTCTTTGATGTGTGCCAAACGTATTCGTGGTGCAACATTGTTGTTTACTGACATTGATGTTCATTCTGCTACTTACATTGGCCCACCATTTATCTTTAGTTTTGAGCGTATTGGCTCTGGATGTGGTGTTGTTTCAAAGCAATCAGTAGCAGTTATTGACAATGCTTGTGTTTGGATGTCTTCATCAGGATTCTGGATCTATGATGGTTTTATCAAACCAATCCCATGCGATGTAGGCGATTATGTGTTTAACAACCTTAATCTGTCTCAATCATCTAAGGTTTATGCTGTTCTAAACTCAACTTACTCTGAAGTTTGGTGGTTCTACCCAAGCTTATCTAGCAATGAGATTGACTCTTACGTCAGCTATAACTATCGTGAAAACCATTGGTCTACTGGCACTTTGGCTCGTACCTGTGGTACAGACCGAGGTATCTTTGCTAATCCAATTATGGTTTCAACAGACTCATACGTTTATGAGCATGAAGTTGGATTTAACTACGATTCTCAGACTATTTTTGCTGAGTCTGGACCGATTGAAATAGGTCAAGGGGATCGTGTGATGAGCCTGACTGAGCTAATTCCTGATGAAAAGACTTCAGGGGATGTAAATGTTAGCTTTGCTACAAAGTTCTATCCTAATGCCACAGAATACAATTTTGGCCCATATACGATGGCTAACCCAACATCAATTCGTATTACTGGCAGACAAATAGCCGCAAAGATTACTGGTGTTGTTAAAGGTGATTGGCGTGTCGGAGTTATCCGATTTAATGGAAAATTAGGCAGTCTACGTTAAATATATTATGATTGAACATGATACTGCCGATTGGCGTGAAATAAGAAATGCCAAACTGTTAGAATGGTTTGGTGGCAACCAGAGTGCTGTAGACTTTTTAGTTGCTTTATCAAGTATTGCTGAGTTATGGGATGACTTAGTAGATAAAGATAAAGAACTTAGTCGCAAAGAGATAGATTCTGTCTTTTGGAACGCTTTGGTGACGCTACCTACAAATGAGTTCTTTAGTGCTAATAAGGCGTTTTTAATGCCATTAGTCATCCAGAGTATAAATGCTTGGCAAGACTCTGTAGAACTTGAAAGAGGTAATACCAACGACAGAGCCTATGCGCTCACATTGCGTATTATTTCATTACAAATCGCACCAATGATAGTCTTATTGCTTAGAGGACAAGAAGCAATGAGGGATTTAAGTACGGAAATGTGGCGATATTTTACGTCACATGATGATGCAATTAAATGGATACAAGGGGAATAATATGTCTCTAGGCGGCTCAAGCTCAAGTCAACAGCAGTTAGATCCTGCGCTTCGTGATCTATTTTTAGAAAACTATGGATCAGCAAAAACTACTGCTGGTGGTTTGCAAGCTCGTCAATTTGCAGGGTTTACGCCTGAACAAAATCAGGCCATGCAGAATATTAGCCAGTTTGCCAACCCAAATAGCGAAGGTTTTAATGCCCTAAGAGGCGCTTATGGTGTAGCAAATACTGCGGCTAATTACAGCCCAAATCAAGTTAGTGCTGGACAAGCCAATGCTGCTAATCTTGGAAGATCTACCATTCGAGATGTTGCTTCTAGGGATGTAACTGGTGCTGCCGTTACTCAAGAAGCATTAGGTGCTATTGCTCCACAAGCTCGTGCAAATATTCGTGATGTTAATGCTGGTTCGTTTCTTAATCAGAACATCCAAGCTTACATGAATCCTTACACTAAAGCCGTTACCGAACAAAGCTTGGCTGATTTAGAGCGTTCAAGACAGTTGCAACAACAACAAACTGCAGCTCAAGCTACTGCAGCAAAAGCTTTTGGTGGTTCTCGCCAAGGTGTTGCTGAAGCTGAGACTAATCGTGCTTATGGTGAGAATGCAGCTCGATTACTTGCCCAACAGAATGCTGCGGGTTATGAGGCGGCTCAACGTGCTTCTGAAGCTGATTTGGCTCGTTCTATGCAAGCTCAACAGCTTAACCAAGCACAAGACTTGGCTACAACTCAGCAGTCTCTGCAACTTGCAGGTCAGTTTGGCTTGGCAAACCAAGATGCGGCATTAAGAGCTGCTTTGGCTAATCAAGGTATTGATTTATCAGTTGGTCAGCTTAATACACAAAACCAACAACAAGCAAATCTTGCCAATCAAGATGCGGCATTAAGAGCTTCACTTGCTAATCAGGGCGCAGGATTAACAGCCAATCAGCAAAGAATAGCTGCCGCCAATCAAATGACCAATACTGGTACTGCATTTACAAGTTCTGGTATTGCGGCAAACCAAGCTTTGGCAGACCAAGGTTTATTGCGTCAAGGCTTCTCACAACAACAGTTGGATGCCATCCGCAATCTGCCATTGGAGCAACAACAGATTCTCAATCAAGCATTGGGTATCAATGTTGGTGGTGGCTCTGGTACGCAATCAACCTCTTCATCAGGCCAAGGTTTGTTTGGTCTATTCAGATAAGGAATTTATATGTTTAATATTGGGTTGTTATCTGATGCCGCATTGACGGGCTTGTCTGATGCTGAAAAACAAGCAATGCAAAAGCAAGCTACTCAACAGTTTCTGATTGGTAGTTTGTTGAGTGGAGATCCTGGTGTTGGCTTTAAGTCAGCATCAGAGATCCCTGCTACCGCTATATCAATGCAAGATATGTTGCGTAAGAGTCAACTGGCTCAAGCAGATCAAGCTGCTTTAGAAGGTTTCCGAGCTAAATACACTCCTACTAGATTCCAAGAAGCAAATCCTTCTTACATGGGTCCTGTTATGCCTGAACAATTGGCACAACAAGAGCAAATTAAAGCCGCAAGAGCGCAAGGCTTACCATTCAACATACAGAATGCTTTACAAGATATTCTTGCTTTGCCTTCTGCATCACAAAGTTCAATGCTTGGAACAGTTACCGCCTTGAAACCTACAATTCAAGGAAATGTTGTATATAACTCTAATATGCAACCAACTGCTGTTGTTCCTACTGCTGATTTAAAATCTGGCTTAACCCTTGGCGGTACTGTTAGAGATGGAAATATAAACTTTCAAACTGCACCACTTAGCGGATTTAGATCCGCTACAGCATTGAATACTTTGCCAGAACTTTCTAAAGGTGAAGAGTATGCTTTTAATGCTCTTGGTCAGCCAATTGGAATTAGAAATGCTGAAGGAGCAATTAGAGCGCTTGCCGAGCGTACTCAAGCTGAAGTAATAGCTCGTGAAACTAATACTCCTCGTCCAGGTTTTACAGCATCTGGTGCGCCAACATTTATTTATCCTAACGCCCCAAGTGCTACTGGTGGCGTTGGTCAACCAACAGGTACTGCTCAACGTACTGTTGCACAACCAGAAACTGGTCCTAGTACTGCTCAAACAATTTTGAATGAAGCGTACAAGCCAATTCTTGCTGATGCCTACAAAGGTTTTCAAACAGCTAAAAAGACGGCTCCAGTAATTGACCAATTACAGAATGCTTACAATCAGCCAGGTTTTGATACTGGTTCATTTACAAACTTCAGAACTCAACTAGGAAATGTTTTTAACAGTCTTGGTGTTTCTGGAGAGCGAAATAAGCAATTCTTAACAAATGCAATTTCAGCCCGTCAGGGTATTAATGCTTTAACTGGTGAAAGTTTGTCTGAAGCAGTAGGCGCAATTTCTAACTTTGAAATTGGCTACTATGGTCAGCGTAATGCTCAAATTACAGACCCTAAAGAATCCACAAACTTCAACTTAGCAGTTTTGCGTGAGGCTAACAAGCGTAAGCAAGACTTCTACAACTTTGTTTCTGACAAAAATAACGCTGGTCCTGATGTTCTTGCTAAGTGGGCATCATCTCCGCAAGGCCAAAAACAAATGTTTGAAGCTCCTTCATTACGGAAATACCTTCCAACCAAAAAAGTTGTCGGTGGTCCTGATGATGGGAAAATTGCATACATATTGCCTAATGGCGATGCTACGACTTTTGACTAATGGCAACCAAAGAACAAGTTTACGAATTTGCTAGGCAAGAAGCCCAAAGGCAAGGTGTTCCCTATTCTTTGGTGCAAAAGATTGTTGAAACAGAATCGGGTGGCGCTTTTAATGCAATAGGACCGAAAACACGAACTGGTGATCGTGCCTATGGGCCAATGCAGTTGATGAGTGCTACTGCCAAAGATCTTGGTGTCAACAGAATGGAATGGAAAGATAACATCCGTGGTGGTGTTAAGTATCTAAGCCAGTTGACAGAAAGATTCCAAGACCCCACTTTGGTGGCGGCTGCTTATAACGCAGGGCCTGGCAATGTAGAGAAATATGGCGGTGTTCCACCATTTAAAGAAACACAAAATTATGTTCAGAAAGTTGTAGGTGCAAACATGGCTACTTATCGCAAAATTGATCCTTCTTTTCTTGAGCAAACACCAGAGCAACAATCTCCAAAGATTGGTTTGACAGGTATGGCTACTCCAGATGTACAACAAAACACTAGATATCGTGTTATTGATCCATCAATGCTTGGTGAGGCAGTTGTTCAACAAGCTCCTGTTCAACAGAATGCACCTACACTTTTTAACCGAATAGGCAACCAAGCAGTTAACGAAGTTGGTCGGACAATTAGGTATGGATTGGAAGGTGTGGGTGGGGTTGCTGACATTGTTGGATCACCATTAAATATGTTGATTAACAGGGCTACTGGTAGTCAGCTTCAAAATCCTAGTCAAGCAATGTCAAACTTTGCTAACTTACTTGGTTTGCCACAACCAGAAACTAACTTCCAAAGAGGCGTTGCCAATGTTACTCGTGCAGTAGCAGGTATTCCTGCAATGGGTGCTGTTGGTGGACTATTGCAACAAGCGCCTAATTTAACAGCACAAGTTGTTGGGCGTGGTTTGGCAGCTCAACCTATTGCTCAAGCAGCGGGTGCAACAGTAGGTACTGGTTCTGCTGAAATAGCTAGAAATGTTTTTGACATTCAAAATCCATTAGCTCTTCTTGGTATTAACTTAGCTACAGGCTTACCTGCGGGTGCTGTTGCCTCTCGTGCAGGAAACATTCCTTCTGGCACACGTTATCGTGATCCAGTTACTGGTCAGATTATTGAATCTGCGGCTCAAAGAGGTGTAAATATTGATGTAGGTGATGTGGGTGGCCCAGGTGCAGGTACGCTAACAAAAGCCCGTCAGTTTGGCTTTACAACAGAAACATCAAATCAAGCAAAATCAAATCAAGTTAAAAGTTTGATTGAAAGAACTACTGATAAGTTGCGTCCTGCTGGAATGAAAGATGGCGGTGAGAAACAGATCATTGCTAATGATTTGCGTCAACAATACAAAACTGCAAAAGACAATGTTAACCCTGAGTTCAAACAAGCTGAAATCTTGGCTGGTGATGACATTATTCCTTTGCGTAATACAAATCAAGCAAAACTTGATGTTGTAAAGCAGTTCCCATCTACTTCACAAACTCCTATTATTGAAAAAACAATACAAAAGTTAGATGACCTAAGCCAAAGTGGTGGCGGCTCTTACAAAGAACTACGTGACTTGCAATCTACAGTTTTTGCAGAGTTAGAGCGTGTTCGCAAAGGTGTAGTACCTGGCTCATACAACGAAAAACAAGTTAACGCAATTAACCAGTTATACAAAGGTATGGCTGACGATGTGGATGTATGGGCTGCTCCTGCTATTGATGAGAATGGCGCTAGATTGTTTACACCTGCGGGCTTACAACACACTAAAGCTATTGACCAGTTCAAAGCTACTGTTTTGCCATTTCGTGATGACCCCAATATTTACAAACTTGTATCTAGTAGGTCAGGCGCAGGTGATGTTGATTTGGCTGCACAAAAGTTTAATTTTGACACCAACCCTGCAACAGCAGAACTTGCGGTTAATTTGATGTCGCCTGTTGGTAAGCAAGCGGCTCAATACTCAATTCTGAATGAGGCTAGAAACAGGGCTATCAATCCAGATGCGGCTACTGGCTTCTCAGCGCCAGCATTTACTAGAACATTGAATCTTGGTAGACCAGATGCCCCAACTCCACAGCGAGTAGCATTTGCAAACAACCCTGAATTGCTTGATGAAGTAAGTTTGTTAAGAGACATTGTTGATACAACTCGTGGTGCTGTCACACCAAAAGTTGGACCACAAACAGGTGCAGTATTGCTTCCACTTGCAACAACTGGAATGGGTGCGGCAGCAGGAAATCAACTTGCTCAAATGTTTGGTGTTGATGGTGCAACAGGACTTGCGGCTGGTGGCCTACTTGGAGCAAGCTTGACTCCTCCTATGGCAAACAGATTGGGTAATGTAATGGGCGGTACTGCTGGCACTAGATTCTTACTTGGTGAGCAACTTCAAGGCGCTGGTGGAATGGGTGGTGCAATTGGACAAGGCGTAAATGCCGCAACAACTAATCCACAAAACTTTTTCCCTGATGCAACAGGTTTGTTAGACTTTTTCAGGGACTAACATGAAAGACTGGCTGCTTGCAACAATTGCGGCAGTCGGTATGGTTGCCCTTATCGTTTGGTCATTCTCAGTAATTATCTGGGCATGGAGTTAATTAGTCTTTTACTGGCTGTATCTATTGAGTACAGGTGTGTCAAGTGGGTTTGGGTTGGAGATGTGTACAACCGAAAAGTCTACTGTATTGAATGGAAGAAGGTAGAAAAGAAATGATAGATCCAATCACGGCACTAGCTGGCATACAGTCAGCAATCAGCATGGTCAAGAAGGCAGCTAATGTTGCCAATGACCTAGGCTCACTTGCGCCCATGATTGGTAAGCTATTTGATGCTAAGTCTGTAGCTACAAAAGCCATGCTTCAGGCTAAACAGTCTGGCAAAGGCTCAAACATGGGTACGGCTTTGCAGATTGAGATGGCACTAGAACAGGCTAGAGCGTTTGAGGAAGAGTTAAAGATGCTCTTCATGCAGACAGGAAAGATTGATGTCTGGAATAAGATCAAAGCCCGTCAAGCAGAGATGGACTTGGCAGATGCTAAAGAGATAAGTGCTTTAAAGAAGGCAGAGAAAGAAGCCAAGCAGAAAGAGCAAGAACAACTAGAGATTGGTTTGGCAATAGGTGGAATATTCTTTGTTTTGTTTTTAGTCTTTGTTGGCGTGAATGAGTTGATGGAATTCTGTGCAACTACTCGTAGATGTGGCAGATGAATGAGTACCAAAAGACCTTTGACCTATGCCTAAAGATATTTGTCTATGGGCTTGTTGCTTTGTATTTTTTAGGTTTTCTGAAGTTTTTGCCTGACGATTTGTCGGACAAAATTGTTAATCTCCTACTTGGAAAGATTGGACTGTAATGCTATCTCTATTTTCTACACTTGGTGGTTTGCTAATTTCTGGCTTACCAAAACTTTTAGACTTCTTTCAAAACAAAGATGACCAAAAGCATGAGTTAGCTTTAGCTAGGGTTCAAGTAGAACTTCAACTACAGATGATGGCTCAAGGGTTTAAGGCTCAAGAGCGCATGGAGGAGATTCGCACAGACCAGATTGCCATGCAAACTGATGCCCAGATGACAGAAGCTGCTCTTAAGCATGATGAGAAAATCATGGAGAAAGCAAGCACTTGGGTGGTTAACTTTGTAGGTACTGTAAGACCTATTGTGACTTACATCTTTATCTTTGAATTATGTGCAATTAACGCATGGATTGCCTACTACGTTTACAGCAGACCTAGTTTAGTCAACAACATGGATGACTTGATTCGGGTTACTGACGTTATTTTCTCTAGCGATGAAATGGCAATGCTTGGAGGAATTATCGGGTTTTGGTTTGGCTCACGTTCATGGGCTAAGAAATGAAAGTCAGCAAAGCTGGTGAGGACTTGATGCACTTCTTTGAAGGCTACAGAAACAAGCCTTATCGGTGTTCTGCGGCTATTTGGACTGTTGGGTGGGGTCACGCTATGTACGCAGATCAATTAAGCCTCCCAAACGTGCGTAAAGAGGGTTATACAGGGCTTATCAGGTCTGACTACCAACTAAAACAGGAGGATGCCCGTGTTTGGTCTAAAGATGAACTGGTCAATTTGTTCAAGGTTGACATCGATACTTTTGAACGTGGTGTTCTTCGACTTTCTCCTACTCTTGCTCATCATCAAAGCAAATTCGACGCTGTTGTCTCTTTTGCGTACAACGCAGGTTTAGGCAATTATCAAAGGTCTACCATTCGCATGAAGGTCAATCGTGGTGATTGGGATGGTGCTGCTGAAGCCTTTATGTCGTGGACAAAAGCGGGTGGTAGGGAAGTCTCAGGGCTTGTCAAAAGACGCAAAGCAGAAGTAGCCTTGTTCTTATCTTAAATAAAAATGTCATAAATACTGTATAAGGTGTTGAAATGCCTAACATTCCTACACCAGAAAATGCTGAGTTATTTGCACAAAGTGTCAAAAAGTGGCAACAAGTGCTTAGTCTTGGTGATTGGAGAATAGAGAGGGGAAGTAAACCTGCGAAGGCTGCTATGGCTTCTGTTGAGTTTAATCCTGCAGCTCGTTTGGCTACTTACAGACTAGGTGATTTTGGTGCTGAGAAGATCACACCCGAGTCTCTAGATCAGACTGCTTTACATGAGTTACTTCATGTGTTCCTACATGACTTAATGACTGTGGCACAAGACCCCAAATCATCTCAAGATGAGATTGAAATGCAAGAGCATAGGGTTATCAATTTGCTAGAAAAGTTACTGTCTAAGGATACCAATGGGCGCTCATAATGAAACCTGTACCGACATGGAGTTCATCCAGTTGTGGGGTCAACTTCAATCTGCACAAAGAATGGCAGAACACCTTGGTATAAATAACAGAGCAGTCCATTTACGCAGAAGGTGGATTGAAAAAACCTACAACATGACCCTCAATGCGAAAGACCATCGAGGTGATTTGTATAACAAAAACAGACCCAAGTCTTTTTCTCCTTTAAAGCAAGTAGAACTTGGCATCCTAGATGGGACTGTCATAGTCTTCTCAGATGCTCACTTCATACCTGGTCAACGAACAACTGCTTTTAAAGGGCTTCTATGGGCTATCCAAGAGTTCAAACCCAAAGCTATCATCTGTAACGGGGATGCGTTTGATGGTGCGTCTATATCAAGGCATGACGTAACTGAACAACCATCGACTACTGTTATTCAAGAACTAAAAGCTTGTCAGGGTGCATTGGGTGAAATCGAAGAGGCCGCCAAAGCAGCAAGGCAGAATGTAAAGCTACTGTGGACATGGGGCAATCACGATGTTAGGTTTGGCAATCGTTTAGCGCAACACGCACCACAGTACAAAGAAGTATTAGGCTTTAAGCTGACAGACCATTTCCTAGATTGGGAGTTTTGTTGGGCGGTATGGCCTAGCGAGGATGTGATTATCAAACACCGATATAAAGGTGGTGTTCATGCCACTCACAACAATACTGTCAATGCGGGTGTGTCAATAGTTACTGGACACTTGCATAGTCTAAAAGTCACGCCATTTAACGACTATAACGGGATTCGATATGGTGTAGATACGGGGACTTTAGCTGAGACTGATGGTCCACAATTTACTTATGCTGAGATAAACCCAAACAATCACAGATCGGGTTTTGCCGTGTTAAACTTCTTCAATGGTCAGCTTTTATGGCCTGAACTCGTCCATAAATTTTATGAGGATCAGATTCAGTTTAGAGGCGAAGTAATTGATGTAGGTGCATTTTGAGTGCTTGGCTAATCATCTTGACGGGGGCTATCTACGCCTACATTGCTGGTGAGCAGCTTTGGAAAGATAACCCACACATGGCTATTGTGTACGCAGGGTACGCCTTTAGCAATGTGGGGCTTTACCTTTTAGCAAAATAGCTTATAGGCTACAAATGGTCAAATGTCTTCTGGAACACTCCATTTGGCAAAAGAGTGCCCCTACGATTCTTGATCTGATCGTATGCAACTTCCATGCAGTCTACCAGATGTATGTCTTGAAGAGCGCAGTAGTTAATAAGACAGACCATGACATCACCAACAGCGTCAACAATAGCTTCCTTGTCGCCTTTAATGGTTGCATCAGCTAGTTCTCCAATCTCTGATACTGCTTTAAGAAGTTGAACATCTGGGGTGCTATTTGGAATAATCTTACGGGCTTCTGACCATTGGATTATTTTCATTTCAATTGCTGCGTAACTCATTTTTATCCCTTAAAACATTTTCAATTTGGCTAAGAGTGTCATGGTCAACATAAGAACAAAAGTAAACAAACTCCTCTTCTGTAAGACCTTGCCATTCAGGTTGGATTTTTTGCACTTCTTTCATTGAAGTTTCATGCAAATTTTTAGTCATCTCACTCTCCTTAAAGGTTCTTGATATTTCTCAGGTGGTGGTGGAAGCATCTTCTCTGAGGGTGGAGTCCATCCAAATTTTCTCCAGATGGCTTGAACATCTGATCCTGTAGACCATTTAAATTCTTTGTTTGGGGTAGATGGATAACTGATCTTTGAATAAGGTGGTTTTTCTAGCATATTGCCCATTCTCTTTCGTTTCTGCCTGAATTTGATTTAACTGTTCTACCAGTTAGATGGATAAGACCAATCTTCTGCATCTCGTTTAAACGTCTTGCAACCTGATTGCTCTCTAGTTTGGTCAGAGATGAGATGCCATCCTTTCCAAGCGCACCATAGGTCTGTAAACACTCCAGAATGATGTCATAGTGTTTGTTGACTACTGGCTTGATTGCCTCTGCTGCTTCAAATGAAGTGAGAGGGTCTGTAGTCCTAACTCGTGGAAAGTTAGGCATTTGAAAAATCTTATCGAAAGCACTTTTAATATCCATTATTAACTCCTATTTATTGAACTGGTGGGCTACTAACGTTCGTCCGCTATTTCTAGCCGCTTTCGCCCGTAATTGGTGAAGCCTACTCGCTACGTCTGTGATTGCAAAACGGGACGGAGTTGCACCGCGACCTGACACCCGCACAGCATCCGCTTTTGGCTTCGTAAACTTGCTAGAAGGGCATTGAGTCGTCTGAATCGAAGCCAGTCGCTTTAGACCGCTCAGAAGGCTTTGCCATAGGTTCTTTAGGTGATACTGCCAAACCCATGAATTTACCGCTCTTGCCTTCTTTTACCCATGCTGATAGCCAATAGTCTTTGCCATCAACAGTTATGTTGCCTTTATATTCAGGCGCACGTTCATTGTCTTTCTTCTCATTGCGGAACAAGACCCCGCTGTTATCCCGCTGATTTTGTTTATTGTCCATATTAAATTTCCTTAGCCTTTTTCAAAGCTGAACGCACTTTACTAGGTAGGAGTGTCCACAGAGCAATCTTTTGTTGATCGTCTAGGTTCTCTCCC
>Ga0247723_1001679_pt1 | contig 12590 bp, 14 predicted proteins | sample MSEWelMarce5H_FC_FD_189079 | JGI IMG/M metagenome (GOLD analysis project Ga0247723, IMG submission 189079) | Subsurface sediment microbial communities from gas well in West Virginia, United States - MSEEL Well Study Marcellus 5H_FC | ecosystem: Environmental > Terrestrial > Deep subsurface >...
GTAGAACAGTATGTCTTTACGACAAATGTTCCAAGGTAGTATTGTGAAGCCGGGGTTCAATCCTCTGGCTGCGCAGACTACGACTACCCAAAGTACATTGTTTAGCTGGGGCTTTAATAATCACGGTCAACTTGGTTTAAATAATTTAACAAGTTTTAGTTCTCCTAACCAAGTTGGTGCTTTAACTGATTGGCTTACTGTTGCCTGTGGCTACTACCATAGTGTTGCTACAAAAAATGATGGAACATTGTGGACTTGGGGTTGGGGCGCAAGTGGTCAACTTGGACTTGGTAACACAACACAGTATTCTTCTCCCATGCAAGTTGGCGCACTGACTACTTGGTCTAAAGTTTCGGCTGGTGGGGGTACTACTGCCGCAATCAAAACTGACGGAACTCTATGGACTTGGGGATATAACAACGCTGGTCAGCTTGGTTTGGGTAACATAACTTCCCGTTCATCCCCAGTACAAGTTGGCGCTTTAACTAATTGGTCATCTATTGCTGTCTTAAGCCGTGCAACTCTAGCAGTTAAAACAGATGGTACTTTATGGTCTTGGGGGGAAGGTGCGTTTGGAGTTTTAGGTCTTGGTAACACCACATCGTATTCTTCGCCTAAACAAATTGGCGCATTAACCGCATGGTTAAAAGTTGCTGGTAGTTTTTACTCGTCTTTTGCAATAAAAACTGATGGCACTTTTTGGACTTGGGGTTATAACAATCAAGGCCAGCTAGGTTTAGGCGACATAACTAACCGTTCTAGCCCTGTGCAAGTTGGCGTACTTACTACTTGGCTTACAGTAGCAAGTGGTAATTATAATAGCGTTGCTGTACAAACAAATAATACTTTATGGACTTGGGGCAAAGGAACAAATGGTGGGCTTGGTCTTGGTAATACAACAAGTTACTCAAGTCCAGTACAAGTAGGTGCATTAACAAATTGGTTAAACGTTTCTGCTGGGGTTTATTTTTGTGGTGCAGTAAAAACAGATGGAACTGCTTGGACTTGGGGATATAACAGTCAAGGACAACTTGGTTTAAGCACAGCTTACTCACAAAATAAATCAAGTCCTACGCAAATTGGATCGCTAACAACTTGGTCTAAAGTCACTTGTGGCAATGGATACTATTGTTTGGGCCTATAAAATTATGGCAACTACCTATCTTACATCAGGCGTTCAATACTCAGGCATCTGGACAATGCAGCAGGTAAACGCTGCCATTGCGGCGGGGACTTGGCCTTCTGCCGCTGCGCCCCATTTATTTGGATGGGGTGCTGCTGCTCAGGGTCAGCTAGGTCTTGGTAACACAACAGTATATTCTTCTCCAAAACAAGTTGGCTTATCAAATGCATGGTCTATTCTTTCTGCTGGGGCAAACTCTACTATCTCAATACAAGCCAATGGTACATTGTGGGCATGGGGAGAAAATAACAATGGAAAACTTGGTCTTGGCGACACCACCAATCGCTCATCGCCAACTCAAGTTGGCGCATTAAATAATTGGTATACAGTTAGTATTAGTAATACCCATACAACTGCTATTAAAACGGATGGTACTCTTTGGTCATGGGGCCAAAGCCAATTTGGTGCTTTAGGTCTTGGCAACACAACCAGCTATTCATCGCCAAAGCAAGTTGGTTCCTTAACTGATTGGTTGAGTATTGCCTCTGGTAATTACTTTACAACTGCTATTAAAACAGATGGCACACTATGGTCATGGGGCTGGAGTAATAATGGTCAACTTGGATTAGGAAACACAACATCTTATTCATCTCCAAAACAAGTTGGCGCTTTAACTACATGGTCTAAAATTAGAACTAATGGTGGATCATCCTACACAGTTTTAGCTATTAAAACGGATGGAACATTATGGGCTTGGGGAAAAAATAATCAAGGTCAATTAGGTCTTGGCGATATTACAAATCGTTCTTCTCCAGTTCAAGTTGGGGCTTTAACAAACTGGTTACAAGTCAGTTCTAATGCAGTTTCATTTGCTGTAAAAACAGATGGTACTTTATGGTCTTGGGGATCAGGCACAAATGGCGGTCTTGGGTTAGGAAACACAACATCTTATTCCTCTCCAAAACAAGTTGGGTCGTTGACTACTTGGGCGCAAGTGGCAAGCGGTGGTGGTTATAACGGGTATGCAATTAAAACAAATGGCACTTTATGGGCTTGGGGTACAGGCTCAAGCGGTCAATTAGGTCTTGGTAACACAACTTATTATTCATCGCCAAAACAAGTGGGTAGCTTAACTTCGTGGTCTACTATTGCTCCCGCCGATAACTTTATCGTGGCAATTGCAAATACTTAAACACATGAACAAAACACTCCACTTCCTCTCTGGCATTCCCCGCAGCGGTTCCACCGTGCTTGCGGCTATTCTTAACCAGAACCCCATGACTCATGTGTCCACCACATCTGGTCTGGTTCATGCGTTGGATGGCTTGGCAAACACTTGGCACTCTGCTGGCCTCTTAAATGAGAATGACCCAGAGCGTAAGAAGCTGGCCCAGACCATGCGCGGAGCCATTGATGCGTTCTACGAGGACACCGACAAGCCCGTCATCATCGACAAGTCCCGTGGCTGGCCCATTGCACAGATTATGGGCGCTATGTCCCAAGTGCTAGATCGTCCTCCCAAGATCATTGCCACCGTCCGCTCTGTGCCTGACTGCGCTGCATCGTTTATCCGTGTAGCCAAGCCAGCCGACTTGGATGAGTTCATGCACACTGGTCAGCTAATGGATCACCTGCGGGCCGCTTACATCTCATTGCAGAACGGCTTTGAGTACGCACCAGAGAATTTCCTATTCGTGGAGTACGAAGACCTGCTGGCTGATCCCAAAGCGCAACTTGCCCGCATCCATGAGTTCTTGGAGCTACCAGCGTTTGAGTACGACTTCAACAACATCGACGGCTCTACAGTTGCGGAGGACGATGAGCAGTTGCACGGTCATGCAGGGATGCACGATGTTAAGCCTGTCCTCGCCGCCCAACACAAGCAAGACCCCCGTGATCTGCTGAAGTCCCACTACGGCACGTTCTGCCAGCCTGAGTTCTGGCTTGAGCGCCCACGCACAGTACCTGAGTTGCACGACCTTGACCTCATGCTGGCAGCATCCACCACTGGTGACTTTGCTGAAGGCTGGCGCATTGCCCAGAAGCTGGAGGCAGAGGAGCCAAACAACCACCGCGCAGCTTATAACCGTGGTTGGTACTACCTGCGCCAAGGCCAGATCCAAAAGGGCTATCAGTTGATGGACAGGGGCCGTATTGCTGGTGTGTTCGGCAACAAGCATCCAGACGTACCCACACCGCAGTGGGACGGCAAGACCAAGGGAACAATCCTGCTGTACTTGGAAGGCGGCTTGGGCGACCAGATCCATCAGGTGCGCTATGCCAAGATGATCGCTGATCGTGGCTGCAAGGTCATTGTGTCCTGCTCTGGCCCGCTGGCAAGCCTGTTTGTCGGCGTTGAGGGCGTGTCCTCTGTCATCCAGCACGAAGCAGTCTTTGGCATCTACCACGACTCATGGGTGGCTGGTATGTCTGCCGCTGTACCGCTGGGGCTGGAGCTTGCTGATCTATCTGGTGCGCCGTACATCGCCAAGCCTGTGACCATCAAGGGCCGCAAGAAGCGTATCGGTCTGCGCTGGCAGGGCAACAGCAAGTTTGAAGCGGAACACCACAAAAAATTTCCGTATGACTTAATGTTTGACGCTGTTAAGGACAGCGACTACGAGTTCATCAGCTTGCAGCGCGACGAGGGCGCAGAGGCTAAGCCAGCTTGGGTCAAGCAAGTGCCGCTCAATACATGGGAAGACACACGGGCAGCAGCAGCAAGTTGTGATCTAGTCATCTCCTCTTGCACCAGCGTGAGCCATATTGCGGCTGCTATGGGCGTTGAGACATGGGTAGTCACGCCAATCATGCCGTACTTCCTTTATGCCCTTGACGGCGACAAGACCCCCTACTATGATTCCATGCGCCTGTTCAGGCAAGAAGTGTTCGGTGACTGGTCTGCACCCTTTGAGCAAATCAAAGCACGTTTGGGTGAGAAGCCATTACTTAGGAGCGTAGCGTGAGCTTCAGATATGCCGCTGGGATCAACAAGCCGGGGTTTAATCCTCTGGCTACGCCTACCTATTTGTATAACCTATTTTCTTGGGGGCGTAACAATTTTGGTCAACTTGGGCTAAACAATACAACGGACTATTCTTCCCCTAAACAAATTGGTTCGCTTACTAATTGGTCTGATATTTCTTTGGGAAACCAACATGGCGCATCAGTAAAAACAGATGGTACGTTATGGACTTGGGGTAGAAATAGTTCTGGTCAACTTGGAATTGGAAGTACTGTATATAAATCTTCGCCGAATCAAGTAGGCGGATTAACTACTTGGGCAACCGTTGCTTGTGGCGGTACTTTTACGCTTGCCATCAAAACAGATGGGACTCTTTGGTCTTGGGGTCAAAATAGTGATGGGCAATTGGGTTTAGGCAATACCTCCTACTACTCCTCGCCTAAACAAGTTGGAGCGTTGACTACTTGGTCAAAAATATATCCTGCTTATAATTTTTCTGTTGCCATTAAAACAGATGGTACGTTATGGACTTGGGGTGCAAATAATTTTGGAACATTAGGTATCGGCAACATAACAAATTATTCTTCACCAATGCAAGTTGGTGCTTTGACTACTTGGATGTCAGTTTCAAAAGGTAGTTATCGGTATGCTAATGTTGCAACGCAAACCAATGGAACGCTCTGGGCTTGGGGTCGTAATCAGTACGGTCAATTAGGTTTAGGCAATACAACTAATCGCTCATCCCCTACTCAAATTGGCGCTTTAACTACTTGGCTTTTTATTGCTGGTGGTTACTACAACGCATCTGTAGTAAAAACAGATGGCACACTTTGGACTTGGGGCGGCAATAATAATGGTCAACTTGGTTTAGGTAATACAACTTACTACTCTTCCCCTAAGCAAGTTGGATCGCTCACCAATTGGTCAACTACGGCTGTTGGTTATGGTCACAATTTAGCTATCAAAACCGATGGAACATTGTGGTCTTGGGGTAGCGGAACTTATGGCGGCTTAGGTTTAGGTAGTACAACATCTTATTCTTCGCCAAAACAGGTTGGCTCAACTACTACTTGGTTAAAAGTAGCAGCAGGATATAACGACACTTTGGCGCTAGGATAAATAATGGCAACAGCATCAAGCGTTCAATACTCAGGCATCTGGAACCTCAGCAGCCAAGCCAATGCTAAAGCTGCGGGGACTTGGACTGGTATTTCCACATACGGTCTTTATGTATTTGGAAGCAATGTTTATGGTCAACTTGGATTGGGAGATTCAGGTGCTTATACAAGCCGCTCTTCTCCAACGCAACTTGGTTCAGCAACTAATTGGACTAATATTAAAGGTGCTGGCGATAGAACAATGGGTATCAAGTCTAATGGTACTCTTTGGACATGGGGTTATAACGCCGAAGGACAACTTGGTTTAGGTAATACAACAAACTACTCAAGCCCAAAACAAGTTGGCGCATTAACTGATTGGCTACAAGTTTCTGGTGGATACAGGCACACAATAGCCGTTAAAACAAATGGCACGTTGTGGTCATGGGGAATAAATAATAGTGGTCAGCTTGGCATTGGAAATACGTCCAGCCGATCATCCCCTGTTCAAGTGGGCGCTTTAACCGACTGGTATAAAGTTTCTGGTGGCACATACAGTTCTTATGCCATTAAAACAGATGGCACACTTTGGTCTTGGGGAGGCAACGGACTAGGACAGCTTGGTCTTGGAACATCAGGAACAAACTATTCTTCGCCAAAGCAGGTTGGCGTGTTAACTGATTGGGCTGTAATTCAAGGAAGCAATAGTTGGTGTTTAGCCATTAAGACTAATGGAACATTGTGGTCTTGGGGGTTAAATAGTGTTGGGCAATTAGGAACCAATAATCTAACCTATTATTCTTCCCCTGTTCAGATTGGCGCTTTGACTACTTGGTCAAAAATTGCAAATGGAAGATATTTTTCAGGAGTAGTTAAAACTGACGGTACTCTTTGGACATGGGGGCAAAATAATAGTGGTCAACTTGGACTTGGAAATACAGTTTATGCTTATTCGTCACCTAAACAAGTTGGCGCGTTAACTAATTGGACTAATATTGCTTGTGGTGATTTCTTTTGTTTGGCTACAAAAAGTAACAATCAACTTTGGTCGTGGGGTAAAAATGATTATGGTCAATTAGGTTTAAATAACACAACCAATTATTCATCACCAAAGCAAGTTGGTACATTAACTAGTTGGCTTAATATTACAGGTGGTGGATACCATAGTGCCGCTACAACAGTAACAACAACTTAATTTTTTTAACAAGGAGTCTATATGACACATTACGTTCGGGTAGTAGATGGTGAGGTTAAAGATGTGTGGGATACACCGCCCGCAGAAGGAGTCGGCAACAACGGCTGGCGCAATGCAGTGGAAGTCCGTGCGACTATCACGCCGCACCGCCAAGGCTACACGGCCCATCGTTATGATCTCAACACAGACCCTGTGCAGATCATCTGGGACAGCTACGACATCGCCGTAGATGACCGCAAGAACGGCATGAAGGCCAACGCACAGTTCACGTTCCAGCAGGTGGTCAACCAGCAAGCCAGCAACCCAGTGACGTTTGACGCAAGCGCAATTGAAGCCGCCCGTCAGACTATGGTTGCCAAGCAAGCTGCAATTGACGCAGCCACCAGCCACGACGAACTGGACGCGCTCCTATGAAGAAAATCCTAATCATGGGGCTTCCCGGCTCCGGCAAAACGTACTTGGCTGGCGCTTTGAAGCGTTACCTTGAGGAAAACTCAACAATCAAGCATATGCCCCTGTACCGTGCAGGAGAGCATATGCCCACCAGCTACAAATGTAGCGTGAAGTGGTTCAACGCCGATGATGTCCGCAAGAGCTTCAATGATTGGGATTTTTCCAACGAGGGCCGCATTCGCCAATCCCTGCGCATGGCTGAGTTTGCGCTCAAGTCAAACAGCGACTATGTGATCTGCGACTTTGTTGCTCCCCTTGTTGAGATGCGTAACAACTTCAAGGCCGATTGGACGATATGGGTGGACACCATCGAGAAGGGCCGCTACGAGGACACCAACAAGGCGTTTGTTCCGCCTACCGTATACGACTTCCGTGTCACCGAGCAGGACTGCGACAAGTGGGCTGAGTTCATCGGCAACCACATCCTTGATGAGCGCCGCCGTCCTACCTTTGACTGGAAGAAGGAAACCGTCCAGATGCTTGGACGCTGGCAGCCGTGGCATCCGGGCCACCGCGCTTTGTTTGACCGCGCTATCGCCAAGACAGGCCAAGTGGTCATCCAGATCCGTGACTGCCAAGGCTGGAATGGCTCCAACCCCTTTGCCGCCGAGCAGGTTAAAGACCTGATTAAGCGTGATTTAGATCCTCTGTATCAGGGCCAGTATGAGATCCAGCTTGTGCCTAACGTGGTGAACATCACCTATGGACGAGATGTGGGCTACAAGATTGAACAGGAAGTGTTTGATGCAGCCACTCATGCTATCTCCGCTACAGAGATCAGGAAAAAGATGGGCGTTTAAATGCTAGACCCCATAACGGCCTTTGCTGCTGCCCAAGCGGCTGTTAAGGGGGTGCAAGCAGCAATCAAGCTGGGCAAGGACATCCACGCCATCACTGGCGAAGCGATGAAGTTTTTTGAGGCCAAGGATGTTGTCCAGCGGGCAGCGTCCAAGCCAAAGACAGGGTTTGCGGGGTCGGACACGGCGCAGGCTTTTGAGATCGTCATGCAGGCCAAGAAGTTGGATGACGCTGAGAAAGAACTGAATCAGTGGCTTGTGCTTAATGGTCATGCGGATGTTTGGCAGCAGCTACTCATCACCAGAAACGACTTGATCCAAAAGCGCAAGGCGCAGGAAATCTTGGACGAGAAGAATGCAGCGGCTAAGAAGAAGGAGTTGGACGAGTTCATCAATTGGCTTCTTGGCGGCGGCATCGTCGTCATGGTGCTTGGGTTCATTGTCTGGTGGCTGACAATTTTGATGGGGAAATAGATGAGCGAGGAAAAGATTCAGAATATGGAAGCCAAAGGGCAACTGATTGAGAAGATCACGTTTGCTTTACTACCGCTGCTGTTCTCATGCGTGGTTTACTTGATGTCGGCCTTGTCAAATTTGGCCCATGAAGTCACCATCTTAAACAGTAAGATCAGTTTGGTCGTTACCAGCGACAACAAGCAGGCAAGTAACACTGGGGCTGAGCTTGCTCGGGAAAAATTGCGCCAAGACTTGGAAAAGGAAATCCAACGCAACCGTGACCAGATTGCGGAGAACCGAATGCACATTGCAATCCTTGAAGAAAAGACCCCAGTAAACAACAAAATCAAATCCCTGACCGGGAAGGACTAAACCATGCTTACCATCCTATCAACTCTAATCTCCTTCCTAATGGGCGGCTTGCCCAAGCTGCTGGACTTTTTCCAAGACCGGCAGGATAAACGCCATGAGCTGGACTTGGCCCGGATGCAGATCGAGCGGGAGCTGGAATTACGCAAGGCCGGGTTTGAAGCGCAGGAGCGCATAGAGCAAATACACAGCGCCCAGCTTGAGTTGGAGACCACTGCCAAGGGTAACGAGAATCTGGTCAATGCCCAAGTCGCTGAGATGAACGCCATTTACCAGCACGACGAGTCGCTTAACGAGGGAACCAGCCAGTGGATGAAGAACCTACGCGCAGGTGTCCGCAGCTTCATTACCCTTGGATTCTTCGCCCTACTGTGTTTTGTGGATATCGGCTTGTTTATCTACGGCTACAACAACGGCGTTCAGTTCCCTGTACTGGCTGAGAAGCTGTGGGATTCCAACACCCAAGCGCTGTTTGCTTCGATTATTGCGTTTCACTTTGGCGGTAGGGCATTTGGGAAATGAAAGTCTCAGCCAAAGCGTTGGGGGTAATCAAGCACCATGAGGGAACTAGGCAGCGGGCATATCGCTGCCCTGCCAAACTATGGACAATTGGCGTGGGCCATGTGCTTTACCCTGAGCAAGGCAAGCTAAAACTTGAGCAGCGGGATGCGTTCCCCCTGCGCCCAGAGGATGATAGGGTTTTCCCTATGGAGGAAGTAGATGGAATACTTGCAGCAGATTTGGCTCGATTTGAGCGCGGGGTCGAGCAGTTCTGTCCTGTCAGCCTTACACAGGGTATGTTTGATGGTCTTGTCAGTTTCTCTTTTAACTGCGGCCTTGGGACACTCCAGCGTTCTACGCTTCGCCAGAAACTGTTACGCGGGGATAAAGCAGGCGCTGCGGATGAGTTCTTGAAGTATTGCATGGGTGGGGGTAAAATCCTCAAAGGGTTGCAGAACCGCCGCATTGACGAACGTGCCCTATTCTTGTCTTAGGATGTGCGATGCCACTACAAAAACTTGCCTTAAAGCCGGGGGTTAACCGGGAAAACACTCGGTATACCAACGAGGGTGGCTGGTTTCAGTCGGACAAGGTACGTTTTCGCCAAGGCACTCCTGAGAAAATTGGAGGTTGGGCGCGTCTTTCTGCTAGTACATTTCTTGGCGTTTGCCGTTCCTTGTGGAACTGGGCGACGTTGGCTAACCTTAATCTGCTGGGCCTTGGTACAAGCGCTAAGTTCTACATTGAAAACGGCGGGGCGTATAACGACGTAACCCCAATCCGTAGCTCCGCTATCCTGAGCAATCCGTTTAAGACAACCAATCTCAGCGCCACCGTCACGGTAACGCACACCGCGCATGGGGCAATCAACAACGACTACGTTACCTTTAGCAATGCAGCCACAGTCGGCGGGCTAGACCTTAATGGCGAGTTCAAACTTACTTACGTTGACGCTAATTCCTACACAATCACAGCATCTACAACTGCAACTTCCACAGTAGCAGCAGGCGGCGGCACGACAGTTAACGCTATGTACCAGATCAACGTAGGTCTGGATGCTGAAGTTCCTTTGGCTGGCTGGGGCGCAGGCGCTTGGGGCGCTGGTGTCTGGGGGTACGGCGGTACGTCTACATCCTCCCTGCGCTTGTGGAGCCAGACAAACTTTGGTCAGAACTTAGTGGCAGGTTTCCGTGGCAGCCCAATTTACTACTGGGACGCTAACTACGGCGTGTCCCCCTCTGCTTTTACGGTAACTATTGCAACTCCTGCGGTAGTGACTAGCACACTTGCTTTAGCCAATGGAAGCCCTGTTATCTTGGCAAACTCCGGCTACCCAGCGGCACTGCCGACGGGCTTGACCCCCGGTACTACATACTACGTCATTAACGCTTCGGGATCGACGTTTAACTTATCTGCGACCGTAGGCGGCGCTGCCATCGATACCTCTGGTACGCAATCTGGTACGCACTACATCCTGCCAAACCTGATCCCAGTGACTTCCTTGGCAGGCGCTTCTAACGTACCGATTATCCAGAATCTTGTATACGTCTCTGATGTAAGCCGGTTCACGTTTGCTTTTGGTTGCAATCAAGCCGGGGAAACAACCCAAGACCCCATGCTTATCCGGTGGTCGGATCAGGAGTCAGTTACTAATTGGACACCGGCAATTACAAACCAAGCGGGCTATGTACGGCTCTCGCACGGCACCCAAATAGTTGCAACTATCCAAACCCGTCAGGAGATTGTGGTCTGGACTGACTCGGCGCTTTACTCCCTCCAATACCTTGGCCCCCCGTACGTTTGGGGCGTGCAGTTGCTTGGTGACAATATATCTATCCTTAGCCAAAATGCCGCAGCCCAAGCATCTGGCATTATTTATTGGATGGGGACGGACAAGTTCTACAAGTACGACGGACGGGTACAAACGCTTAACTGTGACTTGCGCAAATTTGTCTACCAAGACATTAACTTAGACCAGAACCAGCAGGTATTTGCCAGCACCAATGAGGGTTTTAATGAGGTCTGGTTCTTCTACTGCACAGCTACCAGCAGCACAATAGACCGGTACGTGGTGTATAACTACCTTGAGAATACTTGGTACTACGGCACGATGGCTCGTACGGCATGGTTGGACTCCGGGCTTAGGAACTACCCCCTTGCCGCAACCTATAGCTATAACGTTGTCAATCATGAATACGGTAACAACGATGGCGAGACTGGCACAACACTGCCGATTGAAGCCTACATTTCTTCCGCTGAGTTTGATATTGGTGATGGTGACCACTTTGCGTTCATCTGGCGTATGCTGCCTGACTTGACGTTTTCAGGTTCGGACACAGGCTCCAGCCCGCAAGTTACGTACACTTTGTACCCAATGGCAAACTCTGGTTCAGGTACAGGAACCCCTGTAGCGGCTAACGTAAATAAATTGACCGGCGCTGCCTACACAATCACCGAAGGCTTTACGGGGCAAGTTTTTACCCGAGTTCGTGGGCGGCAGATGATTATTAAAGTGGGTTCCAATAATCTTGGAACCTCTTGGCAGCTTGGTTCAACACGTATAGATATTCGCCCGGATGGTCGCCGATGAGCTACATCATTACCTCGGAGTACCAACTTAATAAGGTTGTTGCGCCTAATTTACCGCTGGCCACTGCGCAGTACAGTCAACAATATATTGACCAGCTTAACAACGTCCTGCGCCTGTACTTCAACCGGCTGGATAGTTTTAATGCGCAGTTGATGGCGTCATCGGACATCCCAAAACTAACAAACTACACAGTAGCCACATTACCTAGCGCAGTCACATCAGGTAAAGGAACGCGAGCTTTTGTTACTGATGCTTTAGCCCCCGTTTTTGGGGCAACTGTTGTCACTGGCGGCGCAGTTGCCGTCCCTGTCTATTCCGATGGAACCGATTGGAAAGTAGGCTGACCATGATAATATCGACCAACCCCCATTTTGAGAGGCAAATATGAGCCTACACGCACTGGCCAACCACATGGCTGAAAAGGGCCGAGGCCCAGATACTATGCTTATCCACATGGCCCCTAGCGAAGTGCGCGGGCTTCAGGCTTTGGCACAAGCTCATGGTGGGTCACTGACTGTTAATCCCGAAACGGGACTACCCGAAGCTGGGTTTTTGGATAAATTACTTCCCGCAATTATTGGCGCGGGTATCAGTTATTTTTCGGGTGGTACGATTGACCCCATGACTGCCGCTGCTATGGTCGGCGGAGTTGAAACAGTACGCACTGGTGATATCGGCAAAGGTATTTCCGCCGGTCTGGGTGCTTACGGTGGCGCTGGCCTAACTGCGGGCGTAATGGGGGCTGGAGCGAGCAGCATATCCGCAGAACAACTTGCTGCTGGGCAGCTTAGCTCGGGGCAGCTTGCAGCGGAGCAGGCGGCTGGCGTTACTCGTGGGGCATTTTTACCAACCGCTGAAGCAACACAGGGCGCTTTCCTACCGTCTTCCGCCGCTACCGCCTATACCGCAAACCCATCAAGCGCTGATCTATTGAGCAAAGGGTTTGACACTGTGACAAGTAGCGGGGATGCAGCAAAGAAATTTGCGATGGCAAACTGGAAACCAATGGCTGCTGCTGCGCTAGGTAATGTGGCTACTGTGTAG
>Ga0247723_1001680_pt1 | contig 12586 bp, 27 predicted proteins | sample MSEWelMarce5H_FC_FD_189079 | JGI IMG/M metagenome (GOLD analysis project Ga0247723, IMG submission 189079) | Subsurface sediment microbial communities from gas well in West Virginia, United States - MSEEL Well Study Marcellus 5H_FC | ecosystem: Environmental > Terrestrial > Deep subsurface >...
ATATGATATTATAAATGTTATAACAAATATTCCTACTTTACCAAATTTAATAGAAATAAATTCAATTCCCTTTAATAAATAGTAAAACATATTTACTAGAATTGCAAATGGTAAAGCTATTAACATACCAATTAAAACCCCCATACCATGATTACCTGCTTCTTCTTCTACGTGGGTTATGACTCTTATAGGCCTTTTAAAATCTTCTCTCATTTTTCTCTTTATTTATACTACAATATACGAAATTTCTTCAACATTTTCTATTCCCTCAAAGAAAATATTTTTCTAACTTAAATGAAGTCCCTTGTTGAATCATTCTAATTTGAGAATCTCTGTGTAACGGTTTAGCCTCTTCTAATTTATCACTAAATGCAGGATAACCATGTTTTAAACCACAGTAAACCTGAGCAGCTTCATTTAATACAATGAATGCTGGTTCAGGTTTTTCTACTAATTTTTTATCTAATAATATTTTCATTCCCTTTTTATTTAATGGGAATATACGAAAAATATTTTGGGTATCCTATTCCTTTAGAATCTAGCTAAGGGGTCTACTTTTTGAATTCCACCATCAGATTCTCCTCTTGAATTGAATGTTTTTTCCTCTGGGGTGACTAGAACTAAGATTCCATTTATTTTAAATGAACCACCTTGTTTAAGTAGTTTTTTAAATAGTGCTTCGTGGTTGGTGCTCCATGATTCACTTGCTGTTATAATTGTTTGTTTGTCAACTACTTGCCCATCAAATTTAATTGTAATTCCTTTTCTAATTGATTGTGGTTTAATCATTTTATTTTATTTATTTTGGTAATTTGAGCAAATATTCCAGCATGCCCAAAATCTCTTATTTCAAATGTTACTTTACTTCCTTCTTTTAACGATACATCTTCTAAATTGTCAGTCATAACAGGCAAATATTTTTTAAAAAACATTTTCGTATGGCTTCCTTTTACCCCTTTAGTACCTTTAACTACTATTTGCGCTTCTAGGTACTCAACTGATCTTTTGTAATTAATTCGTTTGATTAGTCCCACCATCTTTCAATGTTTTGCTCTAATATTTTAAATAATAATTTACGTGAACGTTCTTGGTTATTGTGGGCAATTTCCCTTGCAATTTCGTGATCGTCTTTATCTGTTTTATCTATTAATTTATGTTGTCTACGATATTTGTATAAATAATCAGTTAAATCATCTCTGGTAATGGTTGTTTTTATTGTGTATGATTGTTCAGTTTCATCAGTTGGAACAAATTCATGTGATTGATCTAAATACTCTAGATGTTCATAAGCATATAAATCTTCTTGTTGAATCTCAATTAAACGAGCACACAAAAACATCTTTTCAGCATCACGTTTAGCATCATTGTGTACGCCATGATGGTAGATATATACTGCTTGTTTTTCCAATTTGAATTTTAATAGGTTGTAGGTAAAATCATAGTCCCAATCTCTATCTTTCCAAATTATAGAAAACCAATTCCATAAATTTTTAACACCATAAATGAAATCTGTGTGGTAATATCTACCTTCAAATTTCCACCATAATCTAATTTTCTCTATCATCTGCTTCTATTATTTCTTCTTCCATTATTACTGCTTCTTGAATCGTTTCCACAAACATAAAATGTGTTTCGTTTCTCAATACATGATCAACATTTAGTAAAAAATCTCTACATTCTTTTACCATTTCCATATTCAACACACCATTTTTATCTGAAAAATTAGCTATTTTAATTTGTTTATGGATGATGTAATACTGATCACCATGTTTGTACCATTGTCTCATTTTAATCTTGATTTAGCTTTGGTTATTTTATCTCTCATTTTATCCTGGTATGATTGTTTCCCTGTATTAATTATTTCAGGTTGCATTGGTTCTTTACCTTGGATTCCATCATCATATCCTTGTGAATATCCGTTATTGGTATCTTCTTGTCGTTGTTTAGCTTCCATGGATTTGGCGTGTTTAATTAAAAATAAAATTTCTAAGTAATCCATATCCCTTTCTATATTATCTTCCAACCATTCTACTACTGTTTGATTCATTTTATATTGTATTGTTTTTTGTATTTTTCAATAAACGATTCTCCTATACCCATATCAACTATTTCATAGTTGTTTGGAATCAATGGTTTTTTCTTTAACGAATCAAGAACATCATCAACACCAGATTCAGTAATCAACATGTAGTATTTTTTTCCGGTTGGTTTTCTATATATTACTACTGTTGGTATTTTCTTTTCAGTTGGTCTACCTTTACTTTCGTGTTGAATTCTCATTTATTAATATTTTATACGAAATGTATCATTTACAATGTAAACATATGCTGGTGACCATTCACACGCTTGTTCTGCATCTAAATGAATATGTTCTTCTTCTAAATGTAATGTATCGTTAGTAACAATGATTAACTCGTGTTGTCTGAGTGGTTTTGAATCATCAATGAAACCATATGAATCGCATTTTGGTTTAGTTGATTTACAACTGGTTAATAGTATTGCTAACCATATGGCTCCTGCACAATACCAATAAATTTTATCTTCTCTTTTCATATCTTAATTTTTATACTGTATGTTCAATGTTTACTCTGACACAATCTTGAGGTAAACGGTTAATATGTTTGTAATTGTTAATATACCCCATTATGTTTGCACTTCCAACTGCGTTTGCTGAATGAGTATAAACTAGGCAAACTGGTTGTCCTTCAATCCATCTATTAACTAGCCATTTAGCCGCATCATATCCCGTTTTTTCTGTGATATTATCGTAGTTAATGCTATAGTTTTTAACAACACCATAATGCCATTCCTTCATTGCTGAATCGCCTAGATCGTGGTCAAGTGAAATTAATTCAATATTTTCTAGACCAATTGTAGTAACTTTTTGAATGAATTCTTCGTAGTTTCTTACTACAATCCAATCTTTGTCAATTGGGGTTCTTACATCATCTAGGTATATTCTATGTTTCATAACTTAAATAATTCGTAGTTACTATTTTCTGTTCTAAATTTAATATAACCATCTTTTTGCTCTACAATTTCAGTTACAACTGTAGTTTGCCATGCAAAAAATTGATTGAATGGAGACATTAACAATGATCTACCAATTGCTGGTTTATCGTGTTTTTCTTTGAAAAATCCATCTTCTCCAAATTCAAGCCACATAACTTTTTCGGATTGTTTAGTTAAACCATCTCGTTCTCTAACCAATTTCCAATTTGGAGTTGGTTGGGTAATTTGCTCTGATAACTCTTCTAGGTTAATTGGCAGTTTAATTTGATTTAATTTGCTCATTTTGTTTTGTTTTTAGTCCCCACATTAATCCAATCCAAGACATTTCTTTTTCAGCACGTGCCGCATACATACCTAATTTCTTCATCAAATATTTTTTGCCCCATTTCTTCCATTCATCACGTTGCTCTTCAGTCATAGTATATTCATTGAACCATTGATCTTCACGACATATCATATCATCGTATGTTGCGTCATGTCCTGCAATGCGAAACATTTCATTAATCAAATCAACTACTGCTTGTTCTCGTTTTTCTTCTCTTGTTAATCTCTTTGCCATAACCTATTTATTCTAATGTTAAACCACTATCATTTTTTTGTTCATGAAGATAATTTCTAACTTTTTCTAGAGCTTCATATACTTCACCTGTTATTTTGTCATTGTACTTTAATTCAGTACGTAAATGTTGATCTAAATCCCACACTAACATTTTCCATTTACTACCATTGATAGCTGATTCCATTTCTTCTCTATCTTCAAACGGATCAAATTCTAAAATTACCTTTGCCATAACTTATTTTCTTATTTATACTTTAATATACGAAATCTTCTCTATAAAACCTAGTCCTTTTGTTTAATATTCCAAAAAGCGATTCCAATTATTAACCACATCAGTATTAATGCAACCATGTTATTTCATTTGTTATATTATCCCATTCAAAATTAAATGGTAAGTTTGCATATGCATATCGTTCATTTAAAACAGAAGCATTGAAAAAATGTGTATGTCCGTTGTAGTAGTACCCATAACTACCATGAATATGACCAAACACGTGAATTTTTGGACGCAATTCATCTATTCGATAACGAAGTAATTCACAACCAACATTCATTGGTTTACCAATACCAGGCAAATCTAAAAACCCAAATGGAGGACCATGTGTAACTAATATGTCTGTATGGTTTGGGATAGCATCCCAATATGCTTTCATTTTATCCCCGTTTCGAGGTAAATTAAACGCCCAATTATAGAATTCAGGTTGCCAAGGTGAACCATAGATGTGAATATTGTCTTCTGAATGTTCTCCATTCAAGTCATCGTGGTATATCCCAATTTCTTCGTCTTGTAAATATTCAATTGTTTTATATCCTGTTAAATAACCTTGAGCCCAACTTGGATCATCTTCCATTAAACGATCATGGTTACCAGCAATAAATACTTTTGTATCATAGTTGTTAATTGCATCAAACCAATTGAAAAATTCAATTGCTTCTGTTTTATAATAACCTGAGTTCATAAAGTCTCCAGCATGAATTAATATGTCTCCACCTGGTAGATCTTTTGTAAGTTGAGTATGTTTGCCGTGAGTATCTGAAATTAATGTGATTTTTTGTTTCATATTAACCAAATAAAAGTGCAATTGAAGTTACTATTACAAACCAAATAGCACATATTGCTATTGGTAATAGATTTTTTTTAAATGTTCCCATGATTTCTCTTTTTGATGTTAATATACGAAAGAAATCTTTAAGATCCAAATTATCTTAAAATTCTCTTTATTGTTCCGTCTTCATATACTTCAAATAAGACTCCTTTTACTTCACTTCCTACTTCCTGTCCTAGCGAGTTAATATATTTTACAATTTTTTTCTCTTTAATTGAATTGTTTAAAACTATAGGTCCATATATTTTAGATGCACCGTCAATATCATATTGAACTAATCTATAATAATGTAAAACAAATTGATCTATGTTATTTAATTGAGAATATTCAATTTTCTCTGTTGAGTTACCTGCTGATTGGTTTTGTGCTACTTCTCTCCATGTTTCTCCATCTGTTGATCTTTCAATACCAAAATAAGATGAATTTTGCTCTGAAGCAGTAGCCCATTTTAGAATGTTGTTTGTTGAGTAGGCATTTCCTTCAAAATAGAGCAATTCAACTGGTAGTGGTCCACCTGTTCTAGTTAATTCGAAATTATCCATCCACCATTCTTCACCCGCTGAGTTAGCTCGAGAGAATATGTCAATAGCTATTTGGGATGTTCCTGCAGGTATATTAAGTTGTATTACAGAATAACCATCACCTGTGGTTGTTCGGTTACCACCTGCTGCCGGTCCAATTGTAGTTAAAGTACCATTAGCTGTTTTAGTATAAGACGCAGCTGTGTTATAGTCCCAGAATGCATTTGCATTTCCTGTTACTCGTAATTCGTTTACATAACTTGTACCACCATTGGTTGACAATTGTACTGTAATGTAATCTGCAGCATCTACACCTCTAGTTCCTGATGTTGAGGTAAATCGATAGGAACCAAGTCTAAATTTAAATTGGTAATCATATGCTGGATCAACTACTAAATTTGGGAATGAATACCAATCAGATTCATATGCTGAAGATCCATTTCCTGTACCATATATTACAGCACTTGAGGTTGATGAAACAAATGCATTTGTATAGTAATTAGTGGTTGCAGCTGGGGTAAACCAAATACCTGACCAGTCAGTGTCAAAGGTTTCTACATAATCGTATCGATATGGGGTTTGGGAAAAGCCTAAAGTGGTGATTAGTAAAAATAAGATTAATAACTGTTTCATGTTGGTTTTGTTTATAAATATTTTAAATAAAAAAAGTATAGAAGTTTTTGACGGGTTATTTACTGTTTACCGTTATCCGTTTATTATTTGCTTGGAACCATCTAAAGTTCCTTTCATTACTACTTTATCGATTCTAGAATCAATGTAGCTGCTTAGATCAGTACGCACTGTATGGACTGCCTTGCCTGTTTCTTGTCGTGCTTGATCAATTTGGTTCATAATAGTTTTTTCTACCATTGTGATATCACGTCCTGTACTTTCAAATTTACGCCATACGTTATTGTAATCATCTTTCATAGCATCATACAATTCACTACGTGTACGTTCTAGTGAAGAATTTAAATATTCTTGTTGTTTTTCTAGTTTATTAATCTTAGCTAAACCTGCAACAATAGAAGCTGATATAAAAGCTGCTACAATCGTAAGCATACCTAAAACAAATGATGTTATTTCCATAATTTTTAATTTAATATGTCAAAGAACTTCTATACTTGCCCCCCAAAATAAAAACCCCTAGTAGTGTCTATTGATCAAATAGTCTTGCTAGGGGGTGATAGTGGTTATAGGGTTGTTTATGAAGGCAACGTCTTGCACCCATAAAGCAGATCCCATTTCCCAATATCGAGAAAGACCATCTGAGTGAGCAGATCTAACGGTATGCCCGATGGTACTTGACCTACGTCTATCCCAACGCAGGGGGGAGTGTTACATTGATTTGGGTTCAATGTAGAAAACCTTTATACATTCCCTACCAAAGGTAAAGAACTATACTCTACAACCGGAGAAATAGAGGGTTCTGTTATTGCTAACAGTGGAGGTAAAAGACCTACCCTGGTACGCTCGATCGGGGACACCCCAGTCCAGAAGCGTGGTAGGTACTGTCAAACTATAAATATTGTTTAAGCAATTCTCCTTTATAGTGTTTTTCATATGTTCCTCGAGGATCATCATAATACATTGCCATATATGTTGTCATTTTATCAAATGATTCAAATACAAATGTTTGACAACCAACATTAACAATAAATCCATTATGTACGTGTTTAATGGTTACATCGTATTGAGCTAATTTATCATTCATGTCTATAACAGGCATTGGCATTGATTCATCTCTGCATACTTCTTCTCTCTCATATGCTTCAAGTGCTGGTACTTCATCTTGAGCAGGTTCCCCTAGGTTAATAACATCTCCAATTGCTTCTTGAAATGCTCTTCCTAGATCTGCTACTCGTTCTTCTTGTCTTCTGTTCATATAACTTATTTATTTTAATATGGTTTATGTTGTGCTGCATAAAATGAGCATCTGATGTTAATTTCTCTGGTCATAGGTTCTTCAAATTGATCAAACCTCAATAGGTTTTCTTTTTCAAGGGATTGAGCACATCTCATAACCATTTGTGTTTTTGTTTGATTGATAATATCTTCCAGATCTTGTTTTGGAATTGAATGTGTATTCAATTTAACAGTATCTTCAATTCGAGTATACGGAACCATTTCATGAACATATTGAATTTTATTAATTTGATTAATAGGTTCTACAAGCTCTACTTTAAGTGATTTACATAACCACAGTAAAAATTTCTTTTTCATATAACTTATTTTATTTTAATGTTACAACTTTAAAAAGGACTTCAAAAACCCATCTCCGTTGAGGTAAGGAAACTCCATCCCGTGTTTTTTGCGTAGTCAGGACAGGACTCGAACCTGTATCTCCAAATCACCGGCACCTGGAACTTTCACTCATCAATGAGGTTGATTACTTCTCACTCTAAAGTTACTCCTTCTTGCGTCTACCATTCCGCCACCTGACTATAAAAACACGCTCCTAAGCATTCTACTCCCAGCACGAGGAATTGTATATAACTTAGCCCGTTACTCACCGCTGTTCGGGTACTTAGGTTTACGTGTTTATGCTTGATTTAAACCTTCTACTTTTCTTTTTTGTCTGTCTTTTGTTCTAGCATCTTGCCAGTGAATAGCCTCTTCAAGTTTTGTGATTGTAAGCGAATTTTCTCTACAAGGGAAAGCTTCATTTAAACTTTCAAAAAGACATTTAGTATATTTAAGAATATCTAATGCTTGTACTCCATTTATACCAACTTCATTTATTGGGTCTGATTGAATTTGAAAGCTAACTATTGGTGCTACTCCTTTTATATCTTCAACGTTTTGAAGTTTTATAAAAGTTGTTGGCACTTCTGGATAACATTCATCATTGTATTTTAACAATGCTTTTTCTACGTGTCTCATTTTTATTTGTTTTAAAGTTAGTAGTCAGGACAGGATTCGAACCTGTACTAAACCTGGTATACACCATATTAAAATAGGAACGTGTTGCCAATTACACCACCTGACTATGTTGGTAAAGATTTGTAAGCCAACGTATGATTACCCTTACGTCTCGTTTCATTTGTCTTCGGCACTTTACCATTGCAAGTACGCCTTATCTTGCGCCGCCGTTCATGAATTTTCCGAAATTCTAACGGCTGTTACTGTACTATCGGAGTCAAAGTAACTGCTGTAGCGGGGGCCGGATTCGAACCAACGTCCTCGGGTTATGAGCCCGCCGAGAATACCATCTTCTCCACCCCACTATCTTATTTTATTTCCTTTGTTTGTTTTTTCTGCTTGCTTCTGTTTTTACAAACGTTATCCAACCTTGTAATTGTTCTACTCTTTGTTTTGCACTTACTTTACTCATTATTTTTTATTTATGTTTTAATATACAAATTCTATTTTACTTTTCCAAGCTCTTTTTCAACTTCTTTAATATGCTTACACTTTCTATCTTTTGCTCTCCAAACACCCGGACAATCACAACGCAAAAATCCATTCTTTGTTTCGTTTACCATATATGTTCCACCCCCACTTGAACTTTCAAATGTCCAGCTTTTCAATTCTGGTTGTTTTGGTCTTAATGTTGTTTCTTCTACTTTAATTTTAGGTGTATTATCAATTACTATAATATCATCTAAAGTTGTTTCAGGGTGACATTCAATACCCGCAGGCATAATCACTACTTTATCGTATAATCTTGCTATTGCAACAGGTAAATAAGCATGTTTTTCAACAGTATACTTAAATGATCTACAAAACCCAAATGTTATTCCATCGCGTTGTGGGTAAATAGTGGTTTCGTTACTTAAAACTATTCTTGTTTCTTTTCTACCATCTTCGTATTCTAAAACTAATTCCTTTAACATAACCTTTATTTGAATTAAATATACGAAAATAAGTTTAAATCTCCTAGCTTTTAATTTTTTCCTTCAAAAACTTTATTGCTTTGACAATTTCAGCACATCCTTCATACAACTCATGTTTTTCATATATTGGTAAATTACTTTCCAATGTTGTTATAAAGTCATTCCTATCAACTGTTATATCATATATTGTTTGTTCCTGTTCAATTGAAACAGAAAGTGCATGAAGGTGTCTTTTTCTTCCCTTCAAATTTTTCAAAATGGTCTCTACTAAGGCCTTAGATATTCTAATGTCTTTCCTTGAAACCAATTTTTCAAATTCCTCGCTATCAAATACATTAATTTCTACTGCCATATCTTTCATATTAAAATAAATTTAAAAACTTAGGATCGATTTCTTTCCCCTTTAATTTACTAAATTTCTCGTCGTTCTCCAACATCTTTGTAGCAAGCCTCTCAAGTTGTTTCTCCTTTTGCTTGTCATAGTCTTTGACTATGTTTTTATGTTTCTTGTTTTTCATTTCAATGATAAATATTATTTTTTTCTTGAAACTAAATCATACGGATCATCACTTACCTTAGCTTCAAATCCTCCTAGTTCTTCTAACCGTTTTTTGGTATAACTATCTACCTGGAATTCAATAGCATCACTTGTTCTGTATGCACCATGCCCTTCTAACGCTTCAATATCTTTTTCTGTAAATACGTTTCCAATATTCAAAAAATGGCAATTGTAACAACACAACTGTGCGTTTCCATTTGTATAATCGTATTTATTTGAATTCAAAAAAACCATAAGCAATGGTATTTTACCATCAACTATTCTTTTTTCACTGTATCCACAATAGTAACATTGCTCTATTATATACCCAGATTCAATTAACTTCCACCTTACTTTATCTGGATTGAATGACGAGGCATCTACTATTCCATTAACTATTTCTTCAATGGGAGCTATTTTACCAAAATGACTATGGGTCAAAAATTTAGGTATACCTTTACCGCTTTGATTTTTATGTAACTCAAATAATGATATTCCCGTTTCCTCGTCCTTATATGCTTTCATAAACGGCTTTAAATGCTGGTAAGAGCAATTTAAATAACGGGCGGCGGCTCTAACTGATCTAGTTGTTTTCATCGCCGCTAAGCATTGTTCTTTCGATATAGGTTTTGGTTTAGCCATCTTATAAATCCTCTAGACCATCAAGTAATGTATTGTCCCAATCTTTCAAATTATCGTCTCCATCATTGTTCATTTCCGTTTTATCTAAAATGTCAAATGATGATTTTTGGTTGTTTTGTTTTTCAAAACGATCAAACTCTTCCGGTTCCATCAAAATAATATCTGTCCAAGTATGGTCTTTTTCTCCAAACATCATTGGTACTCCTCTTTTTGCTCCTGTGGTTGAACATTCAACACACGTTTTTGCACTTGGCAACGCTTTAATCCTTAATGGATTAATTTCATGCCTGCACTTTATACATAATCTACTTTCCATCGTATTGTTTTAAAAATTTATATAATTGGGTTGGTGTTTTTATTATGTGTTTTTTATCATTTTCATCAATCAAAGGTAATATTGATCCATCTGGTTCAATGCTTTCAAACACCCACCATAAAATAATAGATGCTTTTACTTCACCATATATTTTTGTTAAGGTCATTTCAAAAACACGTATAAATCTATCTTCATAGTCAACCAAGTTAATACCTAATGAGCTAACAATAGCAGACGAAGCATCTATTTGACATAGTTCTTCAATCAAAGCCATAAAATACTCTTCTTCTAGTTTTTTAATAGACTTTTCTTTTTCTTTTACTTGAACGCCCTTTCCTATCAATTCGGATAGGTTTTTGAATTTATTTTCTTTTTCGCTCATATTCTTCTACATTAAAAACAGTTAAAAAATCATCAACAGACATTCGCTTAATATGTGATGCTATTAAAACAGCGTCATCAAAGTTAATTGCTTCAAATTTACCGTGTGGTTCCTTGGTTTTATCCGATTTGTTATAGTATATATACTGTTTCATAAAATAAATTTTTGGTTTGTATCTGGGTGTGAATAGATAAAGCTATTCCATTTATATTTTGCGTATTCATGTCCTGTTTGTTCTGCTTCTTGTCTTTTTTCTCCATTAGTTGAAATTGAAGCAAAGTGATAGAAGTGACAATTCCATGTTCGAACCATTTTTAAATTTGACATTGAACATTTTAAAAAGAAATCCCAATCTGCTACCATCCCCATTTCAAAATTTTCATCCCATCCACCCAATCGAATAAAATCGTATTTGTTCATGAATATAGGCAATGTTGAACCACATTCTTCTTTTTTATCACCCGAAGCATAGTGGTAATCATATAGCCAAAATGCTTCTAGGTCAAATGTGTTTGGATCTGTCCCTAAGTTTTCAATATGGAATTGTTTAAATATTGAAGGGTATGGTTCAATTTGATTTGGGGAAATAACTATGTTTTCATGATCAAATCTTCTACTCAATGATCTCCATTCTTCCTCTAATGTTGTGTCCCAAAATCGAGGAAATACATTATCGTCATTTACAATTAATATTTTGTCGTACCTTGCATTGTAAACACCTAAATTAGTTGCTCTACATAAACCAACGTTTCCTGTTAATTCTAGAACATTAATATGTTCAGCCCATTTTTCAAGTACCTCTTTGTTTATGTCATAGAAACCATCAACAACAACCATAATTTGGTTTTTGTTTTGTTGTCCTTCAATTGCAGAACGTAAACATAAATCAAGTACGTCTGGTTCTTTATATGTTGGGATTATTACAGATATCATATTTCGTTCCATTTTATAAAGGGGGATAAATATTTAATTTCACAGTGGGTTGATAAACCTGGGAGAGGGGATAGGAGGGTTCTTCCTTTTTCTCTGAGTTCAAGAAATGCTATAAAGTCATTTGGGTGGGCTGTTTGGAGATGTTTTAGCCAAGTATCTTTATCTTGGATAAGGGTAGATACTCTTGAAGCAAATGTCATTGTTGTAGAATTTGTTAATTTCCAATGAGTTGAATCAGTTTTTACTACTCTTGTAATCTCACCTCCATCTTCTATAAATGGATTATCTCCTCCTTTATTCCGATCAATATATTTATCTGGGTGATCATAAAGAGTTATATAATCTGATATTTCAATGCCTTCAAGAATGGCTAAAGGAGATAAAGGGAGATGGAGATAATCATCTTCAATGAAATATACAACCTCATCTGAGTTTAATTCTAATGATTTTTCAAAAACATATTTAAAAGATTGAGCGTTATTTAAACTAGTATGCTCTAATTTTATATTTTTAAGATTTTCTAAAAATTTTATTAACTCTTTATCAGTAACATTGTCAGCAATAATGTTAATATCGTGGTTTAAAGGAGAGAAAATCGAAAGAAAATTTGAAAGACAGTATTCTTTTGCTCCTGTGGTTGAACATTCAACACACGTTTTTGCACTTGGCAACGCTTTAATCCTTAATGGATTAATTTCATGCCTGCACTTTATACATAATCTACTTTCCATCGTATTGTTT
>Ga0247723_1001681_pt1 | contig 12585 bp, 17 predicted proteins | sample MSEWelMarce5H_FC_FD_189079 | JGI IMG/M metagenome (GOLD analysis project Ga0247723, IMG submission 189079) | Subsurface sediment microbial communities from gas well in West Virginia, United States - MSEEL Well Study Marcellus 5H_FC | ecosystem: Environmental > Terrestrial > Deep subsurface >...
TTATCAATCAGCAGCAGTACGATGGCATTGCAGTTAAGACTGTAACTTCCACGTATCCACAGGTCATTTTTGTCAACATGACCTACCCTGACGCTACGATGACGGTGTACCCAAAGCCCACACGGGATTTGGAGTGGCACTTTATTTCTGTTCAAGAACTGAGCAACCCCGCCGTCCTGACAACTGATCTGACATTCCCACCGGGCTACCTGCGTGCGTTTGTCTACAACTTGGCAATGGAGATCGCACCTGAGTTTGGTGTTGAACCCAGCCCCCAAGTGACCCGTATTGCAATGACCAGCAAGCGCAACTTGAAACGCATCAACAACCCTGATGACATCATGTCTATGCCTTACTCGCTCATAGCAACTCGTCAACGTTTCAACGTCTATGCAGGTAACTACTAATGCAAACACCGATTCTGGGCGCGTCTTATGTCGCACGCAGTATCAACGCTGCGGATAACCGACTTGTCAATCTTTTCCCAGAGGCTACCGCCGATGGTGGAAAGACTGCGGGATTCTTTAACCGTACACCGGGCTTAAAGTTTCAGCAAGCCATAGGCACTGGCCCAATTCGGGCGCTGTGGGCGCACCAGACCAACGGCAGCGACTTCTATGTCGTCAGTGGTACTCAGTTCTATAAAGTCACTGGATTGACCGCTACACCCACCTTGCTGGGTACGGTGACTGGGACTGGCCCAGTGTCGATTGCTGACAACGGCACACAAATCTTTTTGGCCTGCAATCCTGACGGATTTATCTACAACGAAGTTACCAACGTATTTGCCAAGATCACTGACCCTGACTTTCCGGGTGCTGTGACCGTGGGTTACTTGGATGGGTACTTTGTGTTTAATGAACCCAACAGCCAAAAGGTGTGGGTAACTGAATTGCTAGATGGCAGTTCGGTTGACCCCCTCGACTTTGCGTCTGCTGAAGGTTCACCGGACGGCTTGGTTGCCATTAACGTAGATCACCGCGAAGCGTGGCTGTTTGGTACTGATTCCATTGAAGTCTGGTATGACGCTGGACTGGCTGACTTCCCTTTAACGCGCATCCAAGGGGCTTTTAACGAAATTGGATGTGTAGCTGCATTCTCCATTGCAAAGCTGGACAATGCCCTGTTCTGGCTCGGCACAGATGCCCGTGGACAGGGAATCGTTTACCGCGCCAACGGCTACACGGGTGTTAGGGTTTCTACCCATGCTATTGAGTACGCCATCGCACAATACGGCAACCTTGCAGACGCTGTGGCCTACACCTACCAGCAAGAGGGTCACGCCTTCTATGTGCTGACATTCCCCACTGGTAATGCCACTTGGGTTTACGATGTGTCTACCCAAGCATGGCATGAACGTGCTGGCTGGGACACTAGTCTTGGTCAATTTACTCGCCACCGTAGCAATTGCCAATGTAACTTTGGCGGCAACACGGTAGTCGGTGACTATGAAAACGGCAACATCTACACCCTCGATCTTGAGGTTTACTCTGACAATGGCGGTATCCAGAAGTGGTTACGGTCGTGGAGAGCGTTGCCAACTGGCACAAATACTCTTAAACGGACAGCACAACACAGCCTACAACTTGATTGTGAGTCGGGTACTGGCTTGGTCACAGGCCAAGGCAGCGACCCTGAGATCATGCTGCGCTTTTCTGACGATGGTGGTCACACATGGTCTAACGAGCATCTGAGCAAAATGGGCAAGATTGGCGAGTATTACCGCCGAGTCTTTTGGCGCAGGCTTGGCATGACCCTCAAGCTGCGTGACCGTGTTTACGAAATATCGCAGACTGACCCAGTTAAGGCGGTCATCATGGGTGCTGAAGTAATCATTAGTCCGACCAACGCATAATGGCTACAACGCCCAATGTCACCCAAATCACGGCCCCCCGTGTTCCTTTGATGGACACACGGTCAGGGTTAATTTCACGGGAGTGGTATCGGTTTTTTTATAACCAATATGTGATTACTGGTGATGGGACTGGCGTTACCGCCGCTGTCAATGGCGGCACTGGCATCTCGTCTTATTTGGTGGGCGACTTACTGTATGCCAACACCACAACGACATTGGCAAAACTTCATCCGGGTTCTGCTGGTCAGGTGCTTACTACCAATGGCCCTAATGCTGCGCCATCATGGTCAACTTCAACAGGGACAGCCCCAGTCACTAAGACTGCGGACTTTACTTTAGCAGACACTGATTCTTGGGTAATCAACAACAAGTCAGGCTCGACCTGCACCGTCACCTTGCCAGCGCCATCGGCCTACATTGGGCGGCAGGTTGTGTTTAAGAATATGCAACCACAGCTTTTGGTGTCAGCTTCAAGTAATGTTGTGCCAATTGACAGCACATCGGCTGGGACAGCAATTCTTTTGGATGTTGTGGGAAACTCGGCGACAATAGTGTCTGATGGCGCAAACTGGATCATCATGCAAGCTACATCCAACAACAACCTGCTTTTGGAATAATCTGATGCAAGTCACCTACGGTAAAGGTTTTGAGGTTGCGCCAAACGCCCCAGTAAAGGTGCGTTTTCGTGAGGCTATTCTTACCGTGCAAAATGGAATGCAGAAGCTAATTGACGAAGGTGCTATTGAGTCAAACCTTGACGATTGTGTGTTAAAGCATTACTTTACGCCAAAAGATGAGAAGTACGGCTGCTGCACCTATGCCCGTGAAATGATGATCCCAAAAGGAACATTGATCATTGGAAAGATTCATCGCCACCAGCATTTAAACTTTATTTCCAAGGGCAAGGTCAAGGTTTTTACCGAATTTGGTGAAAAGCACCTTGAAGCCCCATGCACTTTTATCTCTGAAGTTGGGTTAAAGCGTGCGGTTTATGCTGAAGAAGACACCCTGTGGACTACGGTTCACTTGACAGAATTCGACAAAGAGGTTGAATTGGATAAAATAGAGACAGAAGTCATTGCCCCGTCTTATGACGATATGGGTTTAATCGCATCAACTGCTGCATCGCAGTTACAAGGAGAAGTATTATGACATGGGGCGTTGTAGCATCAATCGGTGGAAATTTATTTAGCGCATCTCAAAACCGTGAGGCAGCATCACGCGCCTCTGACAAAGCGACTCAGGCCAATGAACGGGCGCAGATGTTTGAGCAGCAGATGTTCGATCAGCAAAAGGCACTGACTGCTCCTTACCGTGAAGGTGGCGCTACTGCTCAAAACCGATTGATGGAACTCTTGGGTATTGGTGGCAATACTGGGTCTGCTGGATACGGTAAATACGCCCAAGACTTTGGGATGTCTGACTTTGTAACTGATCCGGGTTATCTTTTTAGGTTAACTGAAGGTCAAAAAGCTATTGACCGCAGTGCTGCTGCCCGTGGTGGTACGCAATCTGGAGCAGCACTTAAAGCAGCTACTCGGTATGGTCAAGACATGGGTTCACAAGAGTACGGTAGAGCATATGACCGCTACCAAACCAATCGAAGCAATCAACTTGCACCTCTTGGCAGCATAGCCACTATGGGTGCAAATGCTGCCACCAACAGTGCAACCGCAGCGGGTGACTATGGTAGAAGTGGTGGCAGGTTAATGTCCGACAGTGGTACAACCCAAGGCAATGCGCTTTTGGCAGCACAACGTGCCAACAACTCGGCCTATGGTGATATTGCAAAAAGTTTTGGCAGCATGGATTTAGATAAATTTAATCTTAATACTGCGCCTTGGATTAACTTCTGATAGTGTCTGGTAAATCCAGATAAAGGAACATCATGGCACTTAATTTTGACCTTCTTCAGCCTGCAAACATTGGGGCAAATTTCATGGCTGGGCGAAAAGAAGCACAGGACATGGAAACAGGCAGATTGCAACAGCAAGAAGCCAGAATGAAACTAGACGATTTTCAGCGGAAGCAGGCTGGGTTGGATAAGTTTTTAGCCGCAGCTAAACAGCGTGGGCGAGATGGCGATCCCGTAGATGTTGCAAATGACTATTACGAATGGGCAGTTTCTCAACGTAACCCTGAACTCATAACTCAGGCTATGACTTTGGCTCAAACAGCAGCGCAGCGCAAGAAATTTAACGCAATGCAGAACCCCAACCAATTGGCTGGCGTTGCACGGCCTGTTGCGCCTGCTGGCGAACTTGGCAGTGGCACATTTGATCCTAATGCTCCTGCACCTACCAATGCCCTTGCTCCTATGGCAGCGCCATCGGTAATGACACCTAGCAATGCCCTTGCCCCTAAAGCAGCAGCACCCGCTGCACCAGCAAAAACAAATAGAGTTGCTGAAATTGAAAAAAGACTTTCTTTTTTAAATGAGTTCCGCGATCTTCCAGACGCAAAAGATGAAGCAACAAGGCTTGTGAAGGAATACGAGCGTTTGACCACACCTGTGACGGTTGCTTCTGGCAGTTCCATTTACAACCCACAAACAGGAACTTTTACGCAAGCGCCTGAACGTGTAGATACTGATTTAATTCGGAATTACAACGCAGCTAAGAACCAAGGATTTGTTGGTAGTATTCTTGATTACCAGCAAAGAATTGCAGCGGCTGGTCGCGCACCCGCACAGCCCCGCGCAGAATCACCGTTAGTCGCTATTGTTGGGCCGGACGGCAACCCAATTCTTGTTAGCCGCGAAGAAGCAAAGGGTAAAACGCCAGCAAATACGGCTGAAAAGCCAATGACGCAAGCACAAAGAGTTAAATACACTAAAGATAAAGTATCTGACAAGAATGTAGTAACTGGCGCTTTTGCGGTAACGGGTGAGTTAGAAAAATTAACCGATGAATTGGTTGGAAACCCGGATAAAAAGATTGCGCCCGCGCCCGGATTAAGTAGTATTACAGGTTTCAGCGCATTGACTAATCCGTTAGCTCTACCATCTGGTGATGCAAGAAAAGCGTTGCAAAAACTAGAGACTTTCAAAGGCAAAATTATGGCGTTGGGCCGTCAGCTTGCGTCGCAAGAGGGCAAACTTGGCAACATGGCGGTGCAAGAATGGAAATTTGTTAGCGATGCTGTGCAGAAAATTGACCCGGCGGCGGGCAACTTGGACGAGCAAATGCGCGATGTGGTAAGGCAAGCAAGAGAATACGCCCAACGCCAGCAATCCAAGTACGACGATACTTATGCAGATGATTTAACTACGCAGGGGGGCAAAACTGCACCTGCACCCGCCGCTGCATCAAATGTTGTTGTGACACCTGACGGTCAATCGCATACTTTCCCAACACCCGCTGCCGCCGCGCAGTTTAAGAAAGCAGCAGGTATTAAATAATGGACTACGCAGCACTCGCCAAACAATATGGAGGAAGTACTGCTGCTCCGGCAGTAGACTATGCTGCGCTTGCTAAACAATTTGGTGGAATGACTGGGGTTGAAAGTGGTATTCCCGCTGGTCGTCAAGATGTAGATCAATTTGGTATTCCCGGTAAAGTGCGTCCTGCTGAACCAGACGCACCTCGTTCCTTGTTCCAACGTGCAATGGGAAATATCGAGACAATTCCAGCACTTGCATCAGGTGCTGTTTCTGGTTTAGTTACACCTATTGCCCAGCTTGGGTATGAACTGACTCAAGGTCAAGCGTTTACCCCACAGGGTAAAGCTGCTGCTGCACAGTTTGGACAACAGGTTCAAAGTCAGTTTTATCAGCCCCGCACACCAGAAGCGCAGCGCAACGTACAAGCTATTGGTGAAGCAGTTATTCCGTTGGCTGGGTTACGCATTGGTGGCCCAACAAATGCGCTGGCCCCAGCTACTCGCGCCATTCGTGATGTTGCGCGTTCCGAAGGGTCTTTAATTTCGGGCAGTGTTAATCAAATGGCAGCAAAACGTGCAGGGCAAACACAAAATACTCTTGCTGCTCAATCCTATGCTCGTGCGCCTGTTATTGATGCAGCACAAGCCGCCAATCGAACTGGGCTAGTTGTTAACCCAGCAATTACAAATCCAACCGTGGCAAATAAAGCAAAGGGGTTAGTTGTTGGCCCTGCTTTTGAAGATGCTGCTGTAAAAGTCAATGCGGCTAAAACCACTTCACTTGTTCGCAAAGATTTGGGCTTGTCTTCCACAGACCCACTAAACGCTACCGCTGTTGAAAAAGCATTAGACACAGCAGGTAAGCCATACGATGTGGTGCGTAAGATGCCATCATTAACCCCCGACAAGGGAATTATTGATTCTATGGAATCATTAAAAGTTCCCACATTGATCGGTGATGAGGGTTCTGCCATAAAGGTTAACGGTCTTATTGATAAGGCCATTGAATCCGTTAATGAGGGACGGTCTGGTGAATTGATAATCCAAGACATTCGGCAATTGCGTAAACAAGCCCAAAATGTTTATAAGGCCCGTGATGCTGGTAGCAACCCCTCCGCTGCCGATGTTGCAGCGGCAGACGCTCGTATGGGTATCGCAAACTCGCTTGAGTCTTTGATTGACGCAAATGCACCCAACCCTAAAGTGCTTGCCGACATTAAAGCGGCCCGTGTTCGCATGGCTCAAATTTATGACCATGACCGAGCAATTAACTACGCCAATGAGACAATTGACCCACAAGCATACGCTAAGATGCTAAACGAGCGTAAGGGAAATATGTCAGGTGTGGGTGCAGACATCGGCAAAGTAGCTGCCACATTTCCCGAAGTAATGAGTACACAAAGCCCTACGGCTCAAGTAATGCCAGCCGTCAAACGATCTGGATTAGGTGCAGCGGGAGGTGCGTTAATCGGTGGTGCTGTTGGTGGTTACCCCGGTGCTATTGCTGGTGCAACTATGGGTGGTACTTTGGGATGGGCAGGTACACAAGGTTTAGCTAAAGGAATGACAAAAGCAGAATATCAAGCAGCGCGGGCTGTTCCTAAAGATTACCGGAATAAACTAGCCCCTGCGAGTAGTAAAACCAACGCATTAGCAAAATAATCAAGGACTAATCTCATGGCATCACTTACCCCTACACCAAAGCAGCAGATTTACGGCAGCGATGGCAACCCGTTAGTCGGTGGCAAGATTTACACTTACGCTGCTGGCACAACAACTCCATTGGCAACCTACACGGATGCTGGTGCTGGTACAGCCAACACCAACCCGATCATATTGAATTCGCTGGGTCAGGCTAACATCTGGCTAACTACATCATCCTCGTACAAGTTCAGCGTGTTTACATCTGCCGATGTGCTGCTCTATACCGTGGACAACATTGCCACACCGATTGACTATATTTCCCTAGTCACTTCGCTTGCATCACCCCCACCTATCGGTAGCACTGCGCCTAACACTGGCGCATTTACTACCTTGGCTGCGACTACTGGCACAATCACTACGGTTAACTCCACCACGGTCACTGCGACTACGGTAGTTCCAACCACTCTGACATTCTCTGGCGGTGGGTCAATGACCAAGCCACCAGAACCGGGCATCCAGCCAATCACTGCAAGTATTGCCGCTAGTGCGTTAACAGTAACATTGAACCCAACAACCTTGGACTTTCGGTCTGCTACTTTGACTAGCGGCACTGTGGTGTCCCGATTGGTTTCATCGGCTATATCTGTGGTTGTTTCGTCAGGGTCAACCCTTGGCACTGTCTCAGCAGTACAGAGTCGAATTGTTGTATTGGCACTTGACAATGCTGGCACAGTAGAACTAGCGGTTGTTAATATTGCTGGTGGCACTAACTTAACAGAGACAGGGTTAATCAGCACCACAGCAGAGGGTGGGGCTGGTGCTGCCGATAGCGCATCGACTGTCTATTCAACCACTGCTCGTACAAACGTGGCCTACCGTGTCGTGGGGTATGTAGAAAGCACACAAACTACCGCAGGCACTTGGGCTACTGCGCCTAGCACCATCCAAGGCTACGGTGGTCAGGCTTTGGCATCCATGAGCAGCTTGGGATATGGGCAGACTTGGCAGACGGTTACAAGAGTTTCTGGCACTACTTACTACAACACTACAGGCAAACCAATTAAAATATCTGTAATTGGCACGTCAAATACAGTCAGTGCGCAGGGTTCATCTTGTTCCCTGACTATAAACGGTGTAACCATACAAAATAATGTCCTTTACCAAGAAGGCTCAACGTATACAGTCGGTGTTAACGATATTATCCCTCCCGCAGCCTCTTATTCATTCACTCTGTCGTTCCCTATTGGCGGCGCACTGACATCAGTATTTGAACTTCGTTAAGGAAAAATCATGTACTACAAAGCCCCCAACAATTCCCTGCACGTCCTTGATTCTGCCGATTACGAACACTTGCTACCCACTGGTTCTGTTCAGATTACAGACGAGGAAGCTGCCACTATTCGTGCTGCTAGTGCGCCAGTATTGACTTACGCCCAGAAGCGTGCGCCTTTATACCCACCAATAACTGATTACCTTGATGGTATTGCCAAGGGCGATACGGCGCAGGTGAACACCTATATTGCTGCGTGCCTAGCAGTCAAAGCAAAGTATCCTAAGGCGTGACATGGATTACCAAGTATTTTTTAATGCGGCCCTTGGACTCGCAGCGTTTCTTGGCGGGTGGACACTGAACAGCATCACCAAGGCCATCGAGCGCCTCGATGCCGATGTTCGGAATATGCCCCATGCCTATGTGTCCAAGGACGACTACAAGGATGAGTTGCGTAGCGTTAAAGAAATGCTTGGTAAGATTTTTGACCAACTTAATGCCAAAGCGGATAAGTGATTGATGCACTCGCCTCTGCTCAGATTCAATGGCCCAACACCGAGACAAGAATCGTGTTGGTATGCCGTGCCGTGCTGCCGAGCGAGAAGTATGGGGCTAATGAGTTCCTAGACAAAGACGGGAGGGTGTGCCGCTGGGTTCTGGAGGTCAAGAATGTTGGACCCAATTAGCGCGTTTGCCATAGCACAGGGTGCTATCAAGGGCATCCAAGCTGCCATCAAGATGGGCAAGGATGTCCAAGGCATCACGCATGACGTGATGAAGTTCTTTGATGCCAAGGACAAAGTAGCCAAGGAAGCTGTTAAAGACCCAAAGAAGAAGTATTCCTCAGATACCAGTCAGGCTATGAGTACCGTCATGCAACTGCATGAGTTGAATCGGGCTGAAGAAGAATTAAAGTGGCACTTTATCAACCAAGGTCAAAGTGCCTTGTGGACGCAGATCGTATTGGAGCGCAACAGCATAGTGCAGCGCAGGCGGACGCAGGAGATACTGGATGCTAAAGCGGCTAAGAACAGGAAGGCAGAGATAGATGAGGCCATCACAATGGCGCTTTGTGTTTTAGTGGCTGCTGCCATATTTTTCTTGGTGGCGTGGGGTGTAATTGCAATGAAAGGGAAGCTATGAGCGAAGGAACGTTAAACGCTAATTCAACCCTTGACAAAGTTCTGGGGTATGTAGATTCGCCATTTAAACTTGCTGCCATCCTTATCATGGGCGTAGTTGCTTTTGCTGGTTATTTTGTGTACACAAACCAAGACTTGCTGATTGGGGCTTACAAAGAATCCAAAAAGATACCCAGCATTGCCGAGGATAGGGTGGAGGATGCTTCTGCCCACCTGTTTAAGACCACCAACGCCACTATTGTTGCAGTGTTTAAAGTCAACCCCATGTTTGGGACTCGTGTGCTGTACCGAGCCTACGCCAAGGACGGTCGAGACAAAACCAATGACGGGCTGGATGTGGGGCTATTTACAAACAACGCAGCAAACAATGCCGACGTTGTGAAGCTGATGGCAAACGAAATTCCTTGCGGGGAGTACCGCACGGCGCAGTCTGAAATGGGTATTTGGTACATTAACAAGGGTGTTACCTATACTTGCAGAATCAGTGTTCCACCAGAGCCGGGGCGGTTTGTGGGGCAGATAACCGTGGGATGGGAAACCGAACCCGAAAACTTAGAATCAGCACGAACCATGCTGAGTATTGCTGCAACTATGCTTTCAAGGAGTAAACAATAATGTTTGACATTTCAGGACTGCTGCAAGTAGGCGGCAAAATCATCGATAAGTTAATTCCCGACCCCGAGGCCAAGGCACGGGCGCAGCTTGAACTTGCTACGCTTGCTCAAAACGGCAAACTGGCTGAAATGGCAAACGAGGCAGAACTTTTTAAAGCCGAGCAGCAAAACACCACAGACCGCTGGACTGCGGATATGTCCTCGGATTCATGGCTGTCTAAAAATGTGCGCCCAATGACCTTGGTGTATATCCTGACCGCTTACCTCACACTGGCTATTCTGGACGGCTTCGGCTTTAAGATTTCCGAGTCTTACGTTACGCTGCTTGGGCAGTGGGGGATGCTCGTAATGGGTGCGTACTTTGGCGGCAGAACGCTTGAAAAATTAGCCGACATGAAAGGTAAAAAATGAGCCATCTAAGTAAACACTTTACCCTTGACGAACTGACCGTCACCGACCACCGCGAGTTTGACAACAGCCCGACACAGGAAGAAATCAGCAACCTGCAACGCTTGGCGCAACTGCTGGAACAGGTCAAAGAAACCCTTGGTGGCAAGCCTGTAATGATTAACAGCGCATTTCGGTGCAAGCAGGTCAATGACGCTGTGGGCAGCAAAGACACCAGCCAGCATCGTCACGGTTGCGCTGCCGACTTCCGTGTACCCGGCGTTACCCCCGATGAGGTAGTTCGTGCAGTCATTGCTGCTGGTTTACCGTTCGATCAGATCATCCGTGAGTTTGACCGCTGGACACACATCAGCATTCCAAATGTGGATGGCGCAGAACCCCGTGGGTCAGCGTTGATTATTGACCGCAGCGGCACTAGACAGTTTGCGTAACTCGCACATAGCATCCTTAAAGTCACCCTGTAACTGCTCAATAGTTTCTTGCTGCTGCTGCATCTTGCGGTAGGCATCAATGGAGAACTTGGCAAGGTTCTCGTGTGACCATGCCGCAAAGTTAGGTAAGTCGCTCATCCTGCTTCCTTTAAGTATTCGATTAGTTTATTCTGGGCTTGCTGTATAGCCTTGGTCTTACTGTTAAATCGTTGACCCATGCGCTTGGCAAAAGTCTTGTCATCGTAATATGCTTTAGCAAATGTTTTTGCCAATTCAACAATTTCCTTTTGTTCTTTTTCAGTGAGCATGAACTTCCTTCATCTCTCGGTATTGCTTCACGGAATTGCGTAACCCCTGCTGGGTGGTGGCCTTCTCATCCAGTGCCAATGCTTGCGCTTGATCTAGTGTGTCTTGGCACATGATGCGATGGCAGATCACAGGCACACCCTGACCTTGGCGGCGCACACGGGCGTTCATCTGCTCGTACAGGTCAAGACTCCAGTTAAGCCCGAACCATACAAGGATGTGACCGTTCTTTTGTAGGCCGTCAATCCCGTGACCCATGCTTGCAGGGTGTCCGATCATTAAGGCACAATCGTTTGTTTTCCAGCGGTGCATGGCGTTAAGCAATGCCGATTCGCTTTTGCAGTCGGTCAAATTAATTGGATCAAGGTGTTTAAACTTCTCCATGATCCTAGCAGCATCAGACCGATAGGCGTAGCTGCACAGCACTGGCGACCCTTGGGCTTCGTCAATGATCTCCTCAAGCGCATCGAGTTTTAAGTCGTGTATCGGTTCCCACAGGGGCATCCCAGCCACAGGGTACATGGCCCCGTTGCTAAACTGAAGACACTTGTTAGTCAGGGATGCTTGGTTAAACATCTCCACCTCTTTGCCACTGTCAAGCTGTAAGAAGAACTCACGCTCCATCTTGTCGTACTTAACACGCAGATCATCGGGCATTTCGATCTCTATGTTGTTCACGATCAAGTCCGGCAGTGGGTTGTAGTCCTCGGCACTCATCTCCAAGGTGATGTCACCGATTAACTTTTTGATTGTGTCCTCGGTGTCCTCGTATGCCACTTCTTTGTATGGCCCGACCTTGCGGTAAAACCGTGTCCTAAACGCTGTCTTGGACACACCCAAACGCTGACCCTTGTCCACCACCAAGAACTGACCATGCAGGTCTTTGTAGCCATTGGATGCTGGTGTACCCGTAAGGCCAGTAGTCCAGTCGAACTTGTCCAAAATCTTCTTGACTGCCTTGACTCTGTTGGTTGCCGAGTTTTTGCACTTGCTGATCTCGTCCCACACGACACCGTTGAACGGCAGCGGCTTGTCCTTCTTAACAAAGTAGGTCTGTAAAGTCTCTGCAAGCCAGCCAAGGTTCTCGTAATTGATAAGGTAGATGTCAGCAGGGCGCAGTAAGGCACGGGTGCGCTGATCCCGTGTGCCAGTGACCATGCTGAACTTGAGGTGCTGGGTGTGCTGCCACTTAGCGGCCTCTTGTCGCCATACCAGCCGGATGACTCGGATAGGCGCAACGATGACTACACCGCGCAGGTACTGGGTGCGGATCAAGTGCGCCAGTGATGTCAGGGTAATGATGGTCTTGCCCAAACCCATGTCCAGCCACAGCATCGAATTGGGGCGTGAGCATTGGTGGTTTACGGCCTTCTGTTGGTAGCCGTGAAGCAAGTCTGCTGTCAGCATATATGCTCCATATAGTCCACCATCTCTTTACCACCAGCCACGTTGTCAATCACAGACACTCTAACTTTTTGGTTTCTGAGCCGGGTGTGTTCCCGAGCCTGCGCCACGGTTTCTTTTTTCCCCTCAC
>Ga0247723_1001683_pt1 | contig 12578 bp, 13 predicted proteins | sample MSEWelMarce5H_FC_FD_189079 | JGI IMG/M metagenome (GOLD analysis project Ga0247723, IMG submission 189079) | Subsurface sediment microbial communities from gas well in West Virginia, United States - MSEEL Well Study Marcellus 5H_FC | ecosystem: Environmental > Terrestrial > Deep subsurface >...
CAAGTGCAGGTAATTTATCAGTAACAGGTAAAATATCAGACTCTAAAGGCGATGTTAGAGCAGCTCCAATTAACTCAAAAACATCTGCTTATGTATTAGTAGCTAATGACGCTGGTCAAACTATATCTATTACTACAGGTGGTGTTACTGTAAACGCTTCTATATTTAGTGCTGGCGACATGGTATCTATATTTAATAACTCTGGTTCATCACAAACTATTACACAAGGTACTAGCGTTACATTAAGACTTTCTGGTACAGCAACTACGGGTAACAGAACATTAGCACAATATGGTGTGGCTACTTTATTATGTGTTGTTGGAGGTGCTACTCCTACATTTGCTTGTACAGGTGCAGGTCTAACATAATGAGTTTATTGCAATCTCTTATATCATTAGGATCATTGCCAAAAACAACAACTATTGAAACATTAGTAATTGCTGCTGGCGGAACTGCTGGTGGAAATGGTGGTGGTGGCGGTGGTGCAGGCGGTGTTGTATATACTTCATCTTTCGGAATAACTGCTGGTTCAACTTATACCGTTACAGTCGGTGCTGCTAATGGTGGAGCTTCAGGTGGCGGTAATTCAGGTGTTAGTGGAGGCAACTCAAGCATTACAGGACAAACTACTGCTATAGGTGGTGGTGCTGGTCAAGGTAGAGATAGTGGTACAGGTCTTGCTGGAGGGTCAGGAGGCGGAGGATCTTCACCTGCAGGTCAAAATGGTAAGGCTGGAACTGCTGGTCAAGGAAATGCTGGAGGAAATTCAACACCAGATTTGGGAGGGTCAACTGGTGCTGGTGGCGGTGGAGGTCAATCTTCGGCTGGTGGTAACGGTGCTAGTACACAAGGAGGTAACGGTGGTAATGGATATTTAAGTTCTATTACAGGAACATCTGTAGGATACGCAGGTGGAGGAGCTGGATCAGGATTAGATTATAATAGCTTTGGTGGTAAATCAGGAACTGTTCAGTTAAATTATGGTGGCGGTGGATGGAATGGCACATTTAATGCTAGTGGAAGCTCAAGAGATGGTAGAGCAAATTCTGGTGGTGGCGGTGGTGGATTAGGTAATGGTACAAACACAGGTGATTCAGGTGGTGGTAATGGAGGTTCAGGCATTGCAGTTATTAGATATTTAAATACATTTGCAGATGCAATATCTACAACAGGATCACCTTCTTTTACTAATACAGGCGGATATAAAATTTATACATTTACAGGAACAGGAACGATTGTTTTTTAATCATGGCTCACTTTGCACAATTAGATAATGATATTGTAATTAATATCATAGTAGTTCATAACAATGAATTACTAGACCAAGATGGTAATGAAGTAGAGCAAAAGGGTATTGATTTTTGTAAGACTTTATTTGGTCAAGATACTAACTGGATACAAACATCATATAACGGTAATTTTAGAAAAAATTATGCTAGTGGTGGTGGAACATACAATAAAGAATTAGATGCTTTTATAGCTCAAAAACCATATGCTTCATGGATACTTAATACAGACACTTGTAAATGGGAAGCACCAATTGCTAAACCAGATGAAAATAAATTATATACATGGAATGAAGATATATTGAATTGGGTAGAAATATTTAAGGAGTAATAAATGTTTGGAATGTATGCTTTTTCAGAAGCTCCTTTTAGTTCTTCAGGATATAATTATGTTTATTCTGCTGCTTTTGTTAATGCAGAAGCAACCGTAACTGCTAATGCAATTAGTATTTTTAATGGCAATGCTACTATTACAGCTAATGCTACAGTTACAGCAGATGGATACCGTATAACATTTGCAACAGGTTCTATTACAGGTATTGCAACAGTATCAGCGTTAGGTGGTTTAATAAATTCAGCTAATGCACAAATAAATGCTTTTGCTACAGTAACTGCAAGCCCTAATGCAATATTTTCAGCTTTTGCTTATGTAGAAGGATTTGGTACAGTAACCGCTAACGGTACAATACAAGGTGAAGGATGGAATCAAGTAGCAGCAAGTACAGATACATGGACTAACGTAACAGTAGGAACAGAAACTTGGACTGAAGTAACTCCAAGCACAGACATTTGGTTAAGACAAGGATAAAAGATGGCAAAGAATAAAATTAGTGAATATTCATCAACCGCAGCAGATAATACAGACATTAGTAATATTAACATTGCTGAAGGATGTTCACCTGCTAACGTAAATAATGCTATTCGTTCTTTAATGGCTCAATTAAAAGACCAGCAAGCAGGAACATCTAGTGATAATTTTACAGTAGGTGGAAACTTATCTGTTACAGGAACTGCTACAGGAGTTACTCCTGCATCTAATGACAATACTACTAAATTTGCTACAACAGAATTTGTACAAACAAAAGTAGGTACACTAGGCACAATTGCAACTCAAAATGCTAATGCAGTATCTATTACAGGTGGCACTTTATCTGGTGTTACAGTATCAGGTGCTAACGTAGGTACTAACGCATCTGGAAATAAAACAGTTTCAACAAGCACACCTACTGGCGGATCAGATGGTGATATTTGGTATCAAGTATAATGCCAAAACTCTATGTAAAAGATAGTGGAGTTTGGAAACAAGTCCAGCGTTTATGGGTTAATCAAGCTGGAACTTGGAAAATTACCAAAACAGGTAATGTGACAGAAAGCGGTATAGGCAAACAGTTTTATCCAGATTCAATAGGTTCTACTACTTATAGCTCTGCTGGAACATATACTTACACAGTACCAGCTACAGTAACTTCTTTAAATATTAGTGTTGTAGGTGCTGGCGGTGGCGGTGGCGGTGATGATGGAAACAGGTCTGGTTATGTAGGATATGCAGGTCAAGTTGTTTCTGGAACAATATCAGTAACTCCAGCTCAACAAATTGTATTTTATGTTGGTACTGGTGGCGGAGGTGGGTATAAAGGAGTTCCTGCTGCTGGCGGTGCGGCTGGTGTATCATCATATAGCACATCTTATAATGGCGGTGCGGGCGGTAACTCTGGAACTGCTGGTGCGTCTGGAAGTGGAGGCGGTGGCGGATCTCCTACAATAGCTACAATTAATGGTAGTATTTATCTTATAGCAGCTGGTGGCGGCGGCGGTGGTGGAGCTGGAAATACTAGTGATCCTCAACCTTATCCTTCACTTACATTTAGAACAGTTTCAGCAGGCGGTGCTGGTGCAGTTAAATCTGGTGATGGTGGCGGCGGCGGTGGTGGAGGCGGCGGGCTTTTAGGAGGTGTTGGTGGTGCTGTTCGCCCTAACAACGATGACGGAGCTTTTTCAGGAGTTCGTGGTCAATCACTTGTGCCATCTGGATTTACTGAAACTACTGGGTCTAATGGTGGAACTGCTGCACAATATACAGCTGGTGGCGCAGGTGGATCAGGTTTTGTAGTCATTACACCTATCAATCCTAACGTTATTACTTACTCTACTAATGGAACTTTTACAGTACCTGCAGGCGTAACACAACTTACTATTACTATGACTGGTGGTTCTGGTGCAGGTGGTGGAGGCGGCAGTACGTCTGGATTAACTGGAGGCACTTCTTACAAAGATATAAGAACTGTTACTGTAACCCCTCAAGAAGTTATTACTATTACAGTAGGGCTTGGAGGCGAAGGTGGTAGATCAGGTATACCTAATTGCGGAAGTAATGCTGCAACATGGTTTGCTGTTGATGGTGATTTAAATGATAGAAAAGGAAGAGGTAGGGCTGGATATGCTAGTGGGTCAAATGGTTCTGGTGGTGGTTGTCCAAACTCATTTAACTCTACTGCTGGATGGTCTGGTGGTGGCGGAGGCTCTAGTGCGTATGTTTATTCAGGTGGCACAGTTATAGCTGGTGGTGGCACAGGCGGTAATGGCGGAAGAGATTATAATGGTGGTGGTGGCTCTGGTGGTAGTGGCGGTAATTCAGGAAGTGGCAATCAAGGTGCGACAGGTGTAGCAGGTGGTGCTGGTCAAGGAGCTACCTTTTCTGGTGGATATGGCACAGACGGATCTACAGGTTCTGTAACTATTGTATGGTAAATTATAAAGAATCAGTTGAATTTATACAAACTCACAAAGACAAATTAAGAGGAGTTATTATGACTACTTTAAGTTGCAGAGCTTGTGAATCAATTGTTAATATATTTAATAACTCTAATATACCATTCGTTGTATTAAATGCAGATTCAAATGATCTTATTTATAAGCCTGCAGGATACCCACAAACACATTTGTTTTCTGAAAATAATAATTGCTACACAAGATATGATGTATTTGACTCCAGAATGTTTTATGAATGGATAGATAAAATTAAAGATTGGGAAGATAAAGTATGACAACGCAACGCATACAATTTAAAGACTGGTTACCTGACCAACCAAGCGTTTTAGATGCAGTATCTGAAGCTAATAACGTCATTCCTTTAGCTGTAGGATATGGTGCATTTAAGTCAGCAGTAAATTATTCAGGTGCAGCTACAGAAGCTCTTACTAATTGTTTTGCAGCTAAAGTCAATGCAGACGTTACTGTATTTGCTGGCGGTGCTACTAAATTATTCAAAGTATCTTCTACAGACTTAACTATGGAAGATGTATCTAAAGCTGGTGGATATACAGGTATCAATAGATGGCAATTTGCTCAATTTGGTAATTATGCACTAGCTACTAATGGTTCTGAAAAAATACAATATTTTGATGTAAACTCATCTACAGACTTTGCAGATTTAGCAGCCGCAGCTCCAGTAGCTAAATACATTACAGTAGTTCGTGACTTTGTAGTAGGTGCTAATATAGGTGCTGGTACATACCCATCACGAGTAAACTGGTCAGATATTAATGACCCTACAGATTGGACAGCAGGCGGTGCATCACAAAGTGATTTTCAAGAGCTTCCTGACGGTGGTGACATTACAGGTATAACAGGTGGTGAATTTGGTATCGTATTCCTAGAAAAAGCCATTGTCCGTATGTCATATATTGGCTCACCATTATTCTTTCAGTTTGACACTATTTCTCGTAACGTAGGATGTGTAGAAGGCGGATCTATAGCACAATATGGCGGTGTAACATACTTCTTATCAGACGATGGTTTCTACTCATGTAACGGACAGCAAGTTGTAGGTATTGGATCAGAAAAAGTAGATAGATACTTTTACTCTAATGCTAACATAGGTGATATTGATTCTATATCAGCAGCGATAGACCCAGAACGTAATCTTGTTATTTGGAATTACAAAACAGTTTCAGGTAATAGACAATTAATAATTTATAACTTTGAAACACAAAAATGGTGTGAAGCAGATACAGATGTAGACTATTTATCTACACTAGCTACTACAGGTACAACTTTAGATGGTTTAGATGCAGCTTATAACGTAACAGCAGGTTCTTTTGTAGTAGGTAAGTCATACACTATTAGAAGCGTAGGAACAACAGATTACACACTTATAGGTGCAGTAGCTAATACTGTAGGTGTATTATTTACAGCTACAGGTGTAGGTTCAGGCACAGGTGTTGCTATAGATATGGCAGCAAGTGCAGCAGCATTAAAGACTGTAGATAGTCTTGTAACTACACTAGATGATAGATTGTATGCAGGCGGTAAATTTCTATTTGGTGGTGTTCGTGATACTAGAATTATCACATTTACAGGAACTAATGCTACAGCAACTATCACTACAAACGATTTAGAATACGGTTATAACTCTGTAGTTACTCTTATTAGACCTTCTGTAGATAGTGGCTCTGCAAACGTTTCTGTGGCTTCTAGACGTATGTTAGACGATACTATTACATATTCAACTCCTATATCAGCAAGTTCAGAAAACAGATGTGCTGTCAGAAGTGCAGGTCGTTATCATAGAGTAAGTATAACTCCTACAGGTGCTAACTGGTTTTCAGCTATTGGGGTAGATTTAGATTACACAGAGCAAGGAACTAGATAATGGCTCGTAGTGATATGTACCGTAAACTTGCTTGGACAGGTGGCGATCCAAGACAGGTAGCAGAAATAGTAAATAACCTTGTAGAAGGTAAAAGTAATAATACTGGTGAAGTTACATTAAATACAGGCTGGGCTAGAACTACAACAATTAATGATGAACGTATAGGTTTTAATTCATATATAGGATTAATGCCTGTATCGGATGCAGCAGAAGCAGATACAGCACCTTATGGTTCATTTAGTAATAATACAGACCAAACAGCACCAAGTGTAGGTTCAACTGCTGTAGTAGTTTATGATACAACAGAAGAGTCTAACGGTGTTTTTTTATCTAACAGTAGTCGTTTAAATGTAAGAAATGCTGGCACATATAACGTTCAGTTTTCTTTACAGTTAGTTAATAAAGATAATGCACCACAATATGCAGATATATGGTTTCGTGTAAATGGCACAGACGTTCCAAGAAGTGCTAGTAGGTTTGATATTCCAGCGAGAAAAAGTGCTTCTGATTGGGGTCATGTTATTGGCACAGTAAATATCTTTTTAGATATGAATGCTAATGACTATGTAGAAATTGCAGGAACAACATCAAGCACATTAATTGGACTTGAGCATTATCCAGCGGATACTGGTATTCCTAGACCTGCTATACCAGCATCTATCGTAACAGTAAACTATATTGCACCATTATCTATGGACAATGTGTATATAAGTGCACAACAAAATGGACAAGCTACTCTTACTCACTTTGCAAATGACACGTCAAATAAGACATATCGTTATATAATAGTAGGATGATTTTACATTATATACCAAAAGATAATTTACGTCAACATTGGGAATACATTAGACACGGATTAGAAATAGTCAGGTCTAAAGGTCACACAGACTATATTGCTGAAGACGTATATTGTGATTGCTATGAGCAACGTTCTATGTTGTTTATGGCAATAATAGACAATAAACCAGTAGGATTCGTAGTACTTCAACCAATCGGAAACAGGCTTCATGTATGGGCTGCTTGGTCATTAATTAATGATGAGGCACTCTTTATGCAAGCATTTCAAGAGATTCAACAAATAGCAAGACAAGGCGGTAAAACTAAAGTTACGTTTAACTCCGAAAGGCGTGGATGGGAACGTAAAGCAAGACAGATGGGTTTTAAACCTCAAACATGGGAATATACACTTTAAGGAAATAGATATGTTTAAGTTACACAATTGGGTACAAGAATTAGTACAGTCATTTACATTTTATGGTGGTGGAGGTTCTGGAGGTGGTGGCACATCTGAAACCAAAAGCGAATTAGATCCTACTGTAAGACCATTTGTAGAGTATGGATTAACTGAAGCTAAAAACTTATATCAAACTACTACACCTGAATACTTTGCTGGTCAAACATATGTTAGCCCATCTGCTCAAACAGAATCTGCATTGGCACAAGCTGAAGCACAAGCAAGAGCAGGAAGCCCACTTACAGGTGCAGCACTTAATCAACAATTAGGTACTGTACAAGGTCAATATTTAGGTGCTAACCCATATTTCCAAGCTGCTATGCAACCAGCTGTTCAAACAGCTACACAAGCTTATAACGATGCTATTAAGCAAGCACAAGGTTCAGCGTCTATGGCTGGTCGTTATGGATCTAATGTATCTGCTGACCTTCAAAATAGAGCTGCTAATACTTTAGCTACAACTTTGACTGGCAAGGCGGGCGAACTTGCATATCAAAACTATGCTAATGAAAGAGCACGTCAAGAAGCTGCTGCATTACAAGCTCCTCAATTAGCTCAAGCTAGATTCCAAGATATTAACCAACTTATGAATGTTGGTCAAGTTAGAGAAGACTACTCACAAAAAGCTCTTGAAGATCAAATTGCTAGATACGAATTTGAACAAAACAAACCATACACAAAACTACAAGCTTACTTGGGTGCTGCATACGGTGCTCCAGTTGGTCAAGTTACAAAAACAACCCAATCAGGTGGTGGCAAGATTGTATGTACAGCTATGAATGCTGAATATGGCTTTGGTAGCTTCCGTAATGCTATCTGGTTAGCACAATCTAAAGATCTAGATCCAGCATACGAAAAAGGATACCACAAACTATTCTTACCATTAGTAAACTATGCTTATAAGAGTGGTAAAAAGAATGCCCTACAACGCATTTTAATGGGTGTTTTAGAGCATATCGCAAGACATAGGACTGCTGATATCTGGAAACAAAAACGTGGTAAAAACAGAGATAATTTAGGTATGATTTATAGATTTATTCTTGAACCTATTTGCTATGTAGTAGGAAAGGTAGGAAAATAATGGGTCCAGAGATTTTAGTTCCAGCAGCTATCGGAGCTGTTAGTTCTGCTGCTATGGGCAAAAGCCCTATTACTGGTGCATTACTAGGAGGTGCTACTGGCGGTATTTTAGGTGGTGCAGGTGGTGCTGGTGGTAATTTATTTTCAGGCTTTAAAAGTGCGTTACCTTCAGCAGCTCCTAGTTTAGGCTCTGGCGGTTATGCTGCATTAGGTCAAGCAGGTAGTGCTGGAATTGGTGGTGCTAGTACAGGTATTCAATTACAACCTGTTTTTAATCAAGCTGTAAATTCTGTAGATGATCTTATTGCAAATCCAAACTTGATTGATGATATGGCATCTCAAGGGTTTAGTGGTACTACTTTACCAGCAAATGGTTATGGTATACAAATACCTAAATTTAAACCAGAGGCTATTAGTTTTGCTGATGAAGGTTTAAGTTTTGGAGCACCTTTATCTTCAGCAGACCAAATGTTTACTAATAAGTTTGTTACAGAACAAAATCCATTTGCAGTAGATCCTAGAAGAATGGCTGTAGATACGCCATTAACATTCGGAGAAAGACTTTCTGATCTTGGCTCTAATACCATGTCATATGCTCAACAAAATCCAATGACTGTATTAAGTGGCGGTCAAAGTCTTTTAGATATAAGACAGCGAAATGAACAAGCAGATAAACAAAAATTACAAGAAGCTGTAGCAATGGGTAACCAACAAATTAGAAAAGGTCAATCTGGTCCAATGGCTGGCAACCTTCTACAAGTTAAAAGGATAGGATAATCATGGCAGATATTAACAGTTTATTAGACAGTCTTTTTATGACAAGAAAGACCCCTGTTCAAGGTCTTTTATCGCCAGAAGAACAACAAAGTCTTGAAACACAAAAAAATATTGGTACTGCTCTTGGTATCTTAACTGGTGTTGGAACTAATTACAATAAAGGCGTCCTTTCATCAGTTTTAGGTGGTGTAACAGGTGCTGTTGGTGGTAGACAAGCTCCTATTGACTATGCTACTAAAAACTTTATGACTACTACTGAATTAGCTAAAATGATGCAAGATATGAAAAAAACATCACTTGAAACTAATTTTTTACAACAAAAACAAGATGCGTTAGTAAATTTAATTAAAGGTACAAATGACCCAGTTTTAAAAGATCTTTATAAAGCTAATTTAGATGGTGTTACGGCACAAATAGCAAAACGTAATTATCCTGCACCAGATTTTGGCGAAAGTTTAGCTATCAAAGCTATTGGAGGGGACATTAATAATTTAACATCAGATCAAGCTTTGAGCCTAATACAATCAAAAGGCGGATTAACACAAAAAGATATATTGGAAGCAAATATTAGAGGTGCTGAAACGCCTGCACTTGCAAATGCACTTAAAAATATACCTATGCAAACTCCTGCTGATATATTACGAAGTGGAAGAATTCCACAAAATGTTTCATCTGGTCAAGGGGTAAGTTATACACCTCCAACAGAAATTAGGCTTCCAAGTACAAATTTATTTGATAGAACAGAGCCTGTAATATATAATAATCAGGGCGGTGTTCCATTAACACAACCCAGTGTTAGCCAACAAACTCAACCAGCAGTTGCACCAACAAAAAAACCTACATTGCAACAAGAAAAAGTTTATAGCAATTTTCAAACTGCAAACGATCAATTTACAAATCAAAATCCTGTTGTTGGTCAAAACTTGCAATATAGTCCTAAAAAAGTGCAAGAATATAAAGATAAGTTTCCTGAAGTATCTAATCTTAACACTAGGGTATTACAAGAATATAACGATGCAGAATTGCAAATTGATAAATTATTAAATCATGCAGGTTTTAACGATTTGTTTAGTGTTGGTGGAGATATATCAAAAGCAACAAGCCGTCAAGCACAAGCTGCTGGTATTCTTTGGGATAAAATTAAGAGTAGTGGAGTTGCTAACACATTAAAACAACAAAAATTAGAAGATCCTAACGGAGCTACACCTTATGGTCAAATGAATTATTCTGAATTAATTTTGGTTAAACAAGGCTATACTGAATTGCCAAATGCTGGAACTAATCCAGAAAGTGCAAAAGCTGCTTTAACAAGTTTAAAAGAGATTTTAGGCAAATCTCGTGATGGTTTATTAAATAAACACAGTACTATTTATGGCTCTCAAGGTACTGATAGGTTTGAAAAGAAAATAACTACTAACTTTGAAACTGATTTAGGAACAGCATATTTGGGTTCTGTATTGCAAGGTAAACTTTTTGGCAATAAAGGAATACAAGATAATTACTATTATATACAAGCTCCAGATAATAGTTTAAGACTGCTTAAAAATCCAAAAACAAAACAACCACTAACAAAGCAAGATGTATTAAAACAAGGTTTTGAAAACATATTTTTAAAATAGGATAAATAATGGCGGAATTAAAATTAAAACCAATTGAGGTAGTTGCAAACAAAAACATTATTAATGTTGAAGTGTTTGACAAACCAATACCTCTAAATACAAAACCTACTGTTTTGCCAAAAGACTCTTTTCAAAATAAAGTATCTGCAGAGTTTTTTGGAGCACCTGTCAAAGAACAAATAAAATATACCAAAGATCCATTAAATTTTGCTTTAAATGTAGCTTCTAATTTTATACCGTCTTCTATTAATGTTGCAAAAGGTTATGTAGAGCCTATATTAAATCCAGTTGAAACATATAATAATATTAAATCTGTGTTTAATGGTTTTGCAGAATTAAAAGCATACAATGATTTTATTAAAGAAAATCCTAGCTCTCCTAAACCTCCAATTACACAAGATATGCAAGCTGCTCAAGGCGTATCTGAATATTTTGCCGAAAGATATGGAGATGTTATTGGTCCAGAAAAAGATGCTTGGTCTGTTGTTGGCGATAAAATATTAAGAACATTAGAAAATGATCCTGCTGGTTTAATGGCAGATGTTGGTTCTGTATTAACATTAGGAACGACTGGTGTAACTGGTGTTGCTGGAAAAACAGGTCAAATTGCTAAACAAGTTAGAAATGTTGGTGAAAACATAGATCCAGTTATTGGCACTATTAGAGCAAGTAAAAAATTTATTGCTGATCCATTAATAAACATTGCTTCTGGAAGGGGCACTTCTGGATTAATTAATAATGCTTATGACATTTCTAAAGCTAGTGCAAGAGGAGCAGAAGCATTAAAACAAGGATTGCAAGGCAAAGTAACGTCTAGTGAAATTCTTGCAGATTTTAATAAAAAAGTTAGCCAATATAAAACAAATATACAAAATGATTTTAATGTATATGAAAAAGGTTTGCAAGGTAAAACTGCTTCATTTGAATCATTAGATAAAATTAAAACAGATTTAGACTCAATGTTTGATGATTTATATTTTACTAAAACTGAAAACGTTAATGGGCAATCAGTTCAAGTTACCAGACCAAAACCAGCAACTCCAAAATTTAAATTAGATGAATATAATGATATTAAACAAGTAGTAAATGATTTTGATAATCTTGACACAGTTAAAGCAGATGATATTTTAAGGCTAAAAAAAGATTTAAGTAATAGAAGATTTTCTGTTCCTACAGATTCAGTACATCCTCTTAATGATAAACTTAAAACATTTAATCAATATTTAGAAGATGATTTATCAAAGGTTGACCCAAGAACTCCTAATGTTATGAAACAATATAACAAAATGAAATATGATTTAGACGAAATTAGGAAAACAGTTGGCAAACCAGATAATCTTCAGCCTCAAATATCTAAATTACAACAACTTGTTAAAGATACTCCTAGAGGTGAAGTTGGATTAAAAAATATTAATCAAATTTTGCAAGAGCTAGAAACTCAAGCCATTCCTCAATTAACTGGATTGTCATTAGGAGATCCATTAAGAGTTTCTGCAGGAGGATTAGCGGGTTTTGGTGGTGGATTATTATTTTCTGGTGCAGCAGGTGGTTTAGAAAGATTTGCACATTTAGACCCATCTTTAGGTCTTTTAGCTGCTGGAGGAGCTGCATTAGCATCATCTCCAAGATTATTAGGTCAGCTTTCATCTGGTCTTGGTTCTGCAGCACGTTATGGAGTTGATTTACAAAGTATTGGCAATATTGGAAGATATGGAAGACCTATACAGCAAACTGGGTTAGCACCATTTCCAGTAACAGATGAAGACTTAATAAATTTTAAAATAGATCCATCATTGTTTTCAAGATGATTGAATGGCACGATTTATACCTACCCCCTATAAACTTATATAACGCTCCGAAAGGATAAGATGGTGAAGTCAGACGTAGAATCAAGATTAAGTACACACGAAGAATTATGTGCCTTACGTTAT
>Ga0247723_1001684_pt1 | contig 12574 bp, 12 predicted proteins | sample MSEWelMarce5H_FC_FD_189079 | JGI IMG/M metagenome (GOLD analysis project Ga0247723, IMG submission 189079) | Subsurface sediment microbial communities from gas well in West Virginia, United States - MSEEL Well Study Marcellus 5H_FC | ecosystem: Environmental > Terrestrial > Deep subsurface >...
ATATTCTGCTATGTCAAATTTTTTTTTATAAACAACAATCACAAAATTTGCTGGATCACTTGTATATGGTATTTTATAATTGTTTAGGTTTGGTGGGTCAGTGCTTTTTTCAACAGAAAATGCTCTTTTAAATGTGCCTTTGCCAATAATGTCTTTTGGAACAACCTCAATATCAGTTGACATCATTTATTCTATATTATAATTTGTTATTTTATTTACAGTGTAAAAACAACAGATATAGACATTTGTCACCTTCTATCATAACCGCGCAATGCCTCCCAAAAAACGATTAACTTCTCTTAATTATCTGCTCATTGTGGAATCGAGCAGCAAATGCAGCAAAATAGAGTCCTATCTCGGCGACAGATACAAGTGTATTGCGTCCAACGGACACATCCGATCGATTGAGGGGTTGCCTAGCATCGACGTCAAACATGATTATGCTGTCACTTATGTGGTTGACCCCGATAAGAAGGCGCACGTGGACAAGATGCGCGTCATCATTGCCGAATATCCCAAAGAAAATGTCATCATTGCCTCCGACCACGATAGAGAAGGCGAAGCAATCGCGTGGCATTTATGTGAAGTATTCGATTTGCCTGTTGCCACGACCAGACGTATTGTGTTTCACGAAATCACGAAACCGGCGATTGTTGCCGCGGTTGCGAACCCCGGTAAAATTGATATGAACCTTGTCAAAGCGCAACAGGCGCGCCAAGTCCTCGATATGATTGTCGGGTTTCGAATTTCACCTGTTTTATGGAAACATCTTGGATCATCGAATTCCTTGTCTGCTGGACGGTGTCAAACACCGGCACTGCGACTTGTGTATGAGAACGAATTGGAGGCGAGGAAAGCGATGCTTAACGGCGCGGTCAAACATAGGGTCCAAGCATCATTCGGAGGATGCCTTGACAACCTTTTATTTGAATTGGACCGGACTTTTTCCTCCTATGAAGAAGTAGAGGCGTTTTTGAAGGTGTCGCAGACCCATAAACACATGTTGGAAATAGGGAAATCACGAATATCGGTGCGATCACCCCCAAAACCGTTTAATACAGCAACCATGTTGCAGAGTGCGAGCAATCTGTTTGGAATGGGTGCTAAGGATGCGATGGCGTGCTGTCAGTCACTTTATCAGATGGGGCACATTACTTATATGAGGACGGAGAGTCGTAAATATTCACCTGTATTTACGGAGATTGCAGCGAAATACATTGCGGAGACGTGGACAAAGGAGCATGTGAATGCGGAGTTACAAACTGTGGAAGGGTCTGAATCAAAAAGTACAACTGAGTTGGGTTCTAAGAATTCTTCAGAATCTGACTCAGAACCTTCAAGTGTGCGCCCAAAGGGCGCACATGAGTCGGACCCGGAGGGTCCTTTAGCGCACGAGGCAATCCGCGTGACCAATATTCACATGCGCGATTTCGCAATCATTTCCACTGCAAGTAATAATATGGCATCCTTGGAACGCATGTATAAAATGATTTGGCAAAACACGGTTCAGAGTTGTATGTCAAACGCCACTTTCAACTGTTTGCCTCTATCGGTGTCTTCACCAATTTCCGCAGGAAATACGGGTTTGTCAAACTCTGATGCTTCCTATAAACACACGATAGAGACGGTTAAATTTGCTGGGTTTTTGGACGCCAAGGATAAAGAGAAAGGCAAAACAAAAGACATAGATATGTCAAAAGTTTCAGCATCCATTGTTTTGCAGAATTCGGTGTCGAAGGGCGCGCCCATCCCCTACAATTACATAGAGACCATTATTGGATTCACCGCGCATCATTCGCGATTCACCGAGGCAAGTTTGATCGACAAATTGGACGAATTGGGCATCGGTCGCCCCTCTACATTTTCGATGCTGACCGACGTAATTCAGACGCGCAAATATGTAGAGAAAACTGATGTCGCGGGTGTTAAATTTGAATGCCGTGAATACCGAATATCTGCTGCCACGGCAGCAGGCACGGAAATAACCCACAAGTCCGTCGAGAAGATGATGGGTGCCGAGCACAAAAAACTGGTCATCGACCCCATCGGTATAACCGTCATCGAATTCCTGTTACAACACTTTGCCGAGTTTTTCTCGTATGATTACACTAATATGATGGAGAAACGCTTGGACGCGGTTGCGGCAGGTGCCGAATCGTGGCATCAAGTGTGCGCTGACTGCGACAAAGAAATCGGCAAATTGATAAAGGCGTTGGATTCCCCGGGAAAACGAACCTACAAAGTTGGAGATGATTACATCCTGTTTTTTCATAAAAATGGCATGTTGTTGAGGAGCACAACTTTAGTTGATGGCAAATGCATATTTAAGGGGATTAAACGTGGTGTCAAAGTTGATATGGCAAAGTTGGAACGTGGCGAATATACGGTTGCCGATTTAGCAGAAATTGACGAAATTGTTCTAGGGTTACATTCTTCGAATGTGCATTCTTCGAATGTTTCGACGAATGTTGTTGTGTTAAAACCCGGAAAATATGGATATTATTTGGAAGTGGATTCAAAAAAGATTAGTGTGGACAAGGAATTGAAGGCGTTGGGCAAAACCCCAGAAACCGTGACACTTGCCGATTTGGAGCATTTATTAAAGGGTGATTTAGATTCTTCAAATGACAATTCATCAGTCCGCATATTAACACCGGAAATCAGCGTGCGAACCAGCAAATTTGGACCCTACATTTTTTACAAGACATCTTCACCCCCTGGTGGGAAGGAGAAGAAACCCAAGTTCTACGATTTGAAAAAGTTTGAAGGAGATTGTTGGACGGTCGATAGAGATGAATTGTTGAAATGGTTAAAAACGACACATAAATTAAAATGCTAGTATGTATAAGCAAAAATGATGTACAACATGAGAAAACGGTCTGACAATTTCTTTTTCACAGCAAAAAACCCTGTGTTTGCCAATGTTGGCGCGCCTGAACCGGACACAACTACCGAGGACCCTGCCGCACTGGAATACATGAAATCCATGGAACGCAAATATGAACCGCGCAAATTGCGAAAAACCCAAAACGCCTATATTCGATTGGACGCGGTGCGAGGAATTCGCAACAGTTTAGAACAGGTTTCGATAGAGGATTTAGTTGAATTGTGTGTTTTAACCCCATCCACTTTTGATTTTGCGATACTTTTATACAAAATGTTCGGCAATCAATACAGGTGCATTGATATGGTCACTCAAAAGTGGAGCAGGCGGGATGACGAAACCGGTGAATGGAACATTGATGCCACCTGTCTCACAAATTTGAAATCGGCAATTTCAGACAAGATGTGTATTCTCTTTAAAAACAAATTGGCGTCGGTGCGCGCTCTATTGGACAATAATTACATCAGTGGTGAAATCACAAAACCCTTGGACCTGAAAAGCAAGAATTTGGAATATGTGATTGCGCGATTGTCGGCGCTCAATACCAAAAATTTGATTATGAAAGATGCCGTCGAGATCTTTTTCTATTCGGAGGTGTTGGATGCCAAAGAGTAAAAATAAGTGGATAATATATATGAATGTCTACAGGATTTGGCAATTTTTTCAAAGATGCAATTGGCGATGCTGAGAAAAATTCTTGGAATCCGGTGATTTTTTTTGGAATAATGCTAATAGCAACCATACCCTTTGTTCAACAACAAAAACTGATTTTCATTGGATATATATTGTTGGCAATACTCTATCTGGTCATATTTCTGAATGTCATTTACGGAGCATTTAAAATGGGCGTCTATGAAAAAATAAAAGGGGTTTTGTCAAATCCTGGCATAAATACATTATTCACAACAACTGCATTTTCACTCGGCATGACATCATTTGGATTTGTTAAATATGCATTCATGCTGTTTTTCATAATCATAAATACAATATCGTGGATTTCAAATGCTAAAACAGGTGCAATTTGGGGTGCTGTACTAATGCCATTGGCGCCGGTATTTTTGTATTTTGGTCTGAATCAGTTTACAGGTGGCACATTGGATACAATCGACGTGTTCCAGTCAATCCTATTTTTTCTAACGGTTGCTGCCTTCATTGGATTGATAGTTTTTAATTTTTACTCTATTACAGATGTGTTGGCAACGTTGTCCAATAGAGCAAAAAAATTGAAATCCTATGATCTGAGATTGTCAAAAAAGCGAATTAATGAATTGAATGGATATAGTGTTTCTCTGTATTTGGCAATTATATCGTCGATGTACATTATCACTGACGCGTCGACAACGTCGCCACTTAAACTGTATCCAAACACGTCATCATTCATACCTGTGACAATTGCTTATTTGTTATTCACGGGTGCCACTGCTGCCAACTATTTTATTTTTCGCAAAATAGTTCCGGGGTTGAATTATGACAGCACAAAAATCATAAAGAAAACTTCTGTTGAAAACGCAAAAGAAACGGCAGAATATAAGATTCAGAACCAAAATGTTTTGAAAACTGCTTACTATGGCATTTTGAACTTTTTCAATCCTGCAAATTTGTAAGATTTCTTTTCGAATATACGCATATATTTTGACATTGTGTCAATATATATTTGTTTTTTTGCTGTTTTAAACAAACACCGACTGGACGGGTCCAATCATTCCGTATTCCCCTGACAATTCGCGGTAATGAACGTGACTATCAATCTGTCTGCCACTGGGAACCACATATGCCGTGCCTTTGTCAAATGTGAGGGTTGCCACGCCCTGGGCATCCGACATCACAACACCACTGTTTTCAAAATTGCCGTAGGCGTCTTTAACCTGCGGTAGACTGGACGATGGAGACTCAATAACAGTAGGTAGACCGGACTCTTTGCCCGGTTTTGCCGACCAATAGGCAACCTTGGTGTTCGGGGTGACATGAACCTTCACTGTCTTAGTACTTGTATTATTGCTTGTATTATCACTTGTATTATTGCTTGTCAAGGGTATTAGCACGCTCGGTATCACGGATTCTCCTAAAAAAGGCAACCACAAGGTGCGGTCAAAAGCAAGAACGATGGCGCACAGACCCACGATGAAATAAATCACCTTGTCTAAGGACAATCGTCTGCGAAACACACCGGACAAAATACGATTAATGGATTCGACTAAATTGTGTCCGAAAGCAACTGCCAACCAGTTTACGCCTCCGATAAGGACCAAAGCAATGGCAACCATACGCACCGACGTGTATAACCAAATATTTCCGTCCATCATTTTATATATATTATGCCACAAAAACATATAGACTTTTTGGCATAGAATCTCTATCGCAAATGAAATTTTATGAAACCCATTATGAGGATTATTTAAACTCGTTGAAAACCTTTAATCTACATCCGGAATTGGCGCCCTATTTCGACCGAATGCCCGCGCAAATATCGGGGTTGCGCAGTATGATTTTTTATGGACCGCCTGGCGTCGGCAAATATTCGCAGGTTCTCGCGGCAATCCAGCGCTACAGTCCAAGTGGTCTGTCGCACGATAAGAAGATCAACATTCAAACAGAGAAGTACGATTACACGTATCACATTAGCGACATACACTATGATGTGGACATGTCTCTATTGGGGTGTAATTCGAAACTGATTTGGCATGACATCATACAGCAGATCGTGGACATTGTGTCGGTCAAACCGGAGAAGTGCGCAATCATCGTGTGTAAGAACTTCCATTTGATTCACACCGAATTGTTGGAGATTTTCTACAGTTATATGCAGGAGTACAATTCGCGGTTTTCGCCGATCCATTTGAAGTTTTTCTTGGTCACTGAGCATCTGTGTTTTATACCCAACAACATTTTGGCGTCGTGTGAGACCATTTCGGTGCGGAGACCCGATAGAGAAATGTATGTGAAGATGATTCGGACGATGCAGAACTGTAAGACGGGTCCGCGCAAATACACCAAGGCATTAAAGGATACAGACGTTGTGACATTAACAGATGCGCCATCCACAGATGCACCACACGTTGTTCCAACAACACCAGCAGAAAGTGAATTCGTCCAGAAGATTTCAATGGCGCACAAGGGGTATTCGGACGCGGCGATAGAGATGATAGAGACAATTGATGTGGGTGAAATAATGAATTTGAAAGAATTGCGCGCGTTTGCCAAGATGACCAGTCCTGACCGCATTCCGATCGACATTTTCAATGTGGTGTGCAACAATATTGTGGAGCAGATGTTGGCGCCGGACAAGATGGTCCACGCCCAGTTTCGCGATGCCTTGTATGATATTTTTGTGTACAATTTGGATGTGGTCGAGTGTCTGTGGCACATTTTGTGTAATCTGATAGAGAATGGGCATTTGCGCGGCGACGCAATTAGTGACATCGTGACGCGATCATACACCTTTTTGAAATACTACAACAATAATTATCGACCCATTTATCATTTAGAAAGCATGTTCCACTATATGATAATCAAAATCAATGGAACCGATGAACTACCGGCGCGCTTTTAAAGTGTTGGAAATAGAAGAACATTACGCCGATAAAAATAGGACGACGATAGAGATTGTGCGAAAACAATACAAAATGTTGGCGTTGAAATGGCACCCCGACCGCAATAAGGCGCCTGACGCGGCAGAACGATACAGGGAAATCAAGGACGCGCACGATTTCTTATTGGACGGTTCCGAAGGAACAGAAGGAACCCCGTCCTACAAAAATGTAGCGTCCACTTTCTTCGAAACCTTGTACAATAATGAGCATTTCCAGCGCCGCATTTTCCATCCTCTATTGATGAAAGTAACAACCTTGTGTGAAGAAAAGGCGTTGTCATTCATCCTTCGCCTCGACGCCGATAGAGCAACCAAATTGTTGACTATGATAGAAACATGGAAAACCGTCCTACATTTCTCGGATGCCTTTTTCGACAAAGTTCGGGGGCATATAGAAGGAGCGCAACACATTGTCTTGAACCCCAACATCGACGATTTGATGCAATCCAATGTGTATCTTTTGAGCGAAGGCATAATTGCGCCTCTTTGGCATCCTCTATTGGAATATGAAAAAGAAGGAATCATAGTCCACTGTTTGCCGGAGTTGCCGGATAATATGTGGATTGACGACGACGATGAGAATACCTTAAATGTAGAAATCACAGAAACCGTGGAAAACATATGGAAATTGGGACATTTGGAAATCTCTATCGGCGCAGAAAAGAAACGTGTTGAATTGAGCAATTTGAAATTGAAACAATCTCAGATTGTAGAGTTGAAAGGGGAAGGAATTCCGATCCCTCATACAGATAATGTGTTTTATGATGGGGACCGGGGTTTGATCAGAGTGCATTTATCTATTTGTTAAGAGCAATAATAAAAATCATTTATTATTTCTTATTTATTCAAACAACGTTTTTCACAAAATAGGCGGTGTAGTCCCAACCATTCAAACAGGATATGTAATGAAAATCCGGTGCAGAAAAATGACAGGGGACTGGTTACATTGAAAAAGGGGATTTGACCAATTGCCATAAAGAGGATTCCCTCGCCGACCGATTCTAATAGGAGACGTGGTCCAATGGTTCCTTTGCACTGACAATAGTAATCATGCAACTGCAAAAAATGTCCCATGAAATGTTTTACAAATCCAAACATGAAAAGGAATAATAAGGGGTTTTTAATTGGCAAGGCAAAAAAGATTGCGACACAATATGCACCCACAAAGATTGCCTCTATTGAATAATGGATTGATGTCATATATATTTCATTGGGAAAAAACATATCTCTTTCCTGTTTTTCCTCTTCCTAAGAGCAACCCTAAGACCAACCAAGCATCCTTCGGATGCGACGCTCGCAAGAGCATCCGAAGGATGCTCCACGTGTAACTGCCCAAAGGGCAGTTATTCCAAGGTGGCGAGTCAACCCTAAGACCACACGATTGATTTACTCAATCTTCTCCTTGACAACAACCGATTCCGCAGGAACCTTGGATACATAGACCACAACACACATCGCATTGTCCGCATTGCCTCTAAAATTCTTCTGGGCAAACATCTCGTTGCGCTTCATAAACGACTTGGCAACTCGCTGCGCGCCCTTCTCGACGTCGGTCTTAATTGCTCCTAGACACGACGCGTCCATCATGAACTTGGTCACATGCTCCGGCAACCAATTGTCCCACACACCGTCAGAACACATGGTTACACATACTGCGCCTGTATGTTCGAGCACTCGATTCAAGTCAATCGACTGTATCTCCGGTTTGGCACTGACACCGTATGTCGCAATGTTGAAATCACCCATTGACCTAGTCGATGCAAGCGCATCGGGCAAATAGGCGTTTGCGGGCACACTAACGTATGCTGCGCGCTCCTTACACACATTCTTGTAGTAATAGGGAACGTCGTCGCGCACTGTAGGAACACCGTCTTCGCTGATGTTAAACACAGGTTGGCAAAATGGTTTGGGCGTGTCTTGTTCGTCATACACAAAGAGCATTTCTGCCTTTAAGGGGTCCTCTTCCGAGGGTCTGAACTTGCGCATTCGCACATACTCCTTGGGGTTCATTGGCGAATGGTCGCTGGTTAAGAGAAGCGCGTCTGTTACTGGCGTTTCTTTGACGGGTGTTTCTTCGACGGTGTCTTCGTCATCTTCAAACATATGTGCTGCTGTGTCTGCGGCATTTGCGGCAGCATTTGCAACTGTGTCTGCGACATTTGAAACATCAGCGTCCTTCTCATATCTCAACATATCCTGTGTCATAACAGGCGTCTCCGAGCACAATTGGGCGTTGCAATCGCCCACATTCGCAATAAACAATTGCCCACCCTTCAACACAGCAATTGTGAGCATCGTTCCACCACCAGCATTGGTGAAACTATGCGTAGGAAATCGGCGCTTGGTGATTCTGCCGTTCTCTTCCTCGTTGACCTCGTACCCGCGGTCGACGTAGTAATCGACAAAGGTCTTACTGATTGCTGCCTGAGCGTGCGCGAAGCACTCCTCTAAAAACAGCACGGTGTCGGCAACCATCTTATCAAGGTTCGCGTCGACAAATTCGGTCACGCTCTTCACACAGGCGTTCGAGGCAATGTGCCCCAATTCCTGTCCGTGTCCGTCGGCAACACCAAATATGGTGCAACCTTGATCCAATTTTTGGATTATGAAACTGGCATCCTGTTGGACTCTCGCATTACCGATGTCGTCACAGTTGCCGATCTGGATTCTTAAATTATTCGATTGATTCATTTTGAGATTGTTAACGTTATTTTATTTTATGCTTTTTGTGCCGCGTGGCAAAAAAGGATCAATTTTCATCTTGTTTCATCTACCAGTCCACACTTTTATCACCGGCAAATACGTAAAATGGTCCTTGTATTCAATCGGCACACCCCACGGCATATATTTGTGGATGTTTCCTAACACAGAGGGTTCGTTCGACCCCAACAAACACGCGATCACGCGCTCAAAACTACACCTGTTGTATCGGGTCACAATCAATGGTATGAGTTGGTTGATATCATATCTGGCGTGGACGTTTGCCAAATGCTCGTGCGTTACTATTGCCATTCCGCCAAAACACCCCTTCCATGCATCTTTGTCCTTGTGTAAATTTGACAACGCCTCGTCTCTAAACACGTTTATTAATCGCGTTTCGTCGTCTATTTGGTCCCAGGTGTGTTCGAATTCCCACAATGTGCGAAACTTGGAAACGTTGGTGTCGATTTGCGAATTGATAAACACAGAATCGTGTATGATAATTGCCGTGTCAAACGGTTTCAAATTCAAAAAGTAATAATAGGGGAGGAACTCGCCTCTACCGGGGAACTCACTTTGTACAATCGTTGTGTTGTGGAGGACCTTTTTATAATCGACGTATTCGGGTGCTGAGTTGTCGTCGATAATCATGATTGGTGCCGTAGGGTAAAACCGGCGCACACAATCATAACTGTGTTTCCAGTACTCGTTTGTTTTATCGTCTTTGATGTGTCTGAGAATAATGAATCCAAGTGTCATTTTATATGCATATCTTTTGGAATATTGTCTATGCCTTTTTATGATTTTTTGATCTTTTGACTTTTATGTTTTTTTGACAAAAGAATCCAATGTTCCAGAAGAACGGTTTACCCCTTTACCCCAAAAGGATTGTTTTTCCTTTGCTTCCTTTTTAGGTTTTTCTTCTTCAAAAGTTTCTTCGTATTCATCTTCATCATTGTCAGAGGTTTTCTTAAATGCGTCAATGTTAAAATCATTAAATTCTTCTTCTTTGTCACTTTCATCTTCTTCGTTATAATCATTTCTTGCCGATTTCTTTTCTCTATCGCGTGTTTCCAAATGCCTCAACAATTCCTTCAAACAGCATTCGACCGAATCATCCAATTCGTTTGTGATCTGTGTTTCCGGGTCTTCCATGTATTTGTCAAACAGTGCTCGAATTCGATCCTTTTTTGCGTGAATTGCGTCACAATACTCTCGGATTTTTGCAGCGTTGTCCGGTTCCACGGTTTCTAAATAGGTGTTGTATTTCTTTTTGCTGGTTAACAATTTCAGCGTGAGTGCGTCAATGTCGTTCATTCTATATGATAGGAAATACTTTATCATATGGACTTTTACTTTTCTGGTTTCTTAAAAGGAACAGTCGGGTTCATCGAACCCTTAGAACCCTTCGACCCCTTATAAAACCGACGCTAAATAACATCCATTAAAGGTCTCAATGCCTGTGTGGTCCAAACTGATGGTGACATCGACGAAAATCTCGCCGCCCATCTTCTGCCATCGGTGACAAAACATCCAGTCCTCCGAATAGTAATGGTCATTCTCCACGCCGCAATCAAACAGGGCATAAGCGTTCTTGTTCTCATCCCCCGACAAGAATGACACATCATCCGTGTATTTGGTGTATGGAAACGCCTTGAACATCATGTCAAACACGGGTCTCTGTATCATCATGAAACCGGTTGCCAAATGCTTTACCTTGGTCAAATTCTTCTCCACACTCAAGGTTGCCGACTCGTAATTGATGTTGTAGCGGAGCAGATTCGTCTTTATGAAATCCGTCTCAGACATGGTGTCCTTGAACATATTCTTCTTGTGACGCGCCTTGATTGCCTCCAATCCGTTTTGGGGGTGCTGACTGGTGAGCGTGTCCCATTTGTAATTCTTGATGGGGTAGATTCCGCCGACCAACGGTTTGTCGGCAACTAGCAATTTGATTACATCGATGGGGTTCCAAGTGATGTCTGCATCAATGAATAAGAAATGGGTTGCTGAAGCGTTGTGCATCGCCTTGGCAACAAGGTTGTTGCGCGCTCTGGATACAAGACTGTCGTTGCGGCAGAAAACGACGTTGGCAGTTACACCGAAATCCTTACACATAAATAGGGTTGAAATCAGGGATTGCATATAACTGACAAACACGGTGCTGTTGTAACAGGGGGTCATGATGATGAGATTGGGTTTCTTCTCGGCAATGTATTTGCGGAAGATGGATTCAATGGAATCGGGTGGTTGTTCCGCAGGTTGTTGTTGTTGTTGAGCAATCGGTGTTTCCGAATCCTCCTCAATGATTGTGTATCGAACTGGGTTTGACATTTGCTATACAAGGTGAGTGCGCATTTTTCTATATTGTTTACAGGGGTGAAGAAATATTAACTTAGCACAATGTATAAACAAGATGTCTATGCCTGCAAGAGATGCCGAATGGAAGGTAATTGTGAAATATTTCACAGACAATAGAGCAGAGGGAGAAGGTTTAGGTGTAGTTTTGAAACGGGCGTCAGCGTACAAAAATGGCAATGAAGCGCCAAAGACCGCAGGCAAAACCATGAAGAAGACTATCAAGAAGATAGGCAAAAAAGGTGGCAAACGAAGAGGCAACAAGTCTATGAAGAATCATTAATTGCAAATAGTAAAAAATAAAATAACACATATTTATTTTATTTTTTCTGGGTTGGTTATGTGTGGGTTACATTTTTGTTTTTATTGTGGTTTTCTGGGTTGTTTGAATATTCAAAGGAGGGGTCCAAGGGGATAGCACCGAAGGTGCTCCAATACTCGGCGCCGAAGGCGCCTTGGAACGTAGTTCCCCTTAAAGGGAAAGGTCCAAGGAAAACCGTAGGTTTTCCTTATAGGGCAGGGGCAGGCGCCTTGATGAAGTGGATCTTCAAGTATCTCTGGAGGTTGAAGTAGGTGAGGACCTCATCCTTGTTGATCTTGAGCAACTTGGTCAACTTGGCATCAGGGTTGATCTGTCTGCCGCACTTCTCGTCCTTTAACTTGTGCTCGTTGATGTAGGCGTTGACCTCCTTGCTGACCTCAACACGGGACATCTCGGTGCCGGGCTCCTTGCCTAAGAACTTGATGAGTTCATCACTGATCTTGGTGGGCTTGACGAATCCGGAGGGGTTCTTGTTGGCAGAGGTCTTTCTGCTCTTGCCCTTACTCTTGGACGCCTGCTTCAACTCGCGAGCAACAGTGCGCTCGAGGGTCTTGTAGTCAGACTTCATAGAGGTGAGGAGAGCAGCAACCTGCTGAATCTTGGAGGAGAAATCACCCAACTTGGAAGAGAGGGTGGCAACATCGACGGGAACTTCCGAAGGAAGACCAGTGGAAGCAGCAACCTCGACAACGGGAGCAACGGGGGCAGGGGCAACAACCTC
>Ga0247723_1001685_pt1 | contig 12573 bp, 7 predicted proteins | sample MSEWelMarce5H_FC_FD_189079 | JGI IMG/M metagenome (GOLD analysis project Ga0247723, IMG submission 189079) | Subsurface sediment microbial communities from gas well in West Virginia, United States - MSEEL Well Study Marcellus 5H_FC | ecosystem: Environmental > Terrestrial > Deep subsurface > Rock...
GAAATATTTTGATCATACTGATACTGAAGCTGGTACTACTAGACCAGAAATTACTATAGAACAAACTAAATCCCATAAAGTAGGTGAATTTTTAAACAATGGAGGTAATACAGCAACATTTTCTTCCTCAGTTAAAACTTGGAATTTAATTCATTGGGTTGGAGGTGGACCTGGAGGTGCTGAAATAGAATCAGATAAAACTTCAATTTCATCCCCAGCAGGTACTGTTGATTTTGATAAATTTATTAAAGATGAAGCCCTTAAAAAATACAACAGAATTTATCCATCCCACCCAGAGGTAATAGGAAATGCAGGAAAATATGAAACCAACTCATTTGGTCCAAAAAATGCAAGAATTCAATGGGTAGAATCTGTTACTACAACTACAACATCAAACACTGATAATCCTTTAAAAAATGCACCTTCACAAGTAGCATTTAAAATTCAATGCCAAAACCCAGAACAATTTTATTTAAAATTTGGATATTTACTTCAATTTTTAAAAGAAAATGTCATACCTGAAATAAGTACAAATGGTTCAAATTCTCCAATTGTAGATATAGTATATAGTAAAAATAGTAGTTTAATGTATTGTCTTCCATCTTCAATATCATTAGATCCTAGAGTATGTTTAGTAAAAAACAAACAATTTATTAAATCTGATAAAAAAATAGATAAAGTACTAGGTGAATTAGAATCTTGGAATGATATAGATAGTAGTGGAACTAATATTAACTTGGCATACGCTATGAATATATATCTTAATTTTGGATTTATTAATAGTTGTATTTCTAGTAATGTAGATGAAAAAGGAAATGTAAATGTATATAATTTTCTTTCAGCAATATGTACGGGGCTAAACAAAGCTTTAGGTGGAGTAAATAATCTAGAACCAATAATAGATGAATCTGAAAATATTCTTAAGATAATAGACTCTACACCAATCCCCGGGGTATTATCAACTCCATCATATTTTATGCAATTATTTGGTTATTATGGGACTCAATCAAATTTCATCAGAAATCTTGATATTAAAACTGCAATAACCCCAGAATATGCTACTATGATTTCTATTGGGGCTACTGCAGGAGGATATGTTAAAGGAACCGAAGCTACAGCATTTGCTAGATGGAATGAAGGTATTACAGATAGATTTCGAAAAACACTAATCCCATCTAACCCTTCATCAACAACCATAGGAGATGAAAATGAGGCAGAATATAATTATGTACACGATTTTATCGGTTGGAAAAATTATTGCTATGGCTTCAGTGGAGTTTTAGGAGATATTCCAAGTGAATTAGGGAATATATCAGATGATATAATAAATAAAAACATATCAATAGCTACAGAATATTACAAATATGTAATGGCTTCTAGTAAAGAAAAACAAGGTGGTGGTATAGGATTTATCCCATTTAAATTAAGTTTTACTATGGATGGTCTTTCAGGAATAAAAATATATAATAGAATTGTAACTAATACTAAATTTTTACCTAAAGACTACGGAGATGCATTAAATTTTATAGTAACTGAAATTAGTCATAAGTTAGGGAAACATGATTGGGAAACTGAAATTCAAACTATAAGTCACCCTAATTCCACCTCACTTAAAATCCCAGATTTTAAAGTAACTTCTGTTTCAAACAACACACCAAGACCCCAACCAGTTACTACTACTACATCTACTACTACATCTACTACTCCATCACCATCAGCTACTACTCCATTTACAGGAACAGTTCCACCAAATTTATTAATGGGTGATTCTCAAACACCAGATGTAGATGCAAAATCTACTAAATTTTCAAGACTTAAACCAACAGGAGGACCGGGTTCATTATGGAAAAGTGGTTGGTTTGTTTCCGATTTAATAACTGATATTAAAGCATTCTCTGTTAGCCCACAAGTCCAAAACGTAGCTTTATGTGTAGGTACAAATGGTGGGTTTGGAAATGATGATATTTCGGGATTAATAAGTGTTGTAAAATTAAAATTCCCCAACGCTAAAATATTTGCTATCCAAGGTTCTTGGGGATGGGGAAGTAATGTAGGCATCCCAGAATCAAAGGTAAATACTTATTATCAAAAATATGTAAATTTAGGGGTAACTCTTATTAATCCTAAAATTGGATATAGCATAAACCACCCAAATTCTTCAACTCCATCATTTGCATTAATTGGTCAAAATTTAGATAACGCAATACCTTAAAAATATGTCAATAATAGGAAATGAAATTCCACCTTACGTAAAAAATCAAATAACTAAAAGACAAGAAGTTCATGGTAGTGGAGTCACTAAAAACCGAACCCCAGAACAAATACATTATTTAAATAGTAATACATCTTGGATAAAATTAGCTTCTGGTGTTTATGTAACTACAAATGGAGTAGGCAGTTCATTAGCTAAAAACAATGTGTTGTTTAATGGTACATCAACGTTTAACGGTTCGTCTTTAACTCAAAAACAAGGTTTTGACGAAACGTATCAATATAGTGAGTTTGGTCCTGTTCCTATGGCAGGTATACTAAGTGCTGATATTAAAGCATTAAACCGTGGTTCATTAAAAAAATCAACAGTAAAAATAAAAGCCCACAATAAAAAACAATTTGATGCTATTGATGTTCTTTATATGAGAATAGGTTATACCGTAATGTTAGAGTGGGGAAATACATTTTATTTAGATAAAAATGGAGACGTTCAAGAAATCCATAATACTCTTATAGAAGATATTTTCTTTTCTTTTTCCTCGGATGGAGATTACACATTTGTATTACCATTTATTGAAGGTAAAAGAGAAAAATATTGTGGTAATTACGATGCTTTATTGGGAAGAATTTCTAATTTTGATTGGGCTTTTAATCCTGATGGTTCATATGATATAACTTTAACTATTTTAAGTTTAGGAGATGTAGTTGAATCATTAAAAACAGACATTTCGGTTGATAGTAAAACTACAACATTTTTAAAAGCAGCTAGAAAATCTAACCAATCAATTTCAGGAAATTCAGTAATTTTAGAAAAAAATAAAGATGATAACTTAATCACTTCTATGCTTTGGTTGTGGACATATTTTAATCCACCTCCACAACCAGCAGTATCAACCGTAGAAGGAAGTACAACTTCCCCATCAGGAACTACATCTACTATATCTAGTGGTCAAACTAAAATAAATGAATTAGAAATATTTACATATTTAAAAGCTCAAGGCTTAACTAAAATTCAAGTAGCCGCAGCTATGGGTAATATGTATGAAGAATCAAAGTTTAACCCAGGAGCATTTAATCCTGAAGATTATCCTCTTAAATCAACAGGTATTAAAACCACAGATTTAGGCCTAATCCAATGGAACTCAGGAAACCAACTAGGTAATCCGGGCGCAGCTGATTTAGCAAAATCAAAACAAATGTTAGAATCCTTAGTAGGTTCTACAGTAGCAGCCCAATTAGATTATTTATTTAAAGGGGGATGGAAAAGTAGTACTGATAAATGGTTAAATGATCCTTTATCTAAAACTACTATAGAAGATTCAGCTTGGAAATTTGCAGCAATAGTTGAAGTATGTTATGACTGTAACAAAGGTAAACCAGTATATGAAGGTAGTTACCAATTTAAAAGAACTAAATCTGCAAGAGATTTTTATAATAGATTTGCAAATTCAACAGACCAATTATATTGGCCTTAATTAATACCATATGCCTGACGAAATATCAATAACATTAACAGATGGAAAAAAAGTAATAGTAGGTGAATTTTTAACAAATTCATCATCAACACTTTCTACTTATACTAAAACATATGATTTTTATGAAGCCGTAACTACATTCCCCGTAACTTCATATATTAAAGTAGCAACTAAATCATTTACTGGAGTAGATCCTAGTATAGATGCTAACAAAGAATTATATGCTCGATATAAAACATTTTCCGGAACACCTACCCCTTCTCCTGCTTTTGCCTGGTTAGCTTCATTATCCACAACCACTCTTAGTGCAGAAACAGATATAAAAGATGCGGGTGCTAACTCTAAAGGGTATTCTAACCCCAGTAGTACTGAAATACTAGTTAAATATACAGAAGTAAGTTCTACAGTAGCATCATCTATTGATAATCCTCTTTCTACGGCTCCTCCAAAGACAGCATTTAGAATTAAATCAACAACCCATCAATATTATCTTAAATTTGGGTATTTACTTCAATATGTTCAAGAAAATATAATACCTGTAATAAGCTCTAACAATAAATCTCCACTTATTAAAATCCAATACAGCTCAGGAGATATGTTTTGTTTACCAATTTCTATATCTTTAGACCCTAAAGTATGTTTAGTAAGAACAGATAAATTTACTAAAGTTAGTGGAAAAGATGCTAAAGTTTTAAGTGAATTAGAGCCCCCATGGATGGATCCTACTAATGAAAATAAAGCTAGCATCATGGATATTTATCTTAATTTTGATTTCATCACTAAATGTATTTCCCAAAAAGATGATAAGGGAAATATTGATTTATTTAAATTTTTATCCTCTATATGTTCAGGAATAAACCGAGCATTAGGAGGAGTAAATAATTTAGAACCAATAGTAAATGAAGAAGACAATATCATTAAAATTATTGATACTACCCCAATCCCAGGAACTATTGTAGGTTCAAATAAAGGAATAATTCAATTATATGGATATTATGGTGGAGTAGAATCAACATTTGTTAGAAAAGTTAACCTCCAAACAGTTATCTCCCCGGAATTTGCTACAATGATAACAGCCGGAGCTACCAAATCAGGTTATGTTAAAGGAACTGAAGCTACTGCATTTTCAAGATGGAATGAAGGTTTAATAGATAGATTTAATGAAGAATTAATCCCACCAAACCTAGCTACTACCCCTGCAAATGACCCAGAAGTAAATTATGAAGAAGATTTTATAGGATGGATTACACTTTGTTATGGTTTAAATGGAGCCCTTGATGAAGATAAAATAGGTGATTTTGAAGACAGTATAATTAAAAAAAATGTATCTATTGTTACAGAATATTACAAATATTTATTAGCTAAACAGTCAACATCTAACCCTCAATCAGGAACTGTAGGATTTATTCCAATTAAACTTAATTTTACATTAGATGGAATTTCAGGTATAAAAATATATAATAAATTAACTTTAGATACTAATTTTTTACCTAAAGATTATGGAAGTGCTTTAGATTTTATAGTAACTAATGTTAATCATTCTCTTCAAGGAAATACCTGGTTAACAGATATTACTTCAACAGCCATACCCAAAACATCAGCATCAGTTATCCCAACTAGAAACAAAACTGAGACTAAAAGTGCTCCTAAAGTTGAATCTATCTTATTAGCTCCACCAACTAACCCAACAGCTAATTTTGGTGGTCCTGGATTAAATCCATTAAAATCTTTAATAGTTTCTGTTGAAAGTAATGGGGATTATGAAATATACAATTACGGTCCATCAGGAGGAAGTGGAATAAGAACAGTTACCCCAGGTTCTCGATATTCTTCTCCAAGTGCTATTAAACTTACAGATAAAACTACTTCTACTATCAATAAAACCGTTCAAAGGATACAAGTAAGTCAATATAATAATCAAACATGTAATCCTGGAGCTACTGGGGAAGCCTTTGCTGTAGGTAAATACCAATTGATCCCTTGCACTTTAGCAACAGCTATAAGTACTTTAAATATAGGTAATCAACTCTTTAATGCTGCTACTCAAGAACAAATCGGTGATTGGTTACTCTTAACAGCAAGAACAAATTTAGGAAAATATTTAAAAGGGGGAAATCAAGGAACTCAACTAGACTTAGAAAGAGCAGTACAAGACTTAGGTCAAGAATTTGCTTCCCTCCCCGTGATAAACAAAAGTGGATCTAAAGTAGGAGATGTTATTACAGGGGCAGGAAACACTACCGCTTATGGTGGGCAAGGTCCAAATCGATCAACTTCACATTATACAGTAAAAGATGCAGTTCAAGCTATAATAAAATCTCGAATACAATATAGTAATTCTCAACCTGGATTTATCCCAACATATTACACCCCTTAATAATAAACATATTTTTGAATAATATTTATATACATGGCTGGAATTTTAGGAAAAACACCACTAGAATACGTTAGAAAACAAATTGAAAAACGTCAAAATATCCATGGAAGTGGTACTGTTTCAAACAGAAGCCCTCAACAAATCCATTTTTTAAACGGAAATAATGCTTGGGTAAAACTTGCATCTGGATCTAGCACTACCTCAGAAGTATTAACTAATTCAGGGTTATCTCCATTATTTAAAGGAATGGGGTTAGCTAAAAACAATATACTATTTGGTGGAACTTCTATTTTTGATGGATCTTCATTAATACAAAAAGAAGGAAGAAATAAAATATATCAAGACAGTGAATTTGGACCTGTCCCTATGGCTGGAATAACAAATGCTAATATTAAATCATTAAATAGGGGTTCATTAAAAAAAGCAAATGTTAACCTTAAAGTTCATAGCAAAGATCAATTTGAAACTATTAATTTACTTTATTTACGTTTAGGTTATACTGTAATATTAGAATGGGGAAATGCATTTTATTTAGATAGAAATGGAGATGTACAACCTGTTTTAAATACTGTTATAGAGGATTCCTTTTTTACCTCATCTAACTATTTAAATATTTTAACTAATATAGAAGCCAAACGTGAATTTTATTGTGGAAACTATGATGGAATTCTTGGAACTGTCTCTAATTTTAATTGGACGTTTAATAAAGATGGTTCATATGATATCAATATAACCATATTAAGTATGGGTGATATTATTGAATCATTAAAAACAGACATTTCAATTGATCGTAAATTAGTAACATTTTTAGAAGATGTTAATAAATCTAGTACATATACTCCGGTAGCAGCACAAACAGTAGAAGGAAATAAATCCTCTAGTTTACTTAACTCCATGTTATGGTTATGGACATACCTTGACTCAGTAGATACTGGAGCAAAAAGTGAAATTAGTATAACATTAACCGATGGAAAAAAAGTTAAAGTAGGTGAGTTTATTAACAATAACGTAACAACATTAACCTCTACAACAAAAACATATGAATTTAAAACCCCTGATGGAAGAGACTCATCAGGATCTACAATTTACTTTACTTCCTCAGAAACAGAATCAGGTACTAACCCATTAGAAGATGCTAAAGCAAAATTAGTAACTAAATATAATACTAAATTTAGTACTACCCTTACTAAAACAGATATATCTCAAGCAGGAGATACCTATTATTTAGGAATGTTAGGAACTGATAAATTATATCAATTCAAGGAACTCCCCTCAGCCCCTTCAACCACAACTACAATTACTAACCCAATTTCAGATGCCCCAGCAAAAGTAGCATTTAAAATATTAGCTACCTCACCTCAATATTATGTAAAATTTGGATATTTACTCCAATTTATTAGAGATAAAATAATCCCATTAATAGATAATGGAACTGAACAACCCCCATTAATTGATATAGCATACGGAGAAAACAGTAGCATGATGTACACTCTTCCAATCACCATATCAGCTGACCCTATGGTGTGTATAGTTAAAAATGGTATTTTTGATAAAAATAATGGAAAATCTCAAAGGGCATTTGATGGATTAGAATCATTTTTTGATCAAAACAACTATAATAAGGCATATCCTATGAATATATACCTTAATACTGAATTTGTAGCTCAATGTCTTTCTTCAACTACTGATGAACGAGGAGATACAAATTTATTTTCATTTTTAACTGAAATATGTAATGGAATTAACAGAGCTTTAGGTGGTGTCAATAACCTTGAACCTATAGTTACTGAAAATACTAACATAATAAATATAATAGACACTACACCAATCCCTCTAGAAATCCCAGGAGATTCAACTTTTCTTGAACTTTTTGGATACTTTGGAAATAGCTCAAACTTTGCTCGAAATATTGAACTTAAAACTGCCATCACACCCGAACTAGCATCTATAGCTACTGTTGGAGCTACTGCAAAAGGATATGTTAAAGGAACTGAAGCTGTTTCATTTTCAAAACTTAATAGTGGATTAATAGATAGATTTAATAAAGAATTAATCCCACCTAGTCCAAATTATACTGATATAGAACCTAAAGATAATTATGATAAAGATTTTATAGGATGGGTTAATTTATGTTATGGATTAGATGGAGATCTTACTCAAGACAAAATTGGTAATTTTAGTGAAGATCTAATTAAAAAGAATGTTTCTATTGTTACCGAATATTACAAATATTTACTTGCAAATTCATCCGGAAATCAAAATGGTACACTTGGTTTTATCCCATTTAAACTTAATTTTACATTGGATGGAATATCTGGCTTACAGATATATAATAAATTAAGTATAGATACTAGATTTTTACCTAGTAATTATGGCAATGCATTAGATTTTTTAGTAACCGGAGTTAGCCATGAATTAAAAGGAAATGACTGGACTACAGAAATCCAAACAACGGTTATAGGAAAAACTAGTTTAGCTACTATTCTAAAACCATCAAATACAGGAGAATCAAGTAACGACCCAAGAATAGTAGAAGTTTTCGCACCAAGTGGAGGCGGCACTAATGGTGCTCCTACTAACGTTACAGCCGTTGGTGGGACTGGACCTAAAGCCCAAGGAACTTATGGAACCGCAGGACCAAGTGGACCAGTAGGGCCAGAAGCATTAACCCTAACAGCAATTGACCAAATAGTAGCTAACTCAGGGGCTTCACAGCCAACACCTGAAGATGAATTAAGAAGACGAATAGTTAGAATAGCAGCTTCATATGTAGGTCAAACAGAACTCCCAGGAGACAATGTAGGATGGTATGATCCTAGATTTGAAGTTAAAATGAAAAATTTAAAAGTTCCGTGGCAATTAACCCACAAATGGTGTAATTATTTTACTAATTTGTGTTGGACCGAAGCTTATACAACAGGTAATGCTTTAGTTCCTTCTACTACTTCATATCAATCTATTTGGAATACTAAACTTAAAAGTGGTGGTGGTTATAACCCTCTTAGCCCAAACACCCAAAACACTTATAATAATTTTGCTGCTATTGGTCAAGCAATTACCAAATCTCAAGCCCAAGCAGGAATATCTCTCCCTAAACCTGGGGATATGGTAGTTTTTAAAGGTGGAGGTTATGGAGCAGGTCATATTGAAATAGTTGTAGCTACTCAAATAGTAGGAGGTAAATTAGTAAAAATGTCTACTATAGGAGGCAATACCTCAGCATCTGATCCTAATGATGGAGGGGGTACAAATTATAAACCTAGTGTTAGTCTAAATGGTGTTGTAGGTTTTTGTAAAGTTCAATTTTAAAATAAATAATATGCCATTCAACCCACAAACCCAACACGGATTTAATTTTACAACAACCCAAATCACCACAACAAATCCACCTGCAGAAAGTGAAGATAGAAAACTTGGAACCTATGGAACAGCAGGACCAAATGGACAAGTATCATCAATAGCTTTACCACTTGAAACTATCGATAACTTAGTTACCCTTTCAGGTACAACAAATGAATTAAGAAAACGAATAGTTAAAATAGCATTTTCATATGTTGGAAACAATGAAGTAGCAGGAAATAATTTAGGATGGCATGATAAAAAATTTGAAGCAAAAATGAAGGATTGGTCTGATATTAATATGAAATGGAGCTCACCAATGGCTTGGTGTAACTGCTTTACTAATTTATGTTGGAAAGATGCTTATACTGTAGGAAATGCTTTAGTTCCATCAACTACTGATTATTTATCTATTTGGAATACTCAATTAAACCAAGGAAAATTAAATCCACTTTCAAGAAGTGTATCGACTACAAATAATTATTTTAAAGCAAAAAAACAATTTATTAACTTTACAGAAGCTAAAGCTGGTACTATCCTCCCAGAACCTGGAGATATGATTTCCTTTAATTATCCTACAGGAGGACATATTGGATTAGTTGTTGGAGTAAAAGTATCTGGAGGAAAACTTATTGATGTTTCAACAGTTGAAGGTAATTGTTCTGTAAAAGACCCAAGAGATGGAGGTGGACTTGTTTATAAATCAAGTATTCTAAGTTATGGGTGGAAATATGTAGCAGGTTTTTGTAGAGTAATATTTTAAATATTTATTATCATGGCATATTACCCAAAATCCCAAATAAAAACTAACCTATACACCAGTGGAGGAGAACTTATATATAAATCTTCTAAAGAACAATACACTGGCTTTTATTACACAGTATCAAATGGGAGAACATATTCTGGAAAAAACCCAAATGATGGAGTCCCTTTAGAACTTGAAACATTCAACCCATCTACCCCAGATGCGGGTAATATTGATAGTCCTTTTTTTTTCATTCAACCTGATAAAGATTATACTCAAGCTATCACAGCAGTAAATGATGTCCCCACAAGACCAGACGGTACACCATATCCTCTAGGAATTAACACAAGACTTTATCCTATTAAAATCCAACCTAGATTTTTACCTATTTTCTCCATAACTAGACCTACTAACGATGACTATAATAGAGGAGTTTATACAAAATATTTTTGTAAAAAAAACAATGAATTAATTTATTTAGAAATAAGCAAGGATACTTACAATAAATTAATAAACCAAGATCCTGAAATAGCATATGATTTATATTCACCTACTAAAATAGTTTGGCAACTTGACAATATAGAATCAAATTCTAATACGGTTAAAGGAGTAGAACAAAATTTAAAATGGTATGGTTTTTCTCAATATTTTAAAAATAATTTTACTTAATTTTTCCTTGGAATCCTAAAATATTTTTTGTATCTTTAAAGCATGTATTGGCTTATAGAAGATCAAATAAAAATAGACATACTTTGTCAAATTAGACATGAAGTAGCTTATGTTGAAGTAATCCCCACTTCCCATAATTTACACCCTGTTGAAAACGATATATGTGCTATTTACATTCGTCCAAAAGACGATCCAAAAGGTTATATTATTCCAATAAATCATAGTGAAACAATAAATTCAACAATAGAGGATTGTTTAGCAGTTTTAAATAGTATAAAATACATTTATGTAAGGGATAGAAAAGAATTTTTACATTACTTTGCTCTTAAGCACTGTTACCAACCCTCACCCTCCCCCCATACGTATATACCTAAATTAACACAAGCTCACGATCATATTTACAACAAACACCCAAATGTTCCACATTTAAATACAATAGTACCGATTGTAAAACACTATGAGGTGTGTGAACAAAATTTTGCAAATTACGAAAAAATAAGGTTTAACCCGTTTTACAACAAAGCGGCACTTGTGTTTAATCAACTAGAACGAGCGGGGATAAAAGTAGACCAAACTAAATTCGAGCAGTACTTCAATAAAGAAACAAATGAGTTTATCTACACGCAATATAACCTAAACACACTAACAACAAGACCATCAAACACATTTAATAATATAAATTTTTCAGCTTTAAATAAAGAAAATGGAGAAAGAGAATGTTTTATACCGCGCAATGATATTTTCCTTGAAATGGATATTAGTGCTTACCACCCTACCCTTCTTGCTAATTTATTACATTACACTTTCGAGTGTGATGATATTCATATGGCTTTTGCTCAGATGTATGGAGTGGACTACAAACAATCAAAAGAAATAACATTTAAACAACTTTATGGTGGTATTTGGAAAGAATATAGAGAATTACCTTTCTTTCAAAAAGTACAGGCATATGTAGATGATTTATGGGATTCTTTTAATTATGGAGGGTACATTGAATGTCCTGTTTCAAAACATAGGTTTATAAAAAGTGAAATGGATGAAATGAACCCACAAAAGCTTTTAAATTATGTGTTACAGAACTTGGAGACCGCAAATAATGTTCTTATATTATGGGATATTTTTAAAATATTACGAGGGAAAAATACTAAACTTATACTATATGTATACGATTCATTTTTGTTTGACGTAGATAAAGAAGAAATAGATACAATAAAGCAAATAATGGATGTGTTTGATAAACACAAATTGAATATAAAAATAAAAAAAGGAATCAATTACAATTTAAAATAAAAGTTATGTATAACACTCTCGAACAACCTTACCATACGTATAATCAATATGACTTTGATCAGTCAATAGATTTTACATTAATGAATAACAGACTTTTTTGCACCTTTACCCCGTTAACAGATCTTGAGGATTTGATTAATGAGTTATCAAACAAGTACGTTATCATGTATAATAAAATGTTTGTGTTACATGTTAAAAGCAATAACGAATATGTTATTACATATAATGTAGACCAAGGTAATGTAAATGACATACCAGACAATACAATATTAGTCCACAGAAAAAAAGAATCAAATACCCTTTACACTATAAACGCCTTAAACGAGTTAATTAAAAAATTAAACGGTGGAGTAGTAGATACAAGATACCCAGTAAACTGGCAACACTATAAAAATTGTATATTGTTAACTCAACACAATGAGATTAAACAATTAAATACAAAAATTTATAAAATAATTGAACTATAG
>Ga0247723_1001686_pt1 | contig 12572 bp, 18 predicted proteins | sample MSEWelMarce5H_FC_FD_189079 | JGI IMG/M metagenome (GOLD analysis project Ga0247723, IMG submission 189079) | Subsurface sediment microbial communities from gas well in West Virginia, United States - MSEEL Well Study Marcellus 5H_FC | ecosystem: Environmental > Terrestrial > Deep subsurface >...
TCGCATTGAGTCTGCAGCAACCAACGGATAATTCCGCTAGTGCAACGGCAGGGGTGGGGTCAAACCCACCTCTGTCACTTAGGAAAGGTTTGATATGGCATATACGTTAATGACCCCGTACCAATGGCAAACTTGGGGCGCAGGCACCGGTGAATACACCGAGTACTCACGCCTTGCTGGTCGCCGTTTTAACGGTGGAACTATTGACGGACCTATTCCAATCAGCCTTACAGATGTAGCACGTGGTCAAACACTTATTGTCAATGGAACTAATGTCGTTCTAACATTGACTCCAAGCCAAGATGATCTAGCAGCAGCTAGTTATTACTTCCTTGGCGGTCACGAATACGAGATCAGTGATTACCAAGCACAGGTTCTTATTGACGCAGGTTACGGCGATTGGGTTACTCCGGTATGAGTTTACACAGAATACAGTCACATCCAGAATATGTTGAAGGATGCTTTGGCTGCAAGATAGGCGAACTAGAGTTGAGCGTAGGTGTGGCAAACCACAGAGAATTGCCTACTGCTAAGCAGCACGATAAGGAATTACAGTCTTATTACGATGCTACAAGACAGGGTATAGAACCACGTTCAACAAAGAGTAAAGATATAGATGCAGCAGTTAAACTTTCCAACGAAGCTGGTAAGGCTTTCGATGGAATCCAGATGACCTTTAAGGAGTAACAATGAAGAACTCAGAAAACGGAATGATGGATGATATGGGTATGGAAGAAGATCTAATGTCTTACCCATCATCAGACAAGCAGTATCCAAATGCAGCGAAGTATTCATCATATGAATCAATCCAAACCGGCGCAATGGGAAAGGCAGCAAAATAATGAAGAAGAAGCCAATGGCAGGAATGTGCAAGAAGTGCGGTAAGTCAAAGAAAGCGTGCAAGTGCTAAATGGACAAAGCAGCCAAGAAAGCCAAGATCGCAAAGGTAATGAAAGAATTTAAGGGTGGAACACTTCACTCTGGTAAGAAAGGCCCAGTAGTTAAAGGCAAGAAGCAAGCAGTTGCTATTGCACTATCACAGGCAAAGATGTCTAAGAAGAAGATGGGTAAGAAGAAGTAAATGGCTAAGTCTCCAGCGTGGCAAAGAGCAGAAGGCAAGAACCCAAAGGGTGGCCTTAATGCCAAGGGTCGTGCCTCTGCTAAAGCGCAGGGGATGAACCTAAAGCCTCCGGTCAAAAAGGCTGAGGCTGCTAAATCACCCAAGTCTGCAGGACGGCGTAAGTCTTTCTGCGGTCGTATGTGCGGTATGAAGTCTAAGTTGACTTCTGCTAAAACTGCTAAAGATCCGAACTCTAGAATAAACAAGTCGCTTCGCGCTTGGGATTGTAGTTGCAGATGAAAAAGAAAGTAGCATTTTGGGATACAAAGAATCCTAAGAAGAAGTCAAAGACCTTAACTCCTGCACAGAAAGCAGCAGCAAAGGCAAAGGCTAAGGCAGCAGGACGACCTTATCCTAACTTAATAGATAACGCAGCAGCAGCTCGCAAAAAGAAGTAAGGAGACATAGGTGGCACTAGGAGAATACGGCACGACACTATTAGATGAACTCAATCGTCTAGCCAATGGTGGCACCTATCGAGCACCAGGGGCGATGGTAGGTGAAGCACTCGCTGCCCGCCAATGGGCGGCACAGCGCTCAGTAAGTACAAATTTAACAGATACAGTAGGAGTATTAAATGCGATTGCGGGTACGACTGATAGTAATCGCCTCGACTATAGCGGCGTATGCAACGCTATCGCTGGCACTTTTCAACTACCTGCAGCGCAGGCTCTTCGAGGTGTCTCAACGTGAGTGCTAAATTTAACTTAGTCTGCGAGCAGGCAACAACATTTAATTTTCAATTTTCGATCAATAACGATTCTGTTCCGATCAACCTTACTGGTTACACCGGAACTATGACAGTGCGTCCATTCGTAGGATCTACTACTACAACAGTTGTGGCTACTACTGAAAATGGTCGTATGGTTATTACTGGTGCTACAGGAACTGTAACAGTTACCCTGTCTGCGGCTCTTACAGAGCCAATCGTTCCTGGTCGCTATTCATATGACTTGGTACTTAGTGGTGGATCTACCGTCACCAGATACCTTGAAGGTTTATTTATCGTAACGGGGGCTGTAACACTATGACAACTTTTGTAGTTATTGAATCAATTACCCCGAACCAATCCTTAGTATTCTCAGCACAGCAAGGTCCACAAGGCGCAGGTGGCGCTACAGGGCCAACTGGCCCAACTGGTTCTACTGGCCCATCTGGTGCCACTGGAGTTACTGGTGCCACAGGCGCCACAGGCGCTACGGGCGCCACAGGCGCAACTGGTGCCGATAGCACAGTTGCTGGTCCTACGGGCGCCACAGGGCCTACAGGAGCCACAGGACCTACAGGTCCTACTGGTGCTGCCAGTACGGTTCCAGGACCAACAGGTGCTACAGGACCAACAGGTGCTGGCGTAACAGGTGCAACCGGTCCTACTGGAGCCACAGGTGCAACTGGCGCTACTGGCGCAGATGGCGGATCTGCTAACTATTACGACTACAAGGCAGATACAACAGCAACAAGTGGCGATCCTGGTAGCGGTGATTTGCTTTGGAACAATGCCACACAAATTTCTGCAACACAAATCAACATTAACCATATCAACTCAGATGGTATAGATGTTGATATCTTCTTAGGTCTAATTAAGACAAACGATGTAATCATTGTTCAGGATGCAACTAACTCAAATAATTTCCAAAAGTGGACAGTATCTGCAACTCCAACAATGCAGACAAATTATGTCGAAGTACCTGTAACGCTTACATCATCAAGCGGAACTGGTACAACAAACTTTGCAAATAACCACGCACTTATCGTGGCAATTATTTCAACTGGTATTGTTGGTCCAACTGGTCCAATCGGAGCTACTGGTCCTACGGGTGCCACTGGCGCTACTGGACCTACTGGCGCTACAGGACCTGTTGGTGCCACTGGTGCTACAGGACCTACTGGGGCAACCGGACCTACTGGTCCAACAGGTGCCACTGGTGTTGGTAACATCGCAGGGTTTAACACCCAGACTGGAACCACGTATACTCTTGTAGCGGGCGATCTCAGCGACATTGTTACTCTAAATAACGCTTCTGCTATCACCCTTACAGTGCCACCATCAGTCTTTAGCGCTAACGACCAGATCCACGTAGTCCAATATGGAGCAGGACAAGTTACCTTTGCCCAGGGTGCTGGAGTAACCATTCTTTCAACTGGTGCAACAACCACTGCTCCTAAGTTGAGAACCAACAAGTCTGCCGCCACAGTGATCTGTACGGCGAGCAACACGTTCTTGATTGTGGGCGACATAGTATAATCTCGGACTATGAGATTCCACGTTATAAGCCTGCCACATACCCAAACAACTAAAGACTACGTCAACTGCGCCTATACCGAAAAGGTTAGACGCTTTTGTATGATGATGAAGAGTCTAGGCCATACGGTCTACCTTTATGCTGGAGAAGATAACGAAGCACCGGTTGATGAGTTAATCACCTGCATCACTAAAGAACAGCAAGCAGAGGCGCTAGACGGTAAGCACTACACCGAAGCTGCGTTTGATAATTCATTACCGCATTGGCAGATCTTTAACAATACTGCAATCAAAGAACTAGGCAAGCGTCTACAGAAGAAAGACTTCATCTGCCTTATCGGTGGTTATTCACAGAAGCCTATTGCAGATGCTTATCCAGACTATATGAGCGTAGAGTTTGGTGTTGGCTACGGTGGGGTATTTAGTCAGTATAGAGTCTTTGAATCTTACGCTTGGATGCACAGCATATATGCGATGTTCAAGAACCCTACGCTAGTAGATGGTAACTTCTATGATGCGGTGATACCTGGTTACTTAGAACCAGAGATGTTCCCGCTACAAGAAAAGAAAGAAGACTACTACCTATACGTAGGACGTATGGTAGATCGTAAGGGCTTAGTCGTAGCACAACACGTCTGTAAAGAACTAGGCGTTAAGTTGATTATGGCAGGTCCCGGCAAAGACCCAAAGATTGAATATGGTGAATGGGTAGGACCTGTTGGTCCTGAAGAACGAGCAAAGTTAATGGGCGGTGCTATTGCCCTATTTGCCCCAACGCTTTACATAGAACCTTTTGGCAATGTGGTGATCGAGGCGCAAGCCTGCGGAACTCCAACAATTACCACAGACTGGGGAGCCTTCACAGAGACTAATCCACAAGGTGTTACTGGATACCGTTGCAGAAATGCAATGGAATTTGCAGGAGCAACAGAGTGGGTAAAAGACTTAGACCCAGTTGCAATACATAAGAGAGCAGTAGCGTTGTATTCACTAGATGCTATTGCACCGCAATACGAACAATACTTTGCAAGACTGCTGACTCTATGGGGAGATGGCTGGTATGAGAGGAAATAATGCCAACACTTAGCGATATGATAGATGAGGTTCGCTCATCTTTAGCAGGCTACACCCTGCGCCAAGACAGAATAACCTATCTAAATAACGCCATATCATCTACCGATCTTGCTATAGGTATTGGTTCAAGTTCTAACCTAGCCAAAGGTATTATCGAAATTGATAGTGAACTTATTTGGATTGATAACTTTAGCCAAGCAAGTAGCACACTTAATGCAGCTCCAGGATTCGGTCGTGGCTACCAGAACACTAATGCCTCACCACACGCACAGTATGCACAGATAACCCTTAGTCCAACTTTTCCAAAGGTAATGATTCAGAAGGCTATCAATGATGTAATCAATAGCCTCTATCCTAAACTCTGGTCAGTTGCCTCAACTACCTTTACCTTTAATGCAAGTCAGACAACATATCCGCTACCAGATGATGTCGAATCAATCCTTTATATGTCTTGGCAGACAACCGGTTCAAGCCTTGAATGGCTACCTATCAACCGCTGGCGTGCAGATCCAATGGCAAACATTGCAACATTTAATACAACAAACACAGTAAACATCTATGAGAACATCCAACCCGGACGAACTGTACAGGTGTACTACACAACTACTCCTAACACTTTAGATAACCCAACAGATGACTTTGCAGATGTAACAGGCTTGCCTGCTTCATCGGTAGAAGTAGTAATCCTTGGAGCCTGCTACAAACTACTCTCTTATGTAGATGCTGGTCGTATCAACTTGAGTTCAGCAGAAGCTGACTTAAACGATACCAAGATTCCAAGCACAGCAGGTGTTGCTTCATCCCGTTATATCTTTGCTCTATACCAAGCAAGACTAAATGACGAAGCACTTAAACTGCAAGACAAGTATCCGATCCGTATCCATTACACCAAGTAAGGCAGATAAATGACTAGAAAATATTCAAGCATTAGCGTTGAGACAACGCTGGCTAGTAGCATTAACACAACTGTCACTACTATGACAGTGGCAACAGGTACTGCTACAGCGCTTATGGGTGGTGTAACACTTGCCGCAGGTAACGTAGATATCTTTACTATTGCTATTGATCCAGATACAGTCAACGAAGAAATTGTATTCGTCACGCAGGTATCTGGCGATACGCTAACTATCAGTCGTGGTCAGGCCGGTACAGGAACTGCTGGAGTATCTGGCATTGCTCATACTGCCGGAGCAACCGTCAAGCACGTACTTACATCATCTGACCTTATCTACTTTAACACTGCTATCCAGCCAGATACACTGACTGCTAAGGGTGACATCTATGCAGCCTCAGCATCAGCCACAGTAGGTCGAGTAGCCGTTGGAACTAACGGTCAGGTGCTAACCGCAGACAGTTCACAGACTAGAGGTTTGGCTTGGACTACGGTTTCGTCAACTCCTAGAATCGGTCAGGTAGTAACTGCCTCAACTGCCACAACTACAACTACTACTTCTACATCTTATGTAGATGCCACCGGATTGAGCGTAACCATTACGCCTACTTCAGCAAGTAGTAAGATACTTATTCTTACATCTTGTGTATTCCAAAGTTACTCTGGTGCAAGTGGAACTGGGGTAGGTGGAATATATCAAATAGTCAGAGGCTCAACTGCAATCGCTAATGGTGATTTTTTATGGTTAAGTACATCTGGGGCGGTATCAAACTTTATTGCAGATTCCCCTTCATCTATTAGTTATGTTGATTCGCCAGCCACTACAAGTGCAACAACTTATAAATTACAGTTTGCTCGAATCAGCAGCGCTGCTAACTGTTATGCAAACCCATCAGGTGTAGCAACAATTACAGTAATGGAGATATTAGTATGATGTTAACAAGAGCGCTTAACGCACTACGACCAGACGAAGAGTTTACATTAAATGATGATGACTTATCAACTATCCGTTGGAACTCAGGATCAGTAACTACTCCTACGCAGGCAGAAATTGATGCAAAGATTGCAGAACTTGAGGCAGCAGATGCCGCCAAGGTAGATGCCCGTCAGTCAGCACTTGCAAAGTTAGCTGCACTTGGTCTAACACCAGAAGAAATAGCAGCACTCTAACTAAATCATTTGTATCTCTTATGCCAGCAAAGGAATAAACAATGCCAATTCTAGGAATTATGGCTTCAAGCAGGCCATCTTTTGAATTAGTAGGATCCTATGATTCCTTGGCTACTGTGACTGTGCCATCTGGTGGCGTGTCAACTGTTACTTTTGCTGGTATTCCTAGTGGTTACAAACATCTGCAGTTGCGTGGATTTATAAATGTTTCTACAGGTAACAACCCTGCAATTCGTTTTAATAGCGACAGCGCTAGTAATTATTCTCGTCACGGTATATATGGAGACGGCTCATCTGCTTTAGCGTTTGCCGCATCATCTGTTACTTTTATAGGTATTGCACAGGCTTTAGGTTTAGGAACTAATAAATTTGGTGCGGCTATTGTAGATATTTTAGATTACGCCTCAGTTAATAAAACTAAAACAGTTAGAATACTTTGTGGTTTTGACGCAAATAACCCTGGTGGTATAGAACTTGATTCAGGTGCTTGGTACAATTCATCAACTGCAATAAACACAATTACTTTAACTTCACAAACTGGAGTTTTTAACGAATACTCATCCTTCGCACTGTATGGGATACGCTAGAATATGACAATGAAAACAGATTGCATCATTCCCAATAAGAAAATTGAATACAACGGATATACATATACAGGTTACCAAGGCAAAACTCGTGGCACGCACAGGGTTGAGTGGATCAAAACACACGGTTCTATCCCAGAAGGTATGGTAGTTGACCATACTTGTCACGACCCAAAAGTTTGTGATGCTGGCCTTAAATGCCCACACAGAGCTTGCATCAACGTAGAGCATATGCGTTTAATCACTCAGCAAGAAAACGTTATGGCAGGTCGTCATTCTATTGATAACCGGAGCCACTGTAATCAAGGACATCCTTTTATTAAAGAGAATATTATGATCCGCAAGAACGGACATCGTGAGTGCGCTGAGTGTAATCGAGTAAGAGCCAGAGCTGTATGGGCTAAGAAGAAGGCGGGTGCATAAATGCCAACAAATACATACGTCGCACTAGACAAGGTCACCGTAGGAACTGCTACTGCAGCCGTAACTTTTAGTAGCATCAGTTCTGCATATACTGATTTAGTTGTTGTATTTAATGGAACTGGAACAACTGCCAATAACGTATATCTTCAATTCAATGGTGATACTGCTAACAATTATTCAATGACCTATCTTTATGGGTCAGGGACTGCAGCAAGTTCAGGAAGAACGTCTAATACTGCAAATATTTATGCAATGGGTTTACCTACTTCTAATTCAACTTTAACAATGACTGTAATGAATTACAGTAATACAACAACTTACAAGACTTGCTTGCAGCGTGGAGCTGAATCAGCAGTAACAGCAACAGTTGGTTTATGGCGATCTACGGCTGCAATTAACTCGGTCACATTGAAAACAGATACATCTTTTGCAGTCGGCTCCACCTTTTCGTTGTATGGCATCAAAGCTGATACAAACTCAACGCCTAAAGCAACTGGTGGATTTGTATCTTCAGATGCCACTTACTGGTACCACACATTTGCTATGTCGGGAACATTTACCCCATCTGCATCACTAACCTGTGACGTACTAACAGTCGCTGGCGGTGCTTCTGGTAGCGGTATTTATGTTGGCGGCGGAGGTGGTGCCGGAGGTGTTGTTTACAACGCTGCTGCATCCTTATCTGCAACCGGATATACAGTAACCGTTGGAGCAGGTGGTGCGGCTAATGCTACAAACGTTGACGGTGGAAACGCTGGTGGTAATACAACATTTGGTGCCTTAACCACTGCTTATGGCGGCGGTACTGGCGGACGATTTAACAACGTGGCAGGTCAATCTGGCGGTTCTGGCGGTGGTGCTGGTAATGGTACTAACCCTGGTTCAGCAACACAAGGAACTTCATCTATTACTTATGCAGCATATGGCAACTCAGGCGGCACTGGTGCTACTAACGCATCTGGTGGCGGTGGTGGTGCGGGCGCAGTAGGTGGTAACCAAACAAGCGGTTTGTATGGCGGCCTTGGTGGCGCAGGATTAAACACTTGGTCATCTTGGCTAACGGCTGCCAACCTGCCTTTTACATACGTTGCTAATGGCGGATCTGGTGCAAACCAAAATGGTTACGGTGCAGCAGCAGGTAACGCAACAGGCGGTGCAGGCCAAGGAGTAAATGGTACAGCATTTTCCGGCGGTGGCGGTGGCGGTACACGTGAAAACGGTACTAAAGGCAACGGCGGCTCAGGCATCGTAATTGTTCGTTACTTGAAAGCATAAGGAGAGATAATGCCAGCTAACTATGTACTCCTAGAACGCATCGAACTTAATGATTCGGCTGCATCTGTAACCTTCTCCAATATTCCACAAACCGGTTATACCGATTTGCTTATTAAAGTAAGTGCGCGTTCAACTTCTGCAAATAATATTTATATGACACTTAATGGAAGCACTACTAATTATGCTTCACGATATTTATATGGTTCAGGTACGGCTGCTGCATCTGGTAATGACACTACTCGTTATGTTGGAACAACTAGCGATTCTAGTAATACTGCTAATACTTTTGGTAATGCAGAAATATACATTCCAAATTATACATCTAGTAATTACAAATCAGTATCAGCCGATTCAGTAGCCGAAACAAATGCAACTACTGTATATTCAGCTATTACTGCTCAATTATGGTCAAACACAGCAGCAATCACAAGCATTTCTTTATTTCCTTCATCTGGTTCCTATGTCCAGTACTCAACCTTCAGCCTCTACGGTCTAGCAGCACTCGGCACTACACCTGTCATTGCTCCAAAGGCTAGCGGTGGAAACATCATTGATTTTGACGGCACTTACTGGATTCATACATTCAATACAAGCGGCACATTTACTCCGCAGACTTCACTGTCTTGTGACTACTTGGTAGTTGCTGGTGGCGGTGGTGGCGGTGCTGGTAATGGTGGAGGCGGTGGTGGAGCTGGTGGTCTTCTTACATCAACCGGATTTAGTGTTAGTTCGGCAGCGACTGTAACCATTGGCGCAGGAGGTGCGGTATCTACCGATGGAAATAATTCAGTCTTTTCATCTTTAACTGCATTTAAGGGTGGCAAGGGTGGAGACTCTGGCGCGAATGGAACTGGTGGCTCTGGAACTTATGGTTCTGGCGGTGGCGCTGGTCGTGACGGCGGAACAACTGGTGGTATTGGAACTTCTGGACAAGGTAATAACGGCGGAAACATTAACTATCCAACTAATAACGGTGGATCAGGCGGCGGCGGTGCTGGTGCTAGTGGAAATGCCGCCGTTGGAGAAAATGCATCCTCACCTAATGGTAACGGCGGAGCGGGTATATCAAACTCTTATTCAGGGTCAGCAGTAACTTATGCTGGTGGTGGCGGAGGTTCAGGTGCTCAGACCACACCACTTGGCGGCTTAGGCGGCGCAGGTGGTGGCGGTCGAGGTGCAGGACTTGCAGCAGGATCAACGGCGGCAGTTGCTGGAACCATCAACCTTGGTGGTGGCGGTGGTGGCGGTGGACCTAATGGTGCAGTTTGGGAAACAAACGGTGCAGCAGGCGGTTCAGGAATTGTTATTATTAGATACTTAGCATAAGGAGAAATAGAATGTCACATTGGGCAGAGATAGATGAGAACAGCACTGTACTTCGTGTACTTGTAGGCGATAACAATGACCCTAACGGCGATGAAGGTTACCAGTGGTTACTAGATAACCTTGGTGGTACTTGGGTCAAGACCTCATACAACGCGGCAACTAATGGTTTCCGCAAGAACTATGCAGGTATAAATTATACTTATGATCCTATAAGGGACGCATTTATTGCTCCAAAACCTTATGAATCTTGGTTACTAGATGAAGAAACTTGTCAATGGAAAGCACCTATTGAGATGCCTACAGATGATAAGATGTACGTCTGGGATGAAACGAGTGTTAATTGGGTAGAGCAGTAAAAACAGAAGAACAAAAACAAAAAGCTAGGGAATATGCTCGCCAATGGCGAAAAGATAATCCAGATAAATGTCGGGAATATCACAAAGTATACGCTAAAAAATATGCCGATAAAGAACGCGAAAGACACAAGGCTAAATCAAAGCGTGAGCGAGAATCAAACCCAGAAAGAATAAGAGAACGCGAACGTAAGTATCGTGAATCTCACCCTAATTATAATAAGAATAAAACCCATCAATACAGAACCAAAATGAAAAATAGTGGAGTGTTTTTTATACTCCCAAAGGAACTAAAAAAATTAAACAATCAACCTTGTGCTAGTTGTGGCACAAAAGAAAGATTAACGATTGACCACATAATCCCAATAGCAAGGGGAGGAAGACACTCAATCGGCAATCTTCAATCTCTTTGTTTATTTTGTAATTCTAGTAAAAACTCAAAGTTAATAACAGAATGGAAGTACAATGTCTGATAAGAAGTTAATTGTTGACTTGGCTAAAGGAACACAGACTTATGTTGACCTAACGCCAGAAGAGATTGAACAGCGTGCAGTAGATGCACAAGCTGCTGCTATTGAAAAGGCAGAACGTGAAGCAGCAGAAGAAGCAAAGGCTGATGCCAAACTATCAGCACAAGCAAAGCTCGCAGCACTTGGCTTAACCGGTGAAGAGATTGCAGCACTGTCTAACTGAAGACATATTCCCGCTATCGCGGGATATAGATGATGCGGTAGATGAAGCAGAATTACAAATATACTAAGGAGTAGATAATGCCTTATGGCGATGATATAACCGAGGGAATCCCTTATGTGCTCTCGAACCCTGCAGGATCTACTGCCTATACACCTACTGGGCCAGCGTACGACGTAGCCTTTGCAGCACTACCGTTCTTTATTGCTGCATCCGATGAGCAACCGTATCGCCGGGTAACAGCGCAGTACCGCAAGCAACAGATTGACCAGACGCGTGAACCTGGTGAGCAGACACTCACCGGTTGGTGGGTTAGATCTCAATCCTCGTTCCACTTAGGAGCGGGGATTAAGTATTTTGAGCCTATACAGGAAGAGTCACTGCGCTTTCAGTACACAGAATCTAAAGGTATAGATGTCTGGACTAGAGGACAGGCGACTCTACTAAATGACACAGCCAGTTTTTATACAGGTGCAGCACCTGCACAGATGATCGGTGTCAATGATGGCACCAATGATTGTATCTTTGTTACAGATGGATCAGCACTAAAAAAGATTACTAGCGCTGGAAGCGCTACAACTATTACTCAGGCTGGTACAGCATCTACCATCTATAGCCTTACAACAGATGGTTCCAACTATTACTTTATTAACGGAACAAAGGTACACAAGGGTTCAGTCGGTGCAACACCTGCCGATTCTGAAATCTACAATACCCCATCCGTAACCAGAGCAACCATCCGCTATGTAAAGCAACGCTTAATTGCTGCTATTGGTCCTGCTATCTACGAACTTAACGCTAATGCAACATCATCAGCAACGCTACCTACTGCTTTGTTTACTCACCCTAATCCAGCTTGGGTATGGTCAAGTATCTCTGAAGGACCACAGGCTATCTACCTATCTGGTTATGATCCAAATGGAACATCCTCATCTGTCTTTAAGGTTGGCCTTAATGAAGCAACTGCAAATGCTCTAGGCTTTCCAACGCTTCTAACACCTACCGTAATTATTGATATGCCTGTTGGCGAACGCATCAATGACTTTGAAGTTTACCTTGGTCTGTATGCAGTCCTTGCAACCAGTTCTGGTTTCAGAGTTGGTGTTGTTAATACAACTGGAGATGTCCAGTATGGAGCGCTGCTATTTAAGGATGCTGCTTGCAACTCTATCGCTTTCAGGGATAGTTTTGCTTACCTTGCTACCCTTGTAGATAGCGAAGCAGGGCTAGTACGCGTTGACTTATCTACAACTGTCATTGCTAACGACCTGTATTTTCCTTGGGCTTGGGATCTTGTTGCTGCTGGAACTAGCACTGCCTCATTACAGGTTGCTTTCTTTGGTAACTCAGACCGAGCAGCATTTAGCACAGGTAATAATATCTGGGCTGAATCTACTAGCCTAGTATCAGAAGGCTACCTACG
>Ga0247723_1001688_pt1 | contig 12564 bp, 17 predicted proteins | sample MSEWelMarce5H_FC_FD_189079 | JGI IMG/M metagenome (GOLD analysis project Ga0247723, IMG submission 189079) | Subsurface sediment microbial communities from gas well in West Virginia, United States - MSEEL Well Study Marcellus 5H_FC | ecosystem: Environmental > Terrestrial > Deep subsurface >...
ACATACGGCACAACACTGTCAGACGAACTAAATCGTCTTGCTAATGGTGGCACCTATCGAGCACCAGAGGCGATGGTAGGTCAAGCACTTGCCGCCCGTCAATGGGCAGTTCAACGTTCAGTAAGCACAAATTTAACAGACACAGTAGGAGTATTAAATGCGATTGCGGGGACCACTAGTAGTAATCGTCTTGATTATAACGGCGTATGTAATCTCATCGCTGGCACTTCTCAACTACCTGCAGCGCAAGCTCTCAGAGCGGTTTCAAGTTGAGTGCTAAATTCAATCTGGTCTGTGACCAAGCAACCACATTTAATTTCCAGTTTCAGATTCTAAACAATCAGACTCCAATAAACCTGACCAGTTATACTGGCACTATGACTGTGCGCCCCTTTGTAGGGGCTAGCACTACAACCGTAGTTGCATCTACTGCTAATGGTCGTATGGTTATTGATGGTCCTAATGGTCGCGTTACAGTTACACTCAGCGCTGCTATTACTGGTGATATACCTGCAGCTCGTTATGCTTACGATCTGGTGCTTGACTCAGGTGGCACAGTTACCCGATACCTAGAAGGTAAATTTATTGTGACAGGAGCGGTGACTCAATGACAACTATTATCGTTATAGAATCAATTACTCCACAAGTAGGCGTAGAATTTTCATCAGACCAAGGACCGCAAGGTATCCAAGGAGCTACTGGTCCAACAGGTCCGACTGGTCCTGCGGGAGCGACAGGAGCCACAGGCTCGGCTGGTGCTACTGGTGCTACAGGACCGACAGGTGCCACAGGAACAACTGGAGTAACTGGTGCAACAGGATCTACTGGACCCACAGGAGTAACAGGCTCTACAGGCCCTACAGGGCCTACAGGGGCTACTGGAGCTGCTAGCACAGTGCCAGGACCGACAGGTCCTACAGGCCCTGCAGGGGCTACAGGCCCTACAGGACCAACAGGAGCGGCAAGCACAGTGCCAGGGCCAACTGGTGCTACTGGACCAACAGGTGCTGGCGTAACTGGTGCTACTGGACCGACAGGCGCTACTGGTCCATCAGGAACAGCAGGAACTGCTGGTGCTACAGGTGCTACTGGGCCTACCGGCACAACAGGTGCTACCGGTCCATCAGGTTCAAATGCAACAGCGTTGCCTGATATCTTAATGTTAGGCGGGATGTAGGATTCTCTTATGAGATTCCACGTTATTAGCCTGCCACATACACAGACAACTAAAGATTACGTCAACTGCGCCTATACCGAAAAGGTTAGACGCTTTTGTATAATGATGAAGAACCTTGGGCATACGGTCTATCTGTATGCAAGTGAAGAAAACGAAGCACCGTGTGATGAGTTAATTACTTGTATCACCAAAGAACAACAATTAGATGCGTTAGATGGTAAGCACTTTACTGAAGCTGGCTTTGATAATGCCTTACCTCACTGGCAGATCTTTAACAATACTGCTATCAAAGAGTTGGGCAAGAGGCTAGAACAGAAAGACTTTATTTGTCTTATCGGTGGAGCAAGTCAGAAGCCAATAGCAGATGCTTACCCAAACCATATCAGCGTAGAGTTTGGTGTTGGCTATGGCGGAGTCTTTAGCAAATACAAAGTCTTTGAGTCTTATGCTTGGATGCACAGTATCTATGCAATGTTTAAAGACCCAACGTTAGTTGATGGTAACTTCTATGATGCGGTAATCCCAGGATACTTAGAGCCTGAGATGTTTCCGTTGCAAGAAAAGAAAGAAGATTACTACCTATATGTAGGACGTATGGTAGATCGTAAAGGTTTAGTTATAGCACAGCACGTCTGTAAAGAGCTAGGACTAAAGCTGATTATGGCAGGTCCTGGCACAAACCCAAAGATTGAATATGGCGAATGGGTTGGGCCAGTTGGTGCAGAAGAACGAGCAAAGTTAATGGGTGGTGCTATTGCACTATTTGCCCCAACACTTTATATAGAACCTTTTGGTAACGTTGTAATCGAGGCGCAAGCCTGCGGAACTCCAACGATTACTACAGACTGGGGAGCCTTTACTGAGACTAACCCAAATGGTGTTACCGGATATCGTTGCAGAAATTCAATGGAGTTTGCGGTAGCAACAGAATGGGTTAAAGATTTAAACCCAGTAGAAATACATAAGAGAGCAGTAGCGTTGTATTCACTAGATGCTATTGCACCACAATACGAGCAATACTTTGCAAGACTGCTAACTCTATGGGGAGATGGCTGGTATGAGAGGAAATAATGCCAACGTTAAATGAGATGGTTGATGAAGTCAGAGCAAACCTGCAAGGGTATGCACTGCGTCAAGACCGCATTACCTATGTTGCTAACCCTAATGGTTTAACCACTACTAGCACTGAGATCATCGTTGGTTCAGCATCTAACCTTGCCAAAGGAACTATCGAGATTGATGATGAGCTTATCTGGATTGACTCATTTACCGCAGCAAATAATACGCTCAATGTAATACCAGGGTTTGGTCGTGGTTACCAAGGCACTACAGCATCACCACACTCACAATATGCACAGGTAACTCTGTCTCCTACCTTCCCACGTAAGTCTATTAAGAAGGCTATCAACGATACTATTAACAGTTTCTATCCTAAGTTATGGATAGCACAACCTTATACCTTTACCTTTAACGCAAGCCAGACCACCTACCCATTGCCAGATGATGCAGAAGATATCCTGTTTGTCTCTTGGCAGACCACTGGTTCTAGCCTTGAGTGGCTACCTATCAACCGTTGGCGTATGGACGGTATGGCTAACGTTGCCACATTTAATACAACTAACACTATTAACATCTATGACAATGTGCAGCCTGGTAGAACCATTCAGGTTTACTACACTGCTACACCAAATAACCTTGATGCTAACACAGATGATTTTGCTGATGTTACTGGACTACCAGAGTCCTGTCAGGATGTAGTTATTCTTGGCGCATCATACAAGTTGCTTTCATATCTTGATGCTGGACGAATCAACCTATCAAGTGCTGAGGCAGATCTAAACGATGGCAAGCTGCCTTCAACTGCTGGTGCTTCTGCATCTAAATACATTTTTGCTTTATATCAACAACGATTGCAAGAAGAGTCAATTAAGTTAACAGACAAGTATCCGATCCGTATTCACTACACCCAATAAGGAAAACCAATGACCAGTAAATTTTCATCTACCAGTATTGAAACAACGCTTCAATCTGCTATTGCAACATCTGGTGCTACCACTATGACGGTAGCTACTGGCACAGGAAATGCCCTTATGGGTGGTGTATCACTGGCGGCTGGTAACGTAGATGTCTTTACCGTTGCTATTGACGTAGATACAATCAACGAAGAAATTGTTTTTATTACCAACCAAACCAGCGACACAATGACCATTGTGCGTGGACGAGCAGGCACTTCACCAACCACACACACCGCCGGTGCTACAGTCAAGCACGTGCTTACATCATATGATTTAAGTAACTTCCAATCAACAGTGCCACCATATGCAAGCCTAGCTTTCTCTGGGTCAACATCTGGCACTACTACAATTCAAGCAACAGCAGTTGCTGGAACTAATACACTAACGCTACCGCCTACAACGAGTGATACTTTAGTAGGTAGAGCAACTACCGATACTCTGACTAATAAGACAATTAACGTTGCAAGTAATACTCTTACTGGAGTTGCGACATTAACTGGAACAGAAACCCTGACTAACAAGACTTTGACTGCGCCTTTATTAACTGCGCCAATACTTGTATCGCCAGAAGAACGCACAACCGTATCAGCTACTGCTGCTACTGGCACAGTAAACTTTGATGCCAGCACTCAAGGAACTTTGTATTACACAACCAACGCCTCTGCTAACTGGACTCTAAACGTTCGTGGCAATAGCGGAACTACACTTAACTCTATAATGGCAACAGGTGATAGTTTGACTATTACCTTCTTGGTAACACAAGGTGCAACTGCCTATTACGCCTCAGCCCTGACAATTGATGGCACATCAGTAACACCTAAGTATCAAGGCGGAACTGCTTGGACTGCTGGTAACGCTTCTTCAATTGACGCTTATACCTACGCAATTGTTAAGACAGGATCTGCGGCATATACCGTGTTTGCTTCACAAACAAAGTTTGCATAAGGGGAACTAATGCCAATTCTTGGAAGCCTTGGTGGGCTATCAGCTAAAGCCTTTGGCTTTACTAGTGCTATTAAATCAGTTGTAACAGGTGGCACATTAACATCTGATGCAACTTATTTCTATCGCACATTTAATGCTGGCTCAGGAACGCTTAGCGTTAGTAAAGCACCTCTTGCCTGCAGCATCGTTATACAAGCTGGCGGTGGTGGTAACAGTGGTTTCGGTATAGCAGGTGGTGGCGGTGGAACAGTTTGGGTTGCTAACACTTCTTTAGATATAGCAAGTTATTCAGTATCAGTAGGGTCTGGTTCATCTGACGGATCTGTTGGTGGAGATTCAACTTTTGGTAGTGGTTATTACACTGTTGCAAAAGGTGGCGGTGGAACTAACGGCGCTTCAGGTGGTAACGGCGGTTGCGCCAGTGGCGCATCAATCCAACCTGCAGGCACAGTAGCTACTGGTATTGGCTACGGTAATGCTGGTGGTGCTAGAACAGGAAACAATCCAACTAACGCACAATCAGGTGGCGGTGGATCTGGCGGAGCAGGCGCAAGTTCTTATGGAGATTTAGGTGGAGCATCTATTGGCGGAGTTGGTGGAGCCGCAATAACTCTTATGGGTATGGCATTTGGTGGTGGCGGTGGAGGAACAGATAGTTCCGGTAACAATTATGCAAGTGGTGGCGGTTACGGTGTTGGTGGTGGTGCTGGAGTTTCTGCAGGCAACGCTGGCGGTAACGGTGTAGTAATAGTTCGATATTTAAAATCAGCAGTTTAGTTCTTAATCTAAAGGAGAAAACAAATGCCAACGGTATATAAAGTGTTAGGTCAATCTAACCCTAGTGCTACGACAGCGACCACTCTTTACACAGTTCCGTCTGCTACCTCTGCAATCTTATCAACAGTAACTGTATGTAACCAAGCGGCTACTAGTAGTTCTTTTAGAATTGCAGTGCGTCCCGGTGGTGCTACCTTGGCAGCGCAACATTATGTTGCTTACGATATTGCTATCGCTGCTAACGATACAACCTGCTTAACTTTGGGCCTTACCTTAGCTACAACAGATGTGGTTACTATCTATGCAGGAACTGCAACTATGTCCTTTGCAGCATTTGGAAGCGAGCTGTCCTAAATGGCTATACGCTTTATATCAAAAGCGACTGTTAAAAATAAACTACCTAGATCATCTAATATCTGGGACGGCACTGCCGTATATAACCCATACACCCTTGTTGGCAACTACGACGCTTTGGCAACAGTAACTGTGCCAAGTGGTGGACTAACTAGCATTACCTTTGCTGGTATTCCAACTACTGGTTATACCCATTTACAGGTTAGAGGAATTTACAGATACACAACAGCGTTAGACATTCTAGCTATGCAACTAAATAGTGATACTGCTGCTAACTATTCTTCTCATAAAATTTTTGGTGATGGAAGTGGCGCAAGTGCAGGTGGTTCTGCATCTGTTAGTAAAATGGACTTAGGTTATATAATGAATTCATCTACTGGCTATGGCGCAGCGGTTGTAGATATTTTAGATTACACAAATACTACTAAAGCAAAAACAGTTCGTGCTTTAAGCGGAACTGATTTGAATGGTAGTGGTTATATAAACTTAAACTCAAGTGCTTGGTATAACAATACTTCAAGCGTTTATCCTGCTATAAATTCTATAAAGATTTATCCTGATTCTGGCACTTTTGCTGAATACTCACAATTTGCACTATACGGGGTGAAAGCATAATGGCAACTAATACTTATGTAGCGCTACAAACACAAACCCTTAGTTCAGTTGCCGCTTCGGTAACTTTTAGTTCAATTAGTCAAGCATATACCGACTTGCGAATTGTTGCGCAAGCAGGAAATGCAAGCGGAATAAGCGCCGTTGGTGTTCGTTATAACAGTGATTCAGGAAGCAATTACTCGTGGACTCGTCTTTATGGCGATGGTTCAAGTGTTACGTCAAACAGAAATTCTGACACTGCCGCATACTTTGGCATTATTGGAACAGCTATTGGTCAAACATTTACAGTAGACATAATGAATTATTCAAACACAACTACTTACAAAACTGCTATAAGCCGTTCTAGTGATGCCGCCAACTATGTTGCAACTTATGTTAATTTGTGGCGTGGTTCAACTGGTTCTGCAACACAAGCAATTACATCCTTAACTTTTTTAAATTCAAACGGTGGAAACTTTTTATCAGGCTCAACCTTTACCCTGTATGGCATAGCCAAAGGTGCAGAAGTTCCAACTACTGCTAAAGCAACAGGTGGAACAATTACTTACGGCATTGATTATACCTATCATACTTTTACTTCAAGCGGAACATTTACTCCAAACCAAGCATTAAGTTGTGATCTACTTGTAGTAGCAGGAGGAGCAGGTGGTGGTGGTTCTGACTCTAGCGGAAGAACTGCTGCTGGCGGCGGCGGTGCTGGTGGTTATTTAGAACAAACAGGTAGAAGTGTAACAGCTACTGCATATACTGTAACTATTGGCGCTGGAGGTCCTCAAGGAACTTCGGCTGCAGCTCAAACTCCTTCGTTAGTAACTAGAGGAGTGAACGGAAACAACAGCGTTTTTGACACATCAACAGCAATTGGTGGCGGTGGTGGCGCTGGTGGCGGTGGGACTGCAACAATAAACGGCACACCAACTGCGGGTGGTTCTGGTGGTGGTGGTAATGTCCAAAATGCAGTTCAAAATGGTGCAGCAGCAACGCAAGGAAATTCAGGCGGTGCAACTGGTTATGGTTTTGCAGGCGGTAATGGTGTTGTAGGTGGAACTGGCTCGTATCAAGCAGGTTCTGGCGGTGGTGGTGCTGGTTCTGTAGGTGCAGATGGATTATCTTCATCTAACTCAACCGATGGTTACGGTGGTGTAGGTGGTTCTGGAAGACTGTCATCAATAAATGGTGTTCCAACTTATTATGCAGCGGGTGGTTCAGGAGCTAATGAAGGAAGTGCTGCAAGCAATACAAGCACTAACTCTATTGGTGGCGCTGGAGGCAGAGGAGCAACAAGCACTAACCCAACTGCTGGTGTTGCAAATACAGGTTCTGGTGGTGGCGGAAGTTCTTACCAAGGAACAGGCGGCTCAGGCGGTTCAGGCATTGTTATTATTCGGTATGCAAACTAGGAGATCAGATGCCAGCAAATTATGTATTACTCGGTGAAGTAACCCTCGGTGCTAGTGCTGCCTCTGTTACCTTTTCCAACATACCACAAAGTGGATATACCGATTTAAAGGTAGTTGCATCTGTCCGTTCTACAAAAGTAGATACTACTGATTATATTTACTTTACCTTTTCAGGTTCATCAAGTTATGCAGCAACCAAAGTTCTTTATGGTTCAGGCTCAGGTGTTGGTTCTTTTAACTGGTCAACTGTTTCTGGTATCACTGGCGGTATTATAAATGCTGCAAATAATACTGCTTCTACTTTTTCTAGTGTAGATATTTACATACCGAACTATACTGCTAGCCAATATAAGTCTGTAAGTATAGATACAGTCCAAGAAGGAAATACTGGCTCAGGTATCTACGCTACTCTAATGGCTGGTTTATCTAATAGCAATACTGCAATTTCTACAATTACTTTTGCTGGTGAAGGTGGCTCATTTGTAGCAGGATCAACCTTCTACCTATACGGCCTAGCAGCAGTAGGAACTACTCCTGTCATTGCTCCGTTTGCTAGCGGTGGAGATATTATTACCAACGATGGCACATACTGGATTCATACCTTCTTGTCATCAGGAACATTTACTGCTAATAAAACACTTACCTGTGACTATCTAGTAGTCGCAGGCGGAGGTGGCGGTGGTGGAGATATCGGTGCTGGCGGTGGCGCAGGAGGACTTCGTTCTACCGTTACCGCAACCGGTGGTGGTGGATCTTTAGAATCTAGTCTTTCTGTTGCTGTTCAAGCATATCCAATCACTGTTGGTGCAGGTGGCGCAACAATTGTTTCTGGAAGTAACTCTACATTTTCTACAATAACTTCTACTGGTGGTGGTTATGGTGGTGGCAATACCGGTGGAGGAACTAATGGAGTAACTGGTGGTTCAGGTGGTGGCGGCGGAGGTGGTGCAGGATCTACTACGTCTGGTGGTAGCGGAACTGCTAATCAAGGTTTTGCAGGTCATTCAGGCACCAGCTCAGGAACTACCTCTTTTGGAGGTGGAGGCGGAGGTGCTAGTGCAGCCGCAACTAACGTTAACGGCGCAAACGGTGTAGCGGTATCAATTACGGGTTCATCTGTAACATATGCAGGTGGTGGCGGTGGTGGTGCTTACAATAATACTCCAGGAACAGGCGGCACAGGTGGTGGCGGCGCAGGACAAAGCTACTTTGGCACAGGAAAAATTGGTTTTGCAGGAACTGCTAATACAGGCGGCGGCGGTGGTGGTGGTTCTGCAGGTGGCGGCACGGCTGTTGGTGGTGCTGGCGGTTCAGGTATAGTTATAATTCGTTACCCAATAGTCTAAAGGAGGAACAATGTCACATTGGGCAGAGATAGATGAGAACAAAACTGTTCTTAGAGTGCTAGTTGGTAACAACAACGAAGCAGATGAAGGCGAATCCTTTATGAATTCGCTAGGCGGAACTTGGGTAAAGACAAGTTACAACGCGGCAACTAATGGTTTTCGTAAGAACTTTGCAGGTATTGGATATACCTACGATGAAACCCGTGATGCTTTCATTGCACCTAAGCCATACCCATCTTGGGTATTAGATGAGGCTACCTGTCGTTGGGATTCACCAATTCCATACCCAACAGATGGTCTTATGTATGTATGGGATGAAGAAACAACTGACTGGAAGGCTTACGTAAATGACTGACACTCCTAAGAAGTTAATAGTTGATGTTGAAAAAGGAACACACGAATACGTTGACCTTACGCCTGCTGAGATAGCAGAGCGTGACCAACAAGCTGCTCAAGCAGAAGTTGATCGTGCTGCAAGAGAAGCAGAAGAAGCAGCCAAGGCTGATGCTAAGTTAGCAGCGCAAGCAAAACTTGCTGCACTAGGACTAACTGGCGAAGAAGTAGCTGCAATAACTCAATAAGCATTACCAATCTTACAAGCCCCGCCTAGTGTGGGGCTTTTTTATTTGACAACCTAAAGGAGAAACAATGCCATACGGCGATGACATTACCGAGGGCTTACCTTACGTATTATCTAATCCTTCAGGTGCTACGACCTATTCACTTACTGGTGAAGCCTACGACGTAGCTATCGCTGGTAATCCATTCTTCCTGATGACTAGTGATGATGCACCTTATCGTCGCGTCACAGCGCAGTATCGTAAGCAACAAATTGACCAGACACGTGAGGCTGGAGAACAGACACTTACCGGTTGGTGGGTTAGATCTCAATCATCATTCCACCTCGGAGCTGGCATTAAATACTTTGAACCACAACAAGAGGAATCGCTACGCTTCCAATACACAGAGTCTAAAGGTATAGACATCTGGACCAGAGGCCAAGCTACCCTGCTTAATGACACAGCCAGTTTCTACTCAGGTTCTGCGCCTGCTCAGTTAATTGGTGTCAACGATGGAACCAATGACTGCATCCTAGTAACAGATGGAACTGCGCTTAAGAAGATTACAACTGGTGGTTCTTCAAGCACCTATACTCAAGCTGGCACAGCATCTACTATCTATAGCCTTACCACTAACGGTAAAGAGTATTTCTTTATCAATGGCAGCCACGTCCATCGAGGAAACATATCTGGGTCAACTAGCGATACTGAAATTTATAACGCATCTAGCACTACTCGTGCCACTATCCGCTATGTAAAGCAGCGCCTTATTGCTGCTATCGGCAGTTCTATCTATGAACTAGATCCTAACAACGGATCTGGTGCGCTACCTACAGCTTTCTTTACCCATCCTAATTCATCTTGGGTATGGTCTTCTATATCAGAAGGACCTAGTGCTATCTACATCTCAGGTTATGATCCAAATGGAACATCATCATCTGTCTTTAAAATTGGCCTAGATACTGCAAACGCTAACGCTTTAGGTTTTCCAGATCTATTAACACCTACCGTTGTTATTGATATGCCACAAGGTGAGCGCATTAATGACTTTGATGTTTACCTTGGTGCCTATGCAGTCCTTGCAACTAACCTAGGATTTAGAGTAGGTATCTCTGATGCAACTGGAGACATCCAGTATGGACCACTCTTATTTAAAGATGCACCTTGTAACGCTATTGCTTTCAAAGATAGTTATGCCTACATTGCAACCCTTGTAGATGGTGCTGCAGGCTTAGTCCGTGTGGATTTATCTACCACTGTTTTAGCAAGTAGCCTGTTCTTTCCTTGGGCTTGGGACCTTATAGCAACTGGCACCACTACCACTGCATCCCAGGTTGCCTTCTTTGGCAACTCAGACAGAGCAGCATTTACCAATGGCAACAATGTTTGGGCTGAATCAACTACTCTAGTAGCAAGTGGATACTTGCGAACTGGTTACATCCGTTACAACACACTAGAAGCTAAGATATTTAAGTTGATGCAGGCACGAGTAGATACAGCCAATGGTGGAATCTTAATTGAATCTGTTGACTCTTTTGACAACTTCTACACTATTGGTAACTTCTCACAAGGATCAGCAGTGCCAGAGGTTAACATCAATTATCCTCAAACTGCACAAGAGTATCTTGGCTTCCAGTTCACACTGTCTCGTTCGACAAGTGATACAACCAAGGGTCCATTGTTTACTGGATACCAACTCAAGTCACTGCCAGCAGTGCCACGTCAAAGACTTATCCAATACCCACTATCCTGCTTTGATCACGAATCAGATAGTCTCGGTGTAGAGATTGGCTATGAGGGTTCTGCATATGCCCGTATGGCTCAGTTAGAGGCTATTGAATCTAATGGAGACAGTGTGCAGATTCAAGACTTTAGAACAGGTGAGTCCTATATCGGCCTCATAGAAGAAATGGATTTCATTAACAGAACCCCATCAGATAAACGATTCTCCGGATACGGCGGATTACTACTAGTAACAATTCGGAGTTTGTAATATGACAGTTGCTAACTGGGCCTCACTTGTTATAGCCATCATCGCAGTAGTAACAGCCTTTGCTGCAGCAGTTCGTTGGCTAGTAAAACATTACTTATATGAACTGCGCCCTAATGGGGGAGGAAGTTTAAAAGATACTGTTTCAAGATTGGAGCGACAGATTGAAGAAATTTATCGTATTCTTATTACTAGCAACATCAACGATAAGTCTAACTAGCTGTAGTCAGTATCAAGGGTGGGTCCGTTATCCGTGTCAAGAAGTAGATAACTGGGAGAAGCCTGAATGTCAACACCCAAGATGTGCTGTAACCGGAACCTGCCCTGAAGATCTAATACCAGAGGTGTTCGATGAGAAGAAATAGATTTACCCCTGAAGAATTACACGCAAGACTAATAGTAACTATCGGCATTATCTTAGCCTCAGTCTTTGCAATAAGCGTTGGTTCTTTACTATGGGCGCTTGTATTTGTAACCCAACCTATGCAACAGGCACCTAATGATGCTGCCTTTATTGATTTAGTTTCCACGCTAACAGTATTCCTTACCGGAACCTTAGCTGGAATCGTAAGTGCTAATGGACTAAAGAGTAAACCAAAGGAGAAGCCTGATGAGCCAAGTAGATAAATTCCTAGAGATAGCCCAAGCTGAAGTCGGCGTAGCCGAAGCAGATGGCAACAAAGTTAAATACAACAAGAACAACGGACAACCTTGGTGTGGTTACTTCGTAAACTGGTGTGCTACAAAAGCCAAGATAAAGATTCCTAACTGCGTATACACACCTGCTGGTAAGGCAGGCTTTATGGGTCTAGGCACTTGGTTCAATGCAGCAACAGAAAAGCCACAACCTGGCGACATAGTTTTCTTCGACTTCCCTGGCGGCGAGAAGGTAGATCACGTTGGCATTATCCTCAAGGATAACGGCGATGGAACGGTTACCACTATCGAAGGCAATACCAGTCCAGAGAAGAAACCTACTGGCTCACAGGCCAATGGCGGAGAAGTTGCTGAACGCATCCGTGCGTATAAGGCAAACAATAAGCGCAAACTCGGTGTATACATCGTCGGGTTTGGCAGACCGAAATGGAGTAAGAAATGAATAAAGCAATTCTAAAGTCAATGACAGCAACATACCTACGTGCAGGTGTAGCTTCTGTATTGGCTCTCTATCTAGCTGGCGAAACCGATCCCAAGACACTATTAGCAGCACTCGTAGCTGCAGTTGCAGGACCGCTTCTCAAGGCGCTTGACCCTAAGCATACCGAATATGGAGTTGGCTCTAACAAAGAGTAATACTGTATTTCTGCGAGGCACCACATAGCTCCACTCCAGGCGAATCCTGGGGTGGGGCTTATTTTTTTATGCCGTCATAGTCCCGATTGGTA